>Ga0182038_10001794_pt1 | contig 11168 bp, 14 predicted proteins | sample sta12Can44000108_FD_125976 | JGI IMG/M metagenome (GOLD analysis project Ga0182038, IMG submission 125976) | Lab enrichment of tropical soil microbial communities from Luquillo Experimental Forest, Puerto Rico - statanox.12C.anox.44.000.108 | ecosystem: Environmental > Terrestrial > Soil >...
GACGGAGTTGTGTCGGTATCTCGGCTGTTGGGCCGAATCGCGGGCATTTTTCCCTGTGCAAGGTGCAACGGAGCTTGAGCAGTCATCTGTGCGTCGGCTCATTCAATTTCGCCAATTTTCTTCGAATCCGCCGAACGCGTGGGCTGCACTGGTGACGTACTGGCCGGCTTCGATGTCCAGGAGCAAACGCAGCGGTGCGCCGCCAGAGCGGTGGAGTATCTGAGAGAGGCTCGCCGCTCCATTCCACAACCGTGCATCGCCGCCTTGCACGCGCATCACCACCAGGGTCATATCGTCGCGTTGTGGGTGGCCATTCACGAATTCCGTGAGTTTGTTCAGTATGTCTTCGATTATTTGTTGCGGTGCCTTGTGTCGAGAAGCCAGCAGTAGCTCTTCGCGTTTTTGTTGCCCACAAAAGTCGCCGTCGAGGTTTTGCGCCTCCGTGATTCCATCGGTGTACGATCACCACAACGTCATTCGTTTCGAGTTGGAACGTTCGCGACGCGAATTGCGAGTTCGGCGCAATTCCCACGGGGATGCCGCCCGCGGCTTTCAGGTAGAGCATCCAACGCTGCTCGCCTTTTGGATCCGCCATTCGCTCGTTCGGGCGCACGTTGCCGCGGCCACCGGTGACCGACGACGTGTGTTTAGACACAACGCGATGCGCGCACCATCTTGATGTGTCATTGTTTGTCATCGAGTCGGGAGGCTGCCCACATCCCCACTTTCTTAAGCAAACGGATCAGTTCCTTTCGTTCAGCGGATCTCAATACCGCCATGGTTTCCTCCATGTCCACCGCATGCTTCTGGAAGGCTCGCTCGATTAAACTTCGACCGGTCTCGGTCAGTTCGACGATCCGACTGCGACCATCCTTCGGGTCGGATGTCCTCCGGAGCAGCTTTCTTGATTCCAGGCGATCGACCGCAGCAGTGATCGAGGCACTCGTCAGCAGAACCTTCTTTCCGATAGTGTTCACCGGCTGCGGTCCCTTGTGCAGAAGCACCTCCAAGACCGCGAAGTCGGAATGGCCAAGACCCAAAGCGGATACGCTTCGAGCGGCATTCTCTTCGATCGCTCTCGCGGCCCTCCACAACACTAGGTAGACTCGCGTTGCTGATTCCTCGCTCAGCCTTAGATTGTGGCTCCCCAACGTCAATCCTCCAGGATTCTCAATTACCAATAATACTCGACGTCGAGTTATCGCGCCGCCTTCTTAGGTCTGGTTTGATGTATCCCTGGCGGAGGGCGTCGCATCTATCTCGATGTCGAGATATTCTGCCTTTCCTCGGAAGGCCAAAGGAGAGAATTCTATGCTTGCAAACTACAAGATCGATCCGGCTCACTCCAGTGCGCAGTTCAGCGTTCGTCACATGATGATCTCGAATGTTCGCGGTGGCTTTGGAAGTGTTCAAGGCAGCGTAGCGTACGATTCACAAAATGTGGCGGCATCGAGGGTCGATGTAGAGATCGACGCAACCACGATCAACACGCTGGAAAACGCCCGGGACACTCATCTCAAGAGCCCCGATTTCCTTCATGTCGAGAAATACCCGACCATTACTTTCAAGAGCAAAACGGTTACTCCGGACGGCGATGGTGAGCTGCGAGTGAAAGGGGACCTGACGATTCACGGGGTAACGAAAGAAATCGTCTTGAAGGTGGAGGGACCATCCACGGAAGAGAAGGACCCGCTCGGCAATGCCCGGATTGGGGCGTCCGCCACTACCAAGATTAAGCGTAGCGAATTCGGCCTTATGTGGAATGCCGCTCTCGAGACCGGCGGAATACTGGTTGGCGACGATCTCAAAATCGATTTGGAAGTCTCCCTGATCAAAGCCTAAGGGCGATGCCGTTGCTCGAGGACGCGGCAAGAAGGTTTAGTTCGAACGATTGAGTAGCAACTCTAAAGGATGATTTATGAGCCGAAAATCAGTCCATGATCACGCGAAAGCGGTTGTGCGTCGCAACACCGAGGAGGTTCAAGGCAAAGGTCGATTTGAAGTCTTCGCGGAACTGTTTGCAGACGACTTTGTAGACCACACGACGCAGCCTGGAACTGGGATGACTGCCGACAAGGCAGGCGTGCGGAGGCTCTATAAGTACATACGTGAGGCGTTCCCCGATTTTCGCGCCAAAATCCACTGGCAGCTTGCGGACGGCGACCGCGTGACCACGTACAAGACTTACTACGGAACTCACGAGGGTCCATTTCTCGGAATTGCTCCGACCCATCGCAAGATTCATTTCGAATCGGTTGATGTGATGCGTGTTCGGAACGGAAAGATCACGGACCACTGGGGCGTCGGAAACCTGCTTTCCCTGATGCAACAGATCGGCGGCTGGACACACTCAGCTCGGAAGTAATCCACTTGGCAGGAAAACACGCCTTGCGTACAAATACTGTTTCTCGACCGAGCCATCCACCTCGGGGGTCAGTTCAAAACCGGCCAGCTGGGGTCACTTCAAAACCGGACAACGGAAGGTACCCGGAACTTTAGATGTTGTACCCGGTCATCGGGTCTTCAATCAAGTTTAATCTGATCTATCTCCCAAAGATTTTCATCTTCCATGCACTCCAACCGGCCCGTCGGTTCGGTCGACGGGGAGCGCAAGCTCCCCATGAAAGGACTGGAGCCGAAGCGAGGGCGGCAGTCAAGGACGCGGAGCGAGGGACGAGCGGAGCGCCGCGCAGCGGGCTCGATCCTTGACGGCCTGCCCGAGCGGAGGCTATCGGCCGGTGGGCTTGATTTTCGGCTGAAGAGCCATTTCTTCCTCGAAGCTCGAAAAAAATCGCGTTCCGAAGCCCGTGGCCGCATTTTCTCGAGGTCGCCCATGGTTCTGGTCATGGCTTTTCCGGCGCGGAGGGTTCCGTCTGCGACTTAGTCCTCCAGCTCCGCGGCCCGCATTTGAGGATATGACCGTGGTGCAGGAGGCGGTCCAGCATGGCAGTGACGGCCGCGGTGTCGCTGAGCAGCTTTCCCCAGTCATCGATTGGCCGGTTGGAAGTCACCAGCGTGCTGGCGCGTTCGTAACGGCGCATGACGATCTCCAGCAGCTCTTCCGCTGCTGTGGGTCCTAATTTACGCATGCCCAAGTCATCGATGATGAGCAACGGCACAGTGGCCAGCAGTTCCATGTGTTCTTTACGTTTTCCATCGAGGACCGCGTCGGCGATTTCCGCAAGCAACATATGTGCCTCGCGGTAGATCACTCGATAACCTTGGCCGATGACCGCCTTCCCGATGGCTTGGGCCAAGTGACTTTTGCCGGTGCCGGGTGGACCCAGAAAAAGGGCGTCCTCGTGACGAGAGACGAACGTGGCGGTCGCCAGATCGAAGACCAGGCTGCGATTCATCTTCTTGTTGAAGTCGAAATCGAAGTTATCCAACGTCACCTGCGGATCGCGAAATTGTGCTTGTTTCCGGCGCCGCTCCAGGAGTCGGTCGCCGCGGCGAGTTAGCTCATCGGATATCAGACAGGATAGGAAGTCGATCGGGGCCATCGGTTCTGCCTGGGCCTGCTGCAGGCGGATTTCCAACACGGCCGCCATGCCACCGAGACGTAATTGACGCAAAGCACGATTTAACTCGATTGGATTCATTCCGGTTGCTCCTTGGTTTTGAGATCAATGAAGTCGCGATACTCCGTGAGCTGGCGAATCAACGGATCGATCTGCCGTAAAAACATTTGCGGATGCGGACGGCGCTCCAGATATCGGCGCACAAAGCGGTATTCATGAACTCCGATGTCGAGAGCAGCGGCACAGCCGTCTTCGACCGCGGCTGCCCCGTATTTCTTGATCAGGGAATGCATGCCCAGGATGCGGCGGATGCCGGCCTGGCCTTGCTGTTGATAGATCAGCTGGCAGAACTTGCCGATCTGGGCTCCCGCATGTTCGGCACGACGCAACAGTTGCGCGGTGCTGAGCGGCATTTTCTTCGGGCGATCTTCTTCCTGGATGCGATATCCGCCCGGTTTCTGACGCAAGTGCTCGCGAAGAAGTTTGCTGGTGTTTGGATTCAGGATGCGCACGTGCAGCTCATCCCACTGCACGTTCACGTGACGGCCCATCCAGCCTGGCGGCAAACTGTAATAGGCCGCCTTGACCTCCACGCAACCGTCCAGATTGACGACACGTTTTCCGTATTCGTAGTAGCGGAACGGTTCAAGCGGAAGCGGCAGTAAGTGCGGTTTTTCTTCGGCGAACATGGCCGCAACCTGGCGTTTGGTCGTGCCATGAATGCGTGTGTCGGCCCAGCGTTCTTCCCAGCGATCCAAATACGCCTGCCCTTCTTCCAGGCTCTCGAAGCGCATGCCTTTGAGCGGCGTTTTTTTCGCGTGGCCAACCCCCGATTCTACTTTCCCTTTTCGATCTGGATCGCGGACCCGGCAAGGCAGAGCCACTACGCCATAATGGGCGAGAACATCCCGATACAAGGGGTTGAGAGTAGGATCGTAGACGTCGGGAACCAGCACGCCTTCTCCCAGGTTGTCGAGGACCATGACCCTGGGGCACGCCCCGAGGCGCCTAAACGCTTTCTCATGGAGTTCGGCCCAGATGCGGGCACTGGACCGCCACGTCAACAAACGGATGCATTTGCGGCTGTATCCCAGGGTCAACACGAACAGCCTGGTCCTCCGATACTTGCCCGTTTGCGGGTGGCGCACTAGAGGGCCACTGCCGTAATCGACCTGGGCTTCTTCCCCTGGCTCGGTGAGGATGATCCCCGCTGCCTGGGGCAGCTTGGAACCACTCAGCCTGCGTACGAAACGCTTTACGGTTTGGTAGTCGCCTGGATAACCGTGGTCCGTCACCAAGTCCTGCCAGATGGCCTTGGCATTTCGACCGCGGCTCAGTTTCTCCTCAATGAGGTCACGGTAGGGTTCGCAGGCACTGACCCTGCCCGCGGGGGAGGTTGGGGGTTGCGATAAAAGGCCTACAAAGTCGGGGGTCACTTCATTGGCCGGTTTTGCCGGGTCGGGGGTCAGTTCGTTGGCCGGTTTTGCCGGCGCCTGCCTTCCCCAGGCTCGCGGGATTCGTATGGCAATCCCAGCCGCCCTTAGGTAAGCGCCTGCGGTTTCACGCCGTACACTGGTTTCTCGCTCGATCTTTCGTAACGACCATCCGAGCTTTCCCAGTGCGATGACTTGTTGTTTCTTTTCTTCGCTCAAGGCATTGCTCATGCCGACAGAGCCTATAAGGGCTCCTGTCGACGTCAATGTCCCGAGCCTTCACCGTTGGCCGGTTTTGAAGTGACCCTGACTGGCCGGTTTTAACCGATCCCTGAGGCCATCCAACTTAAGCAGAGGTCGTAGGTCTCTACCCCACGTCCCACACAGTGAATTTCGCTGGTGTAGATGCACTTAATGAATTGTCGAGGCGGCACAAGGCTGCGATCGGAACTGGATAGCGCCAAGTCGTTTGCTAGGAACTACGCGCTGACTTCCCAACTGCCGCCTGACTGCCGTAAATCATTGCGAATTCGAAGGATGTCCGGGTTCGATCCCCACCGCCCCTACCAAAACTTCTTGATTCCATCGGATAAAAATTCTTAGGGGCATTAAGCCAATTGCGAGGCCGAGACGAGGCGAGCGACAAGCCATGTGCTTCCATACTGTTAGCCGCGCATAAGCACTGTCCGGATGGTGGGAAACATGCCCATTGCCCACGAAAGAGCGGGCCTGAAGGACGCGAAAAGACCTAACCCCGATCTGTGGTTGACCTGAACGTACCGTCGCGCGAAAAGCATGAAAACTGGGAAATTTGCCACGTGGATTGGCCAGGCACAGAAGTTGGTGCGAACCCTTAGGAATAGCGTTGAGCCATCGACAGTTTCTCCGATCGATGCGATCAAAACCTCTATTTTCCGGAGTAATGGTCGTCCCGCAGTTCGATAGCCGCGCGATCTTCCACGTCCGTGTTGCTGGCGCACATATACGAGCACCGTTCTCAGGTGGGCACGAATCTCCCTGCCTCCGCGGACCGGCGTCACACTGCTATCCATGTCATCGAGCTGAAAAGCCCACTTGTCACGAAGGATGAGTTCCGAGGACAAAACCTTTCGCTCCGCGTCGTATGCCGTCGTGATATGCAGGAGGCCTGCCTTTAGTTCCTCCTTTCCACGCTGGCAGCGACCATCTCCATGGATAGCTACGACATCGTCTGTCACTAGAGTCAGCATACGGTCGACATCGCTTTTGTTTACGGCTTGAATCCATTCCTCGCGCACCGCCGCAATTTTGGCCCGATCGTCAAGGTCCGCCTTTGCCGAGACACTCATGTTTGCCTCCTGCTTGTCGCTGTATCCTACCCGTCAACGAGGTGACGAGATTTGTGCGAAAAATTGAGAATCAAAATAGGAATAGGAACCCGGTGGAACCGTCCCATAACAGGCGCCATAGCATGAGGTAGCAAAGCCAAACTTGGGCAATGTGATCGGGAACGTTCGGCAAACGGCGAAACGTATGGGAGTTTCTTGGCCGAGCGACTTGCCGACTGAATAGCTCAAAATGCAGTAGCGTAGACGTTCCCTCATCTACCGCACAACGCGTGTAGGCCTTAGAGGCAAGATCGAGCGACATTCTGCGCCCTTTCATAATCCGCTTCTAACACGGAGACTTGCCACGACGTTTTTTTCATGCCCTTCAGTAATCGTCTTCCACGTAAGTTGAAGATGTACGCCGCCCCAGTATCAGCGCCGCACCTGGCTCGATTGGGGATGTCCGCGTCATGCAAGGCTGCCACAAGTGCCTCAAATTTGTGCCGGCTTAGCCCTTCCCACAGAAGAACTACTCTCGCAGCATCAGCCTCACTGGAACTGCCAACGAGTAAGGCTAAGCAATGACAGCATCGAGCAAAACCCGTACGATACTCTGCCTTGCAGATCGGGCAATAAGGCATATCTCGCGTCTCCGCAGGCTGGATTTTAGCACTGACACCTCGCAGAGCGAGCGGAACCGCCTGGGAGTGAGCCCCTCGAAACCTCTCGCAGCTACCAGCTCAATGCGCTCTTGGTATCCTGAGGACCCACACACGGGAGGTGTAGCGTGTCTCGTGATCTGTGGAGCCCTCGATTGAAAGCCACGATCCTGCTTGCGGAACCGCTCACGGCGGCTCTGCTGGCCGTGCCGATGTTCGCGCAGGTCACACCGACAGACGAGAAGGTCCCGTGCCGCAACTACAAGGATGTGCTTGCCCTGTTCGACCGCTTGGGCTACACAAAAGAGGCGTGGCAGGCGGGCATCCGCGAGATCCCGCGCGTCTACCTCGCGGAAGTGCGCGATACGTGGCGCGAGCGGAGCGCGAAGAAGCCCTCTGTCGCCGACAAGAAAAGGCTCTTTTCCGGCTCCTCGCCCCGATCGTGTTTCGCATCAACGAGCTCATCCTCGAGGATCGGGTCCGCGTGAAGGAACTGACCGAGCGCCTCGCCCAAGGCCAGAGCGTGACACCGGAGGATCAAGCTTGGCTGACCGAACTCGCGGTGAAGTCCCAGGTCCTCGAATCGACGAGCAAGCGGCTCGACAGCGACGCCTTCCCTCAGCTGCTGATGCGCGTCGACGTCGTTCCGCCATCCTTGTCGCTGGCACCAAAGGCATCACCCCGTTTCGACAAACAACCTACCCCACCCTCTGAAAGCAGCCTTTCGTTCTTGCTATGGTCGATTGTTCGGGCTATCGCAGGGAACACTCAGGAGAGAGGCGGCCTCAGTACGCTAGAAGGCCAAGCAAAACTCCTTTGTTTCCAATAAAGTAGTGGACGATAGGGAGGAGCTCCATGCCCGCCGCATCCGCAAAAATCACCGGCAGTCGCTGGCTCGCAGTTTCTTCAATTCCTGTCGAGCATCGATGCTTCCACCGCTGGCGGCTGCGCTTAGAAGGACTTTTGCTTGTTCGCAGTTTTGGGGAACGCCGTCTCCCCTCAAATAGAGTCGCGCCAAGTCGACTTCCGCGGAGGCGTTCCCCGAAGCAACCGCCGACCAAAGACGCGTTACCTCCGCGCTTCTATCCTGCGCCGAATTCGGCGACAGGGGATTCGCCGAACGGTCGGGGGCTTCCTTTTTGCGCGGAATTGCAAGATTTGGGCCCTGCGAAGTAGCCTGGCTGGAGGAATCAGGCGGCATGGTGGAATCCATCGAAGCCTGCTTTTGAAGTACAGCTGGCGTTGCTTCAGTAGACGGCGAAGGGTGTGCTGGAACTGGAGCCGAGCTCGGTAGCGGCGATGAAGGCTGCCGTTGCGGGCCGATCCCGGTGATCTTTTCTCCCAGATGGATCAGCGAAGCCCCCACCTCCGGACGGAACATCTCAAACAGCACTACGACGGCCCACACGAGCACACCGATTAGGAATCCTGTCGCAAGCCTATATGCGAGTCCTCGTTGAGAGGCTTCGGAATCCTGCGATTGCCCTAGCGAGTTCGAAGCCAAAGGAGAAGGCAAACCTGGCGTTGGACGTAGCCCTATCGGCCGCACTTCATCAAGTTCGGTCTTTGCTCGTGATGCAACCGGCGAGCGTAGAAGGTTCGCATTGCGCCGGGTTTCACGCCGTACCTCCGGCAGCTTTTCCGCTGACCTCGCCGCCCAGGGAAGCTGTTGGAATTGGGCAGATACCTCCAATTCACCCGGCTGCCACAGCCACTTACGAATTTGGTTGCAGCTGTCCGCGCCTGTCTCAATGAAACGCAAACCGCCTGTTCTGTTGGAGCTATCCGTCCATACCACGTTGCCTGTGATCTCAATCCGCTCTTCGGGGCGAGGAGAGATCCAGATCCGGATCCGGCTTGGGCCTAGTTGCTGAACGGCATCGGCCGCTCGGAACCCGAGTCCCTTCTCCGATGCATCGAGTATAATGCCCCCCCTTCCCGCCTCAAACTCGAGGTAGGAAATCCCGCCGGGCCTCTTCCTTTGGACACAGCGCCGCTCGGTTTGCATGGTTGCTCGTGCCGTCAATGGCTTTGGGTGATTCTCTCATATCGCACCCGTTTCCGCTCGGATTTCCGGAACGCGTTCGCCGCGCCGCTCAGCTCAACAAGGCAATAGCGACGGACCTGTCGCTCCCGAAAATTCCGTACGGCCCATGGCGGATGTTATACCCGCTAAGCATCGAAGGCTTAACTAGAATGCGGCCTTAATTAAGTCTGTGAATTGATGGACGAGTGCTAAGAGTGACACATCATCCGCGCGCAATCGGCGAGCTGTGTTATGCTGAGGCTCGGCCCACCCGCAATTCCTTGAATCATTCAGTGTCCCCCAGCCAAATCAACGCAGGAGGAGAAATGCGCAATTTCTTCAGATTCGTGTTGCTGGCCGCGGTCATCGCAGCTCCGGCCGTGGCCCAAGAAGGGCCCCGAGCTGAGCTGTTTGGGGGTTACGAGTACCTCCACCTGAATCCTGGAAGTACGAGCTGCCACGGCTTCGGGACCAATCTGGCCTATAACTTGAACAACTGGCTTGGAGCAGTCGGTGACTTTGGCGTTTGCAAGGAAACCGGGGGCTCCACGTTTCACGACGTCAACTATTTGTTCGGGCCACGCGTGAGCTACCGATCGTATGGAAAGGTGACGCCGTTCGCGCAGGTGCTGTTTGGAGGGCAACATGCTGCCGGGAGCAATCTGGCATTTGACAGCTTCGCGATGACGCTGGGAGGGGGTGCTGATTACAGGTACAACCAGCACATTTCGTTCAGGGGCCAAGCCGAGTATCTGTACACACACTTCGGCGGCACCAGGCAGAATAATGCCCGGATCGAGGCGGGCGTTGTTTACCGCTGGGGAGCCTTCTCTCAACCATTTCATCGGAAAAAAAAGACTCAGAAGAGGTAGCAAGGTGGTTAGTGGCCAGCGGGGCTGAATCTTGGTTGGTCACTTCGTCATCTGGTTCTATTGGAAGGGACCCAACCCGACAAGGATTCGGTCCATGGGAACGGGGCCGATAGGATACTTCTGTGGCGTGCTCTGATTTTCTTGCCATAGAGTTCCCTTGGAAAGGCAAGCCGGCCGCACAAGATGCAGCTTCTTCTAACGCCCCATTCCTTCGAAAGCTGCTACTCGTCTTTGGCCTCTTGACGAGGGGTCGGCGGCCACGACACTGCAAGTTCTTCATGGCTGTCGTACCGGGCCGATACACTGTTGACGTGCTGAGCGTTGAATCCAATCTTTTTCTTTGAAGTCGATCGGGCCGCGTCCAAAACTTTCTGAATTGCGGCGATCACCACATCTCCACGGTCGATCTGCACGTAGTGCGCGCTTCCGATTGCAATCACCCGGCTGCCATTCGTCGAGAGACGAGCGAGCTCTTCTTGCATCTGCACCCATTGCTCTTCGAATCGATGACTCACTTCAAGGGGAATTGACCCCGGCGCCTCTCCCTTCTCCGGATCGCGCGAGACAACAACGAGCGGCATCGAATCAAGAGAGCCAGTGTGCCGGGCCTCATCCGCGGAGGCAGCGATCGCCTGCACCTCCGCTTCCCTGGCTTTGACTGTTTGCCAGTGACATTCGACTGTAACTCCACAGGCACCCAGTAAGCGCGGAATACCGAGCGGAACAGCCAGTCCCCAGAGCTTCGACTTCAAGTAGAGAAGAGATTGAATCTTATTCATTTCAGGCGGCAGCCGATTCTCCTGATCGGGATGCCCAGAATCCACTAAAACCATCCCGATGACATCGGAAGGATAGAGATTCTCGTAGACGCGAATGTGAATGCCGCCGAGCGCGTGCCCTACCAGAATGTATGGCGGATTCACTCCAGCGTTGGCTAGAAGCGCATGCAGATTCCGCGCGATGTTGCGGCTGTCCGGCACCTGATCTGGTCGCGGATCGCTGTAGCCCAGGCCTGCGCGGTCGTAAGAGCAGACCCGCGTCAACTTAGCAATTTCGGGTTGTACGCTGTGCCAGACAATCGAATCGTCCCACAATCCTGACTCAAGGATCACAGTTGGCGTGCCCTGACCAGTGCAGTGGAGATGCATTTTGTGACCGCCAACATCCACAAGTCGCCCGGGTGGAGGCTTGCGCTCCTCTCGGGAACTTTCGATTGCTTCATAGGTTGCGCCGATGGCTGCCAGGAGCAGGATGACTCCAATCGCGTAGCGCAGCTTGCGAAGAACTCGAGAGATCAGCCCAAGAACCTTTGGTAGCACAAGAAAAACGATGACCAGACCACCAAAGACA
>Ga0182038_10001796_pt1 | contig 11165 bp, 8 predicted proteins | sample sta12Can44000108_FD_125976 | JGI IMG/M metagenome (GOLD analysis project Ga0182038, IMG submission 125976) | Lab enrichment of tropical soil microbial communities from Luquillo Experimental Forest, Puerto Rico - statanox.12C.anox.44.000.108 | ecosystem: Environmental > Terrestrial > Soil >...
CAGGCTATCGAAATGGCTTGTGTAGCGCCATAGTACGGCGGTACCGGGAGTCAAGTTTTCATCAGATTCTTAAGCCTCTTCGCCAGGTGTCGTCGATGGGTCTCTGAGCTCTTCGGCGCCAGCTCGCGATCGATCTTCGGCGCTTCCTCGTACTCCTTCCGCGATTCCTCCATCCGGCTCTGCTGGCTGTGAAGCATCCTCAGGTTGTCGAGCGTCATCGCCCCGTTCCGTAGATAGGTCCCTGGATTCTTCGGCGCCAGCCCGCGATCGATCTTCGGCGATTCCTCCATCCGGTTCTGCTGACTGTGAAGCATCCTGAGGTTGTCGAGCGTTATCGCCCCGTTCCGTAGATAGGGCCTTGGATTCTTCTGCGCCAGCTCGCGATCGATCTTCGGCGCTTCCTCGTACTCCTTCGGCGATTCCCCCATCCGGTTCTGCTGGCTGTGAAGCATCCTCAGGCTGTCGAGCGTTATCGCCCCGTTCCGTAGATAGGTCCCCGGATTCTTCTGCGCCAGCCCGCGATCGATCTTCGGCGCTTCCTCGTATTCCTTCGGCGATTCCTCCATCCGGCTCGGCTGGCTGTGAAGCATTCTCAGGTGGTTCAGCGTCAGGCAGATCGTCCGATTGAATGAGAATCGATCCATCCAATTCCATGTCGCCGGCAAGGTATTTCCGCCGCACCTCCTGCTCGATGGGCTGGCGGTTCGCTCTGAATACTTTGAGTTTGTCCTTACCGTCTCCATGGAAGTGATCGTCGAGGGCTTCCCCGCTGATGGCGCACCGCACCCACGTTTCGCCATCTCGCCCGTAGAAAAAAACCATGTCACGCCCGAAATCAAAGCTCTCCTTGGGCGCAGGAAATTTCAGGTCGTGCCGCTCCAGGCGCCATTGCACGCGACGGACGATAAAGGTTGCGAACGGATGGATGTCCATCTCGATGCTGGCGCGGTCCATCGCGCTCAGATAAGACTTGCGATCCCTGATGCGAATCACCGTCCAAGGATAGCCTCCCGAAGCCAGCATCACATTCATCAGAAAGCGCGCCATGCGACCGTTCCCATCCGGGTACGGGTGGACATAACCGAAAAGCCAGTGTCCCAACACCGCACGCACCGCAGGCTCGGGCTCTTTTTCCAGAAGATCGAAGAACGCCGGCATCGCATCCCGCACCGCCTCCCACCTCGGCGGAACGTAGCGCGACCCGCGCAGATACACCGGTATATTCCTGTAACCGGCCAATGATCCCGGTTCCATCAAGCCGGCTGTAACGCAGGGCTGGAACAATTCGCGATACCAGTCGTTGTGCGCAGCGCGCGCGAGCGCGCTGGGGTTCTCACCGGCGATCACTTTCTCTACCTCCTTTTTCACGCGCTGAAACGCTTGCCAGTATCCCCGCGCCGCGAGGGCGTCGCGATTTCTACGATCCCGAGCGTCATGCTCGGGGTCCCAGCCGCCCTGGCGCACTTTCTCAACCAGGGCGGGCGTGACCGAGTAACCTTCAATGGACAAAGAGTGGTAGGCATCGGTCCGATAGATTTCGTCGACGAAGCGAAGATACGCTTCCTTGTCTGTCGGAAGCCCTGGCTCTTTTGGGAACGTAGCCAACACCTTGCCACGCATCGATTCCCAAAGCATCTCGATGCGGCCCACGATCGGAGCGGTGGGACGGCTCGGCTTGTGGAATATCTGTCCGGCTTCAAATGGGCTGCTTTCTCGCACATCGTATCCGGCGCCCTTCATGGCGCGGAGAATCTCGTCCGCGAGTTCGCCTCGCCCGGTTTGGCGGAAGGCTTTGGCCAGATAACCGGCTTTCGCGGAGTGACCGCCGTTCAGGAGAAGCCGCAGCAGGTCCGAGGCGTCCGCGAGGCTGGCCATCACCACTTGCGCCTCCAGGGGATACAGCTGAAAAAATGATTCCGGCACACGTACCAACGACGCCGCCGGCGTAAACAGACGCAATCCGTCCCTCACCATGAGGGCCCCGCCAGCGGGCATCTCCGCCACTTTCAGGTCGTAAAGCGATGAGCCGAAGAGAAGCTTGATATCGTTGTTTGTGGCTTTGGGACTGTGGACAACCAATTGGTCCGGGATCACCGTTCTCTCGCCGTGCAAAAAAAGGGATTGCTCCGGCGACAGGTGCCATTGTTGGCCAAAGCGCTCGTCGCAGTAGCGCGCGCAAAATTCCCAGAACGACGCATGCCAAGGGGTGCTCTCGCCGGCCTGTGCTTCGGGGCTGGCAGAAATCAGCCAACCCTTCATGACTTCTTGCAGGAAGCCGTTCTCCATCAGGCGTTCGCGGTGAACTCGGCTCAGGTCGTCGGAACGAAACACCCGTCGGTCGCCTTCCTGAAGGACCTTGAGCGCGTCAAGGGATTCAGCGAGTTTTTCGTTTGGCGAGGGCATGAACCCTTCCCTCCTGGATCGGTCATTACAAGTTTATTGTGACGAGCAAATACAAGTATGTGATGCTGCATGATTACAAGTCAATTGTGGCAAATAATGCAAGTGTATATATTAATGTTGTCGCGAGGGCCAGGCCTACAGGCAAAGGCTAGTCAAGCTTAGGTGTGTTGCCCCTGAACGACATCACCGAAGAGCAAGTTGTTTCGGCAATTCGCTTGCGAAGGGTGGGCGGCGCGTCTCCATCGCGCAACTGGTGTCTATTCCCTCAGCCGAGCCTTTCTCGATGAACACTTTGAACATTCCTGCCACGCACGCCCCGTCTGTCTGGTGTCCGTAGTGAGGAATCTTCACCTGGCGACCCTTGGGGAAATTCATCACTGCAGCTTCCCCGTACCACGGCGGGCTTGCGCCATCGGCCTCGCCGGAGATCATTAGAACCGGTAAATCAGACTTCACAAGCTCGGTGTAGTCCTTAGGAATATCGCCGTGTGGCCATTCCTTGCATGCTTCCATATGCACGCGCACGCGATACTCGCCCACAAAGGTGTTCTTCGTCTCGCGCGCAACATCTGCTTCTGTGATGAACGGAACGCCCTCCGAACACGTCACGGTCATGTACATCCCGCGCGCCACTCCTCCTGCAAAGCTCGGATTCACCGCTAAGGCTTCGAAAGGCACATAGTCGCCCTCGTAAGCGCGATGAATCACGTACGGCACCAACCGTGCTGAAGCCGTTGTGTAGAGTTCTAGCCTCAGCCGCTCCACAAAATTCCCTCTAGGCAGCTTGATTTGCACCCGCTCTTTATTCCTTGGATCTAGTAATTCTACGCTGACCGGTCCATTGTCGAACCGTGCCAGGACTTTCTCAAATTCCTGCTTGATGCTCGGAAAACGAGTGAGGCAATCCGCGTCTGCCGCGCAATCCTTGAACATCTCGTCCAACGCAAGTTGGGCGGCCCTAGGAAACAGGAGCGGCTGCTTGATGTTCGGCGGAGCCACGCCTGCGAGAAACGCCGTGCGGACATGTTCGGAATGTCGCCGCATGAAAATCTGCGCGGCGAACGTGCCGTACGACCCGCCGACCAAGTTGATCTTATCGTAGCCGAGCGCCTCTCGGACTTCATCTAGATCGTCCATGGCGATAGGCGTCGTATAGAGCTTCAGGTTGGCAACCTTCTCGAGCTTCTGGCGGCAGGCTCGCACTCTATCTAGAGGAAACAATTCGCCGAAAAAGGCCGCCAAGTCGTTGGGGTCATCGTTGAAATCGCAGTGAAGCGGATTCGATCCGCCCGTCCCGCGTTGGTCCACGTAGACCAGGTCACGCGTATCGCGCACATTCTCAAGAAGCCCGCCCCTTCCGCCACGCGCGAGGTCGGTCGCTGCCCCTCCCGGCCCCCCGTGCAGCCAGAAAACAGGGTCCGGCGCAGGCACTGGGCTGTGCGCGGGAAGTACCACGATGTTCAGCCCAACCGTTCTGCCGCCCTTCGTAGCATGATCCTCGGGGACTTCGTACGTTCCGCACAGGGCGTCGCTTCCATAAATTCCCGCTGTGCAGGCGTTCAGCGGGAATTTCGCTCGTTTCCGCACCGCTTCAGCGGCTCGCTGTTCGCGCCTGTACCGTGCCGCCGCGAAGCCTAGAGCCATCGCGCCTGCCATCGCTACGACTGCCAAACTAGTCAAACGCGCTCGTCGCACGCTCTTCGCCTTCGGCTTACCATCAGTTGGAATCTCCTTGTGGTCTTAAAGAGCGACCTGATCGCGACCATTCAGAAAACATCGAGTGGATCACGCACTTCCATACCGGGGGCGTTCCGGGACGGCACGAACTCGATGGGACACAGGAAGTGCAATGGATGGAATGATGCGCGGCATCGCGGCGACGAACTTCCGCGGGTACGTGGCGCACGAATTTGTGCCCGCGCGGGATCCGCTCACTTCTCTCCGGCAAGCGGTTGATCACTGCGACGTTTAATGCCCGCAAAGAAATAGTCCACGACCGAAAGTTGAAAGCGAAGAAAGAAGAAGCCGGCGCGCATAACCGAATGGAGTCCAGTGTTCCGCGAAAGATGCGCAGCACGATGGCTGCTTCTCGAGGATCGATTTCAATTTTGTAGCCCTCAGGGGGTGGATGTCGCTCCCTCTCGCAATTTCAGTTCGCTCGTACGCCCACCGCCGCGTACAACTCCGCCGGTTTCAACACGTTTCCGTTTTGAATGACGGTTTCAATCTTGCGGATATCCCGAGTCCGGCTCGTGGGGTCGCCATTCACCAAGAGAATGTCTGCAATTTTCCCCCGAGTGATCGACCCGAGTTCCTTATCGCGTTTCATAAGTGTCGCTGCTTCAATCGTGGCCATCTGCAGAACCTTCGTAGGCAGGATTCCCGCCTCGTTGTAAATCTCCAGCTCGCGGTGCAAGGCATACCCGCTCCCCTGGTCCGTGCCTGCCACAATCCGCACACGACCGTCGTACATTTTTTTCAACATCCTGACCATATTCGCCCATGAATCGCGATAAAGCTTGTCTGTTTCGGAGTCTTCCGCCGGCAGTGCTTGTGAAGCGGTCTTGATTTGTCGCTGCACTTGCACCGGCATGCGTTCGAACATGGGTGCCTCCATCGGCCCAATCTTCCCCGGCCGATCCGTATAGGTGGCCTCAAAAATCGCCATCGTCGGGTCCACAACGGTTCTATGTTCTGCCAAGAATTCCACAAAACCGTTGACTGCGTCAGAGTTCAAGTCCAGCCCTGCGCTTCTTCGGCCCGGCATAATGAAGCGGTTCGGGTTGCGCGTCTCTTTTACGTCCGGCATGAAATTTAGCATGATAAAGTTGATGTGCTGAATCTCATCCGCTCCGTCTTTCACAAATTGCTCCGCAATCATTTGTGCCGGAACGTGCCCGCTCACCCGTAACCCTCGCCGGTGCGCCTCCTGCGCGATGATGGGCACAAGCTCCGGTTTCATCGAGCTGTAAATCTTGATTTGCACGTATCCCAGATCCGCGTACTTATTCACCATCGATACTGCCTCTTCCGGCGTGTCCGCAAAGGACGCGACCGGCCCCTGAAACGGCCCTCGCCCATCGAGGAACCCTGCGGGAATCACCCTCGGGCCGATCTGCGTTCCCTTCGCGATGCTCTCACGCAATTTCGTAAGCTGTTCGACAGAGTTCGCCAAGTCTCGTATGGTCGTTATTCCCGCTGCGACGTCCAAATACGCGCTCTCTGCATACAGATGTTGGTGCATGTCCCACAACCCTGGTATCGCCATTCTCCCGGTGCCATCCAGCACCTGCGCCTTCGCCGGAACACTCTGCGCGCGCTCATCGTCCACCGCTGCGATCGTCTGGCCCTTAATCGTGAGACGCTGGTTGACGAGCACCTTCCCGTTGAGCGCGTCAAACACGCTCACATTCTTGATGATCAGGTCGCCTTCAGGCTTGTGTGTGAATTGTTTGGCCAGTTCCGCCCACCTCTCTTGCTCTACCGCTTGTTGTGCATCCTGCAGGCCTTTTAGGGAACCCTCGAATCCTTGACGAATCGTTGCGAACCACGAAGTGGTGGCCGCAACTAACCTCTGGTCCCCGTCCATCCACAGGTAACCTGGTGTAAACGACAAACCACTGATCTCGTAAAGCGACGCGCTCACATGCTTCCCGTTCCCTTCGATCTCCAGGGTGCGCAATTGCCGGATTCGCGCTTCTCCGCTGGGAAGCACCGCAAGCCTTCCTCCTTTCTTCAGCAGCGCCCGCGCTAGAATTGCCCCGGACTCTGGCCCCCCGTTCAAGTCGACGTAGAATTTCCCGTCCGCGCTCACGACTTTTTCGTCCTCGCTCTGGTTTTTCCACTCCGCGTTTGCTCCACGAAACGCGAATGTTTCCGCGATCGGATTCTTCATGTAGTCAACGCCTTTGGTTTCCTCAGCGATGACCACGCCGTCCGCGCTTAGGCGATACGTCGAGTAAGTTTTCGGCCCGCGCCCCCGATCGTTGAATTGGAAAAACTCGTGGATGGTCCCATCCGAGTCCCTCCACACTGCGTCCTGCCCCTGTGGGGTCTTGTCGGTCAGGAACGTACGTATCTCGGCATCTTTGGGCACGTCCGCCGGAAGCTCCGGAAGTGGCGAATTTTGACTCTGCCCGGCTGCCATCGCATAGCACAAGAGCATCCCGGCCAGGGTAATTCCTGTCAAAAAACTCACGATTAAGCTTCTCATCGCGCACCTCTCTATCTCTTCGATACCAATTCCGGAATTTCTTCCGTCTTTGTTGCCACTATTGTACGCGGTTTCCAGCATGAGAAATCGATAGCGTCTGCTTAGCGGGACTACCGGAAAGGCACTGGAACGAACTTTTCTAATCAGGCTTCTGGATTCCTCGAGCGAAGCCTTTCCCTTTCCGAACTCTCATGTACGCCAGAGAAATCAGCAAAAGAAGAGACGCGAAAGCAGGGACCGAGTACTGCAGGCCCTCGACAAAAAACGTGCTCACGGCGATCCCCACAAGAGCGACGATGCCCAGCCATGTCGAATACGGAAAGAACCGCAGGTGCAGGGGAAGATGGGCAACTCGATCGGGACCAAGCGCGCGCCGAAACGCAAGATGGGTCAGCAGAATAACGATCCAGACAAAAAGCATCCCCGCCACGGCAATGCCATACAACAGGAGGAATGCTTTCGCTGGTGCATAGATCGCGAGCAATATCGCCGCCACCATGCCTGCCGTGGAAACAGCCAGGGCACGCCGAGGAACACCACTTTCGCTGAGGCGCCCAAGCCATTCCGGGGCATGTTGGCTTCTCGACAAGGAAAAAAGCATGCGCGTGGTGAGGTACAAATCCGTGTTGGAGCTTGAGAGTGCCGCCGTGATCACCACCAGATTCATGATGCTTGCCACGTAAGGGATACCGACGGCGGAAAAAGCGCTCACAAACGGACTCCCGGTAATGCCGGTGCCCGGGCCCGTGAGATTCCAGGGTGTCATCGCCACCATGATGGTAATGGCGAGAACGTAGAAGAGGATGAGCCGATAGACAATCGTGCGCATCGAGCGCGGAATGGATACCTCGGGACGCTCGGCCTCGCCCGCGGTAACCGCAATGATTTCAACACCCATGTAACTAGTGAGCACAAGAGTAAGCGCCAGCCAGACGCCTTTCCAGCCATTAGGGAGAAAGCCTCCGTGCGCTGTGAGATTGGAGAGGCCCACGGCCGGCCCGCGGCTCAGGCCGAGTATCAAACCCAAGCCAATGACAATGAAAAAGACGATTGCCAAAACTTTAATGAGAGCAAACCAATATTCGAACTCCCCAAAACGGCCCACCTGCTGCGTATTCAGCGCGACCAGCCCAATGGAAACCGCTATCACCCAGATCCATGGGGGGACCGACGGAAACCAAAATGCGAAATAGATCCCCACGGCCGTCACTTCCGCCCCGATCGCAATGATCTGAACCAGTCCGTACGTGGTCCGCACCGAGAATCCCGCCCAGGAACTGAGGTAAGTTTGTGCGTAGACCCCAAAAGAGCCGGCGACCGGGTGCACGACGGCCATTTCTACCAGCGAGTAAGAGACGATGAGCGCGATGATCGCGCCGAAAAGATAAGAGACGATCACGCCAGGCCCCGCCAGGCGAATCGTCACGCTGCTTCCCAAAAAAAGGCCGACCCCAATCGCCCCGCCGATGGCCAGCATGCTGAGCTGCCGCTGGGTAAGCCTACGCCTCAGTTCCGGCGCCTCCCCGTTGTAGCTAGGCAGGTCCTTTGTGCCAGACGGGAGGCCCCCAGAGGTCTCAGGAACTTTATTCATGCCTGCTCAAATTGAGCAAGACGTCGGCAAAGCGACGTATTTCTTCCGTGGTGTTGTAGTGGACTGCGGAGATCCGAACGACCCCGCTATCCTGGCGCAAACCGAAGCGCTTCATCAGCCGCGGCGTGTACATGTGACCATCGCGTATGCCAATGCCTGCATCCGCCATAGTCTCCGTAACTTTTGCCGGAGAGGTTTTCTTAAGGTTGAAACACAGGGTGGGTACGCGTTCGTGCACCCGGTGATCTTCGCGCAAGCCGTAAATCGTGGCGCCGCATTCACGCAAAACACGCAGGAACTCTAGCGACAAAGATTCTTCATAGGAACGGATGGCCGTCATCGCGCGGACGATATCGGCGCGCCGGGAGTCTGCCTGACCGTCTTCGTTGCCCGCTCTCAGAGTCTTTCCCAGATTCTCAAGATAGAAGACGGCCGCATCCATGCCGGCTACATTTTCATAGATAAAAGTTCCGGCCTCGATTTTTCCGGGAGGCTCATCGGGAATGAAGTCTTCGCGAAAGGTCGGCAGCTTCTTCAGAAGTTCGCGGCGTCCCCATAGGAATCCCATGTGCGGCGCAAAAATCTTGTAACCAGAACAGACCAGGTAATCGCAATCGAATCCTCGCACATCAATAACCGCGTGCGGCCCGTAGTGCACGCAATCGAGAAAAATCTCGCCGCCCGCTTCGTGGACGAGCCTGGCTGCCGATGCGACGTCGACGATCGAGCCAAGAGCATTGGACGCCACGGTGCAGGCCAGCAGGCGTGTTTTGCTAGACAGAAGGGGTTGCAGGTCCTCGGGATGCAGATTGCCGTCATCCCGCATCTTCCACCATTGAAATTTCGCGCCTTCTCTTTCCAGGGCCAGCCAAGTGGCAACATTAGCTTCGTGATCCATATCGGTGACGATAATCTCGTTGCGCCCCCGGAGCGTGTGACCGATCGCCAAACTCACAATGCGAATGAAGGAAGTTGCATTCATGCCAAAAGCGATTTCATTCGGATCGCGGGCATTGAGAAAAGCAGCGACACTTTCGCGTGCCCGCGCAATCGTCGCATCCACCTGCTGGCTGTGCCGATAGCGGCCCCCGCGCTGGACGTTGCGCTCCACCAAGTGCTGGTTGACAGCATCAAGCACGGTCCGCGGCACTTGAGCGCCTGCGGCATTGTCGAAAAAGATGAATCCGGGGTCTTGTTGGAGAGCGGGAAACGACGCCCGGACGGATTCAACAGGGAACCCGGAAGGCCGGCGCAAAACGGAGGGGTTGGCATTACCACTCATTTCATTTCCTTACGTCCCAGGTGCGAGCCAAATCGGGACTTGTTTTGAGCTGCGCGAGGCACGCGAACGCTATAATGCATATCACCGCGTGTCAAGCAACATGCTAGCTGTAATGCTGCTTGCATGGCTGTCAAATCATTCTTATCCTCTTGGTCGTTCATGCCTGTCTCCCCATCACTTTATGAGCGAAGCCACTGAAGAAGTCTATGCCGCGCTGAAACACTCCTTCCGGGGGAGGTTGATGCAGCCCGACGACGCGGAATACCCGGACGCCCGTCGAATTTGGAACGGCTTGGTGACTCGCAGGCCCGGTCTGATCGCTCGCTGTAATGATTCAAGTGATGTGCAGGCAGCCGTGCGCGCCGCCGCATCGGCAAATGTGATTACCGCCGTCCGCTGTGGGGGGCACAGTCTTGGCGGCTTTAGCTCTTGCGACGACGGCATAGTGATTGATCTCTCGCCTATGCGCAAGGTTCAAGTTTACGAGGAGGACAGGTCCGCTCGATTCGAAGGCGGATGCCTGCTCGGTTCGATTGACTCGGCAACGCAAACCGTTGGACTTGCGTTTCCTGCAGGTGTGGTTTCCCACACCGGCGCGGGTGGCTTGGTTCTCGGAGGTGGGACCGGGTGGCTCAATCGTTTGTACGGCCTCTCTTGTGACAACGTGCGGGGCTTTACCGTCATTGTTGCGGACGGATCCATCGTCCGCGCGAACGGCAAAGAAAACCCGGACCTGTTTTGGGCACTGCGAGGGGGAGGAGGCAACTTTGGCGTGGTGACCGAATTCGAAGTGACTCTTCATCCGGTGAGCGCGGTTCTTTTCGGGAGAGGGATATGCCCAGGTGATGAAGCGCCAGCACTTCTTCGTCACTGGCGCGACATCATGCCGGAGGCGCCGGATAACTTGAGATGGGGCTTCTCGTTGAGGAGCGCTCCTCACGCGCAAAACATTCCTGCGTATCTCCGGGGACGCCCAATCGCCAGTGCCTCGGCGCTTTGGGTCGGCGATCTCGAAAAAGGCGGCCGGTACGTCGATCGCGCCCTGGCGGTTGTCAATCACCAAGCGGTCAGCAAGGAAGTGCTTTCCTTCCGTGCGTTGCAAACCCTGGCGGATTCCGAATTCCCGCACGGCCGCCGCTATTACACCAAGGCCGGTTACTTCAAGACGTTGAGCGACGAAAGCATTAGCACGATGATGGAAGCGCTCGCCACGAATCCTTCTCTTTCAAATGAAATCGAGTTGGCCTACCTGGGCGGCGCAGCGGCGCGGGTTGCGCCCGGCGAAACCGCCTTCGGCGATCGTAGTTCGCCCTTTGTCCTCAATCTTCTTGCAAACTGGTCGGACCCGGCCGACGATGCCGCAAACATTGCGTGGATTCGCAGGTTGTTTGCTCGGTTGCGCCCAGCGATGGCTCCGGGAGTTCACATCAATTTCATGAGCGGCGACGAAGCTGATCGCGTTTCGGAGGCCTATCGGGAGCGATGGGAGCGCCTCAGAGCAACCAAAACGATGTATGATCCAAGGAACTTTTTTCGTCTAAACCAAAATATCCCGCCATTGACGGCGGCAGCAAATGGCATTTTGGGGTGAGCCTTGGCGACAAGAGGGATTTTCGATGCCACTGCAGCACGTGTTTTGAAACCGGCAAGCTAGAGCTGGGTCCTGAACCCTGGTC
>Ga0182038_10001807_pt1 | contig 11132 bp, 12 predicted proteins | sample sta12Can44000108_FD_125976 | JGI IMG/M metagenome (GOLD analysis project Ga0182038, IMG submission 125976) | Lab enrichment of tropical soil microbial communities from Luquillo Experimental Forest, Puerto Rico - statanox.12C.anox.44.000.108 | ecosystem: Environmental > Terrestrial > Soil >...
CACCAAGGCGCCGATCGCGCTGGCGTGGACCTGGAGCGGCTACTATCTCGGCGCCAATATCGGCTACAGCTGGGATCGCAGCAGAACCGAGGCGCGGTTCAGCGACAATACCGGCGCCGAGCTGTTCGCGACCAGCGGCTCGTCCAATATCAACGGGGCGATCTTCGGCACCCAGACCGGCTACAACTGGCAGGTGGCGAGCTGGCTCGCCGGCATCGAAGGCGACATCCAGATCTCGAGCCAGCGCGCCAAGCCGACCTTCGCGTGTCCCGGCTTCACCTGCAATCCGGCCGGCCCGGTCGTCGCGAGCTTCGATCAAAGCCTCAAGATGGAGTGGTTTGCGACATTGCGCGCGCGTTTGGGCGCCACCGTCACCCCCGATATTCTCGTCTACGTCACCGGCGGCTTGGCCGGAGCCGGCTTCATGCCCGCCGGCACCGTCGCGAGCTTCGACTCCACGGTTCCGGTCGCAATAGTCACGCCGTTCGACACGCTCAAGCTCAAGATCGGCTGGGCCGCAGGCGTCGGCGTCGAGGGCCATCTCGGCGGGCCGTGGACCGGCAAGGTCGAGTACCTGCACCTCGACTTCGGCACGTTCGCTTCGACTGCGATCAACGATTTGGCGGTGCCGATGGCGATCGTGGACTTCAATTACCGCATCACCGACAACATCGTGCGCGTGGGCCTGAACTATAAGTTCGACGGGACAGACGTTCTTTTCGCCAAGTATTGATGGATGCTCGTCACGCTGGAGTTGACGCGATCTTTGTTGCCGGGGATGTGGGCGGCACGCCGCCGGCCAGCGATTCTGGCCTTTAGCAGCGGTTCTGCTGAGCCGCGCTGAGAGTGCATGGATTGTAGGGCGCGCCGCTGGGCGGCCATCCGTGCCAACCCAGGGAGTCAAGGTCAACGCGAGCTCCACTCGTGTCGTACTGAGGGACGTACCAGTTGCGACGATAGCCTGGGACATAGGCATACCCGCCATACGGGCCCACATAAGCTCCGTAATACGCGCGTTGCGCCTGCGACGGCGTCACGCCGCCGAGGACGAGCAATCCAGCAACAGCGCACGCAGCCGCTGCTTTTCCTATCAAATAGCTCATGAGGCTCTCCTGTCGTATCAATCGTTGTGCACACGCATCTTGGCGAGCCGCCGGCATTCTTCGGCGCTCTGAAGACACTCACGGATTCCAGTGCTGAGATCTTGGAGCATGGCAGGCCGCCAAGGCGTGAACCTGCCCCCAAGCAAACATACTGCCGGTTCAGACGCTCGGCGAATTAAAATGCGATAAACAAGCGCGTACTCGAGTAGGACCGCCGTGCTGGGGAAGCCACGCCGGCCTGAAGGGCAAAAGAATGTCGGGCTACTGACACTGCGTATCAGTTCCTTGCGACGCATTAATTCGGTCGCGGTCGGAGGCATAGCTGATATGCGGCCACAGTGGATGGCACGTCCATGTGACGCGGTTGCCCCGTCCCAAACATTAGATGCCGTTTTTTGTCGCGACGCACGCCGCTGATCCACGCCGGACCTGATATGGTTGACGCGAAAATTCTTAAAGGTACCCGGCCGGCCGATCTGCCGGTCGAGCAGCCGACGCTTTACGAGCTGGTCATCAATATGAAGACTGCCAGGACCCTTGGCATTGCCGTGCCGCCGACGTTGCTCGCGCGCGTCGACGAGGTAATCGAATGAGAACGCGCCGGGCTTCGTTTGGCGCTGCAGTGCGAAAGTTGAAAATTTGAAAGTTCCTGTAACAAGAAATGAAAAAAATCGACGGGAACTAAACGTTGAGCGTCATTGGTTCCGGCCGCATGGCACGGAGCCTCTGGGAACAGAGCTGTCATTAGGGAGGTTGGGTCCGCATGAAGGGCTCAACCCAAATGGCAGATCAATACCTAAAATTTGCGGAATTTTGCGAGCAGTTGGCCAAGCGGGATGACTTGGAAGAGCACCGCTCGTCACTGATCGAGATGGCGAAGCTTTGGAGAGAGTTGGCGAAAGAAACCGAAGACGCTGGTTAGTTCTCTTCGGTTAGTTCTTCCCTTTGCTCGGCCAAGCGCACCCATACCCGCGCCATTTCGATCAGACAGGTGCGCACCTCGTCCCATTGGACTTTGTTCGCGATCTCCAAGCATTCTCGCGCGTGGCGTCGATAGCGGGCGCTCACGGTTTCTACGGCTTGATCGTGCATACCCCCCGCGCCCATTCATTACACTGGTACTGACGCCATAAGCCCCGTCCGCGGCGATTCGTTTCAGCATTAGCCCAGTTCCATGGCGTTTTCCCTGAATTGGGTAAATTATTACCGTTGCGGGTTGAACGAGCGATGCAATTGCTCGAAGCGACGACCAGAACCGGCAACAATGGCCGCGGAAAACCTTGCGGGTGACGCCAGGTACGCTTCGCTCAAGCGCTACCTGGCCAAGCATTTCCATCCCGATTATGCCCCTGGACAGGGGTATCGAGAAGATCGTCCGAAACGAGATTTTCAAGGAAATCTGGAGCGAGATTGAGCGCCTCTACGAACGAGTCTCGACCGTCCGCTTCGCGCGTGCGTCAGCATCTTCGGCCGCACTGCGGTGTGATAGTCGCGGCCTAAAGAAGAAATAACGCCATCAAAGCGGAACGACGGCGTTGAGGCTCGCTTAATGACAGACTGCGCCCTGAACGAAAAAGGCCGCTCGTAACTGAGCGGCCCTCATCGGCTGGCCGGATAGTGCCAAACCCCGGGTCCGCAGCGCACTCCTATCCGAGGTCGTATCTGCGAACGTGACATGGAGAGTAGCAACGCGGGGGGTTGTTAGCTGTAGCGGCGGCGACACACAGAAGGATTACCCGGCGATAGTGCGGTGCAACGAAAAGCGCGACGCGCGCCGGCGACGTGATCAAGGAGCGGCTTACTGCAATACGTTAGGACGCATTGCAGCGCACACAGACCCTGCGTGTCTTCTCGGTTACGGATGTCAATTACAGTAATCCTGACGCGCGGCGCTAGTTTGGCCGCGGCGGATTCCAGGCGATTCGGTGACGATGGCGAGATAGAATTTACGACGGGCGCCACCGAGCACGATTCATTCAGCCTGCGCGAGGAATGGCTCGATGGCCTGCGCCACCGCCTCGGGAAACTCCTCGTGCAGTCCGAGCTTGCCCTGCGCAAGGCAGGCGCTGCGCATTCCGGGAAGCGCAATCAGCGCCTCGATCTCGGCGCGCGAGCGCGGCGGCGTCTGCATGCCGTAGACCGTGAGCATGGGCACTGCCGCGCATCGCGCCAAATCGAGAAACTCCTCACGGCTCGCAAGCGGATCGAGCGCGCCGGTCACGAAGCGAACCGAGGCGTGGCGCGCCCCGCGCGCGCGGGTCACCGCGAGCTTCTGTTTAAGCCGCTCGCCGGAGAGCCATGCCGGATCCAGGTAGACGTGCCCCGCGGCCATCATGCGAACCACAGGCCGGTTGACGTTGAGCTTGTAAACGAGCGGTCCGAGCGCGGGGCGGTCGACCATCCGGCACATGCGATCGAAGATCGGCCGGTGACCGCTCATCATGGTGGGCAAAGGGCCGCGCCAGGTCGGCGCGATCAGCACGAGACCCTTGAGCGATGTCGGATGCGCGCAGGCATGGGCAAGAAGGTAGGTCGCACCGTGCCCGGCGGCGATCGCGGCGTAAGGAGAAGCCACGACGCTCTCGAACACGTGCATCAGGAATGCGCGATACGCGTCAGGCGTCCAGTCGAGCGGCGGACGCGAGCGATCGCCGAAGCCCGGCCAGTCGATCGCAACGGTGCGGTAATGCGAGCTCAGCCGCTGCTGCAGCGATTGCATTTCGCGCCGGGTCGAGATCGAGCTCAGTGCCGGCAACAGCAAGACGGTCGGCCCCTGCCCTGACCAATCGAGCCCGAGCTCGATGGTCGCGCCGCGCCAGCTCCATGTCAGCCGTTCTGTTTCCACTGAACCACCGCTGCCAAGGCGAGCATCGAATATGTTAGGATGAGAGTCGAGCAGGCTACGGCTGGAGGTGGCACGATGATCCGGGTTTGGATCGCAAGCGCGATCATTCTTTTTGGCGCGTCGTTTCCCGCTGCGGCGCAAACGGCCTGCTTCGTGGACGCCGAAGGGGGATGTCCGGGATGCCGGGTTTCCTGCGCTGGAACGGCATACTGTCAATACGGTCGAGTTCGGTGCACCCCGGATCTGACCTATTGCTGGTGTGTTGCTTCGCCCCGCTGCTACTGCGCAACAAACCGACGCATTGTCCCGCTCGCGCGGCGCTAGATCGGGTGCGACTCCCCAAGCGTCCCCGGATTTTGCTCCGCTTATCCAGGCTGCGCCGGCTCGCTCCGGCGAAAAATAACGCTGAAATTGTTTGCCGGCATCGGCACCGTCTCGACCAGGACGAAGCCGTTGTCAGCAGCCAGATCCGCAACCTCGGCGAGGTCGCGCACGCCCCAGGCGCGGTTTTGCGAACGAAGCCAAGCATCGAATTGCTCGTTGCTCGGCGCCGTGTGGCGCCGGTCGATCCGGTAAGGACCGTAAAGGTAGACCATGCCGCCAACCGGCAGGATGCGCCGGGCGCCGGCGAACAGGCCTTGCGCCGTCGCCCACGGCGCGATGTGGATCATGTTGATGCAGAGGAGCGCATCGGCGCGCTCGACCGGCCAGCGGGGCAGCCTCACGTCAAGATCGAGCGGCGCGAGCAGATTGGCGCGATTGGCGGCTGCCCGGTGCGCGCCGATGCTGGCGCGCGCTTCCACGTCGCAGTCGCTGGGCTGCCACGATAGCGCGGGCAGCGATTGGGCAAAGTAGACGGCGTGCTCGCCGCTGCCGCTCGCCACTTCGAGGACGAGGCCCGCGGGTGGCAGTACGCGGCGCAGCACCGCAAGGATGGGGTCGCGGTTGCGGGCGACGTGCGCAAGATAGAGACGCGGGTCGGAAGCTTCGGACATCTTATACCAATGGCCTTGATGATGACTCACCGCTTCGTCATGGCCGGGCTTGTCACCGCAAGTCGGGTTTACCCGAGTTGCGGTGCCATCCACGTCTTGCTTACACAATTAAAGAAAGACGTGGATGCCCCGGCAGCGCAGACAAGTTTACGCAGTCTGCGCAAGCTTGACTGCGTTGCCGGGCATGACGCGGATGGCAAATCCGCTATAGTCGGCAGCACGAGCGCGCGAAGCAGGGAGAGCCGCCATGAGCGCCACCGCCCATCTGCCGCAGATCGCGAAGATCGCGTCTATCCCTAAGGCGGTGGCCTACGAGACCATCACTGCGACCCCGAGCAGCCCGCATATCGGCGCCGAGATCGGCGACATCGATCTGACCGCGCCGCTCAGCAACAAGCAGGTGACGGAGCTGCACGACGCTTTCGCGCGCTACCAGGTGATCTTCTTCCGGGACCAGAAGATCAGCTTCGAAGACCAGATACGCTTCGCCGGCTATTTCGGAAAGCTCGGCAGTCACGTCGGCAAGTCGACGATCAGCAAGACCACGGAAAACCCGTACGTGCGCAAATTTCACTACGACGAGACCTCGCGGCAGATCTCCGGGGAAAATTTTCACAGCGACCAGTCCTGCGCCGCGATCCCGCCGCTCGGCACCATGCTCTACAACCACACGGTTCCGCCCGACGGCGGCGGCGACACGATGTTCGCCAGCATGTACGCGGCCTACGAAGCGCTTTCCGACCGGATGAAGACGTACCTCGCGGGGCTGACCGCCACCCATGACGGCACCCGCGTATTCGGGCCCGGAACGCCGGTCTCCGTGCACCCGGTCATCACCCGCCATCCCGTGACCGGCCGGAAGGTGATTTTCGTCAACCAGGACTTCACCGCGCACATCAACGGATTGCAGCGGCTCGAGGGCGAGCGCCTGCTGCAGTTCCTGATCGATCACTGTAACAAGCCGGAGTGGACCTGCCGCTTCCGCTGGACGCCGCATTCGATCGCGTTCTGGGATAATCGGTGCACGCACCACAAGGCGGTGTGGGATTACTGGCCCAATGTTCGTTCCGGCTACCGCGTCCAGCTGGAAGGCACTGACCCGCCGACCGCCGGCTGAGATAAAGCAAACAATCGCATGTCGCTGAAGATCGCCTTCATCGCCGCATCGATTGCGCTGCTCGGGGGACCGGCCGCGGCCCAGAGCGGCGCCCCGGCGCCGTTCCCCAATAAGCAATTGCGCTTCATCGTGCCATTCCCGGCCGGGGGAACGCTTGACGTGCTGGCCCGCACGGTCAGCAACGAGCTCGGCCCGGCGCTGGGTCAAACCGTCGTCGTTGAAAACCGCCCCGGCGCGTCCGGCGTGCTCGGCGCGGAGCTGGTGGCGCGCGCACCCGCCGACGGCCATACCCTGATGATCTGCTCGAACACGCTCATAACGCTGCCGGCGATGCGCAGCGACCTCCCGTTCGACGTGTTCAACGACTTTGCGCCGGTGATCGAGCTGGGTGGCACGCTCACCGTGATCACCGTCCATCCGTCGTTTCCCGCGCGGGATCTCAAACAGTTCATCGAAGTCGCCAAGCAAACCAAAGCCGGCGTCAACTACAATTCGCCCGGGATCGCCTCGCCGCCGCACATCGCCGGCGAGCTCTTCGCGCGCGCCGCCGGCATTCCGCTGGTGCACGTGTCGTATCGCGGGACGCAGCCGGCGGTCAGCGATCTGGTGGCGGGCCACGTGCCTGTCATGATGGCGCCGCTCAACGCGGTGCTGCAATTCATCAATGATAAGCAGCTCTATCCGATCGCGCTCACCGACGCCGCGCGCAGCAAATATTTGCCCGACGTGCCGACGCTGCGCGAGGCCGGACTCACCAACATGCCGCCGGTGACCTCCTGGTTCGCGGTGCTGACAACCGGCGGCACGCCGCCCGGCGTGGTATCCCGCCTCAATACGGAGATCGCCAAGATCCTGCATGATCCGAAGGTGCAGGAGCGGCTCGCTTCGCAGACCTTCGAGATCAAAGGCGGCGCGGCGGAAGAGCTGGCGAAACGCATGCGCCAGGATGCAGCGACCAATGCCAAGGTCGTGGCCGAGGCCAAGATCACGGCAGAGTGACGCGCGACGCCGATCGGGACGGCAATGACGAGTTCGAAATAAAAACTTGGGAGAGCACCATGGAGAGGCAGAAACATATTGCAGCCTTCGTCACCACGAGCGCGGTGATGGCAATCGCTGGCCTCATCGGCACGCAGCCCGAGCGAGCGGCGGCGCAATCCTCGGCCGGACTGTTTGCGTATGTGGGATCGTTCACCACCGCGCAGCGCAAAGCGCGCGGCGATGGCATCCATGTCTACCGCGTCGACCCCGCGAGCGGCGCGTGGACGCATGTCCAGCACATCGGCGACCTCATCAATCCGTCGTTCCTCGCGCTCAGCCCCGATCAACACGTCTTATACTCGGTTCACGGCGATGAAGAGTACGCCACCGCCTTCGCGCTCGACCGCGCCAGCGGCCAGGCCAAGCTGCTCAACCGCGCCGCCACCAGCGGCAAGAACGGCGTGCGTCAAGCAGTCGATCCCAGCGGCAAGTTCCTGATCGTCGCCAACTACAGCAGCGGCAGCGTCGCGGTGCTGCCGATCGCGCCCGATGGTTCGCTCAAGGATCAGCACCAGCTCGTGGCGCTGCCGGGCGAGCCCGGCCCGCACCGGGTCGAGCAGGTAAGCTCGCATCCCCACGACGTCGTGTTCGATCCGTCCGGCCGTTTCGTGCTGGTGCCGGACAAAGGGCTCGATCGCGTGTTCGTGTTCCGCTTCGACGGCGCGAACGGCCGCCTGTCGCCGGCCGAACCGGCCTCGGTCGCCACGCGCCCAGGCGCCGGCCCGCGCCATCTCGCGTTCCATCCGAAGCTGCCGATGGTGTGGGTGCTCAACGAACTCGACAGCACGACCGCAACGTACCGTTGGGACGCCGAGCGCGGCACGCTAACGCCGGTTCAGGTGATCACCACGCTGCCCACGGACTTCACCGGTTACAGCACCAGCGCCGAAATCGCGGTTTCGCCGGACGGCCGCTTCGTCTACGGCTCGAACCGCGGCCACGATGGCGTTGCCATCTATGCCGCCAATCCGGCGGACGGATCGCTGAAGTCGATCGGCTGGCAGCCCACTCAGGGCCGCGTTCCCCGGTTCATCGGCCTCGATCCGGCCGGACACTTTCTCTACGCCGCCAACGAGCAGGGCGACACGGTCGTGACGTTTCGCGTGGACGCCAACACGGGGATGCTCGCCGGCACCGGGCAGGTGATCAAAAATCAGTGACCATCGTGTTCGCTGGGCGGCCATAACGAGCGCTACAGCCAAGCCTGCAGGAACAGCAGCACTTTTGGCCCGGCATAGGCGCCAAAGCTTCCCGGCGCGAGCGGTTCGCTGAGCCAGAAATGCCCGGCACCGGGGATGACGACCGTGCGAGCAACGAACTGCGCCTGCTTGAGCGCGGTGAGAAAGGCGGTCGATTGCGTGGCCGGATCGACGATGTCGTCGTTGGTTCCGTGCACCAGCAGAAAGCGCGTCGTGTTCTTGTCCACCGTCGCATAGCTGATCGGCGAGCTTTTGAAGAACACCTTGCGGTTCATCATCGGCGCGGAGCCGAGAAATTTCTCGGTGATTTGGTCGCGCGGGCGCGCGATCTGATCGTGCTCCCATTGTGCGAGCATGTCGTAGACGCCGTAGACACCCACCACCGCCTTCACCTTGGGTAAAACCGCCGCGTTTGGACCGTTGCGGTACTCGCTGGAATAGGCCGGCTCCTCGCCGGCGAGCGCCACCAGCGCGGCCAGATGCCCTCCCGCGGAATCGCCGATCAGCGCAATGCGCTCGGGATCGACGCCGAGGTCCGTGGCCTTGGCGCGCACGTACTGCACTGCCGCTTTGACGTCGTAAACGGCGCCGGGGTAGGTCTTCACGCCCGGCTTCGAGAGTCGGTACTCGATGGAGAAAACGGCATAACCATTCTCGGCGAGGTACGGACCCCAATGCGCGTAGGATTTGCGCGTGCCGGCCTGCCAGCCGCCGCCATGCACCGCCACGAGCACGGGAGCCTTGTCGCGGCCTTTCGGCGCATAGAGATCGCCGACCAGTTTCGTCCCGTCGTGCTCGGCAAACGCGATGTCGTTTCGCGTCACGACGTTGAAATCTTCGGCCTTTGCTTCCACGTCGGTTAGAATGAGTGCAAGACTTGCCGCTGCCACAAACAATCTCGTTTTCATAGCCGGATTACTCCTTTCGAACGTTCCGCGCGTCCCCTCCCCCGTCGTGCTGCGCTTCGCGCGCCACCCGTCCACCCTGGCGCCTTTTCGCCTTCGCGGCATGACAACTGCACCGACATGCCCCGGGTCTCAACGGCGGGACAGCTTCACCCCCAAATCCCGGTCAATGTAAATCTCCAGGAAGCCGGGAAGCAGATCGTCGCGAATCATTTTTTCGAACGGCGCCATGAAACGTCGGTCTTCGCTTTCCGTGAGCAGCACGATGCGCCACATGTTCAACGGCGCAGCGTCGGAGCCGCCCGCGGCATGCTCGACATGAAACAGCGGCTGAAAACCCTCGCTGCGAATGCGCTCTCCGCCTTCCGCGACCATCTCGCTGCGACCGAGAAACAAAATCCGCTGCTCTTTATGATTGATGTAGACATCTTCCAGCACGGACCCGCTTCGCTCATCGATCCAGGCGCGCTGAATCGTGAAGCGGCAGAAATGTTCGCTGCCGTCTTCGTTCCGGTGACGGCCCCAGGATTTGCCCTCGGAGACGACATAGGAGATGTAGGTCCGGGGATCCCAGCTCTTCTTGAGCTCCATATCCCACACCATGCCGCGCGTGATATGGGTCGGCTTGTCCATCCGATAGCGTTCGGCAAGAATTTTGTTGACGTCGACGGGCGGCAAGGTGATCCGCGTATGGCGCGGATTTCGCCAGGCCTGCGCGAACTCCTCGGCGGCAGCGGCAAAGGTCTGCATGACACCCGAGCTGCTCATCGAAATCGCCCCTACTCTGCCATGGCGACTTTTCGATCTTATCGGGAAGCCCGTACGTGTAAACTCAAGGAAGAGCGTGTCGCGCTGGACTAAGCTCGATGGCCGGACTGCCTGGAGTTATTTGACGATGATCCTGTTCCGCGCCGCAGCCGTGGCCGTCCTGCTCAGCGTGATCGCGCCGTTGCCGCTCAAGGCGCAAAGCTAACCAACCCGGCCGGTGACGATCATCGTGCCGTCGACGCCGGGCGGCGGAACGGACATCCTCGCCCGCATCGTCGGGGATCAGCTGGCAAAGCAGCTCGGCCAGGGGTTCGTCATCGAAAACCGCACAGGACCGCTGGCCGGCACCGCCGCGGCGGCACGCGCAGAGCCGGATGGCTACACCTTGCTCGCCGGACTCAACGCCAACATGGCGGTCAACCCGAGCCTGTTCAGCAAGCTTCCCTACGACCCGATCCGCGACTTTGCGCCGGTGGCGATGCTCGCGAATTATCCGTTCCTGGTCGTGGTGAACAAGGACTTCCCGGCGAAGTCGATCGGCGAGCTGATCGCGCTCGGCAAAGCAAAGCCCGGGCAGATCGATTACGCCTCGGCCGGTAACGGCACCGGACAGCACCTGTCCATGGAGCTGTTCAAGTTGATGACCGGCACGAATTTTACCCATGTGCCCTATCGCGGTGCGCAACCCGCCTACGCCGACGTGATATCGGGACGCGTGTCGGTGTTCTTCGACAACATTTCCGCGGCGTTGCCGCAGGTGAAGGGCGGCAGCGTGCGCGCGCTCGCGGTCACCACCGCGCAGCGCTCGCAGGTCGTGACCGAATTGCCGACGGTCGCGGAGGCGGGCGTGCCCGGCTATGAGTATCACACCTGGTTCGGGCTCTGGGCGCCGCGGCAAACGCCGCGGCCGATCGTCGAACTGCTGCACGGCGAAATCAGGAAGGCGCTCGCGGTGCCTGCGGTGCGCGATCGCATCACCGAGCAAGCGGGCGAGCCCGCCACGACGCGGCTCGGCGAGATCGAGCCGTTCGTCAAAGCCGAGATCGCGAAATGGGCCGACGTGGTGCGCCGCGCCGGTGTGGCGGTGCAGTAGCTGAGCGCTCGGGCTGCAAATCCGGTGCCGAGGATGCCGGGCGAAGCCGGCCCGGCAACGCTTTAG
>Ga0182038_10001814_pt1 | contig 11095 bp, 11 predicted proteins | sample sta12Can44000108_FD_125976 | JGI IMG/M metagenome (GOLD analysis project Ga0182038, IMG submission 125976) | Lab enrichment of tropical soil microbial communities from Luquillo Experimental Forest, Puerto Rico - statanox.12C.anox.44.000.108 | ecosystem: Environmental > Terrestrial > Soil >...
ACGGCGACCGGCGGCAGCCGGCGCGCAGCGTCCTTGCGGCGGCCCGCCGCTGCGGCCACACTCGCTCAAGGAGGAACCCTTGCCTGATCGACTGAACAACCTTCTTGGAAACGACAGCTAGCTACTATTGGCGGCGGCCTTCTCGGCGATCACGGTTGCTGGTGGCGTGGGCGCAGGCATTCAGTGCAGCCGGCATGAAATGGTTCTCCAACAGCGAGGAGGTGTCTCGTGGGCGTTCTTCTCCAGGCCTACTACTTCCGGAACCAGAATCCAAATGGGGTCCCGTCGCCGCTAGATGGGAATCCTGATATCCCATTCTGGTGGACTCATGTTGCGGCTCAGGCAAACGCATTCCGACGATCGGGGTTCACCGCTGTGTGGCTGCCACCACCATTAAAAGGGGCGTCGGGCGGGCTCTCCAACGGCTTCGATGTCTTCGACGATTACGATCTCGGCTCCAAGAACCAGAAGGGGACGGTTCCCACCCGTTACGGCAGTCGCGAATTACTTCAACGCTGTTCCGCCATCTTGCGCGCCAACGGTCTCGATATTTATCTCGATATCGTTGACCACCAGCGGGATGGTGACCTACAGCCTTTTGTGTTTCGCTACGTCGACGCGTCGGGCCACCCTGACAAAGGACGATTTCCGAAAAATCCGCTGGATTTCCATCCCAATGTACCCAACGACCCGCATACTTTCGACACGAGCCTCACCTTCGGTCGAAATTTGGCGCCGATTAACGGTGAAGGAGGTCATGTCTTTCGGGGTCTCCTCGATGCTGGCGATTGGCTGACGAAGGTCGTCGATGCCCAGGGTTTTCGAATCGACGAAGCCAAAGGAATTTCGACGGATTTCCTCTTACCGTTCTTGAACCACGGCGCGATGGCTGGAAAGTTCGCCGTTGGCGAGTTCTTCGATACGAATAACGAGACCGTTCGCACATGGAAGAACCTGATTCAGAACCGAGCGAGCGGCTTTGATTTCTCGTTGCACTTCACGCTGCGACAGATGTGTGACTTTCCGGACTTCTTCTTCATGGGGGATTTGGATCATACCGGCTATACGGGTATCGATCCGTTAGGATCCGTTACATTCGTCGAAAATCACGATACTGATCAGAATGTCAAAGGAGAAGCCATTATTTCCAACAAGGCGCTCGCTTATGCCTATATTCTAACGTCGGAAGGCTACCCCTGTGTGTTTTATAAAGATTATAGCACGGACCCCGGATGCTTCGGACTAAAGCCTCTTATAGATCCGCTGATCTGGATCCACGAGAATCTGGCGGAGGGCCCGACCCAACAGCGATTCAAGGATGCGGGCGTGTTTGCCTACGAACGCCTTGGCGGGCCTCGCCTTCTCGTCGGCTTGAACAAAGACACAGGCCACCCCCGAACAGTCACAGTCGCGACGGGCTTTGGTCCCAATGTCGATCTGGAGGAATTCACTGGGCAAGGTCAGGGAGTGCGGACCGACCGATCCGGAAACACGACAATTACGATCCCAAGAAATGAAGCTGGACGCGGCTATGTCTGCTATTCACGGCCACACCCGAGGACACCTTTTCCGGTTAACGAAGTGGCGGCCACGCAGGAGTATGCAGGCGCCGACGATCTTGACATACAGCCGGCGGACAATAGGGAGTTCGCGACAATTTGCCGAGTGTGGGCAAAGGCGGACAGCATGATCCGCGGCGCGCTGTTTTTCGACAACGCCCACTGGACGACAGCGACTTCAATCAGCCTCGAATTACTCGACCCCCGCGGTGCGGTACTCGCAACGAGGGACTACACGACAACGACAGCACAAGGAACTGCGATCGAGGCACGGTCAACGGAGACCAGCTTCCACACCTTTCGAATTCGCTCCTTCAACACACCAGACGCCAATCCAAGGCCACGCTATTTCCTGAGGACCTCCTATATTGCCTCACGAACATTATAGACGTGGCATTTCCGCGCCGGCTGCGCGGATACCTGCGCGGCCGGTGCTTTTCAGCGCCCATGTGAGCCGTAGTTCGCAGGACTTGTATGGGAGTTTTCCTGTCAAGTGGTTGTTCGGCATCCCGTGAAAGTGCCGGAGATCAAGCGTAAAAACGACCCAGCCGTGCTTCGAGTCCTCCCAGACCGATAGCGTAGGCGGTGGGAAGTTGGCGTCATGAAAAGCACCGACGGCAACGCCGATTCAGCAGAAGGCTTGTCCCAAATGTGGTCTTTCGTCGGATCATCGTCCGTCCTCTTTTTAGGCCGTTTCCTTCGCCGCTTTTATCGAAGCTGCTGGGGTCGGCGAGATCGGTTGAAGCTGTTAACAAAAAGTATTAACCATACCGGAGAGCGGTCAAGCGTAGGGAGGGCAGAAAATCGGCCTCGTACGGCAATGCGACGTAATCGTAACGAGGCGCGCCGTCCCGATCATAGCCGACGGTCGTGTGGCCGAGCCCGGCGGCAGCTGCTGCGAGCGTCTCAATCGGCAGAACCGCCGATTTCGGACGCAATGGAACCGGGGGCCGCGGGCTTTTTTCGAAGCTCACATAGGTCGCCTTTTCTCCACCGAAACCGCCGATGCCTGGCTGCTCGACCCCGCCGACCGGCTCGCGGCTAGGCTGGCCCGAGACGGGGGGTGCGAGCCGATCTACATCGAGGAAACTGATACCAGGTTCGCGATCGGTTGGAAGGGTCGCCATCGCATCGAGGGACCTGCCTTCGTCTATGCGGACAACGATAGCGGCCGCGTGACGACGATCCTCGGCTACCCTACCGACCAGCTCGCTCGGATCCGTTGATCCGGAAATCTCAAATATCTTTGGTTAGTCTTTGGCGAGCGCAGCATAAAGTGTCAATCGGCCGTGCCATTATCGGCAAGGGAATAGGGCTTCGATGGGCCTCATTCCACCGCAGCGGGCTGAATAGATAATCCGAGGAGGCGCACTCATGTCTGCTAACCCCAATTCGGCATGGTTACTGCTCACGGCGATATTCATTGCCGCTACATGTTCATGTTCACTGATCTCAAATGCCGGAGCGCAGGAAGGAAGCGGCCCACCACCTCTCATAATCCTGGTCCGTCACGCGGAAAAGGCGTCTGATCCGTCGGACGATCCCCCGCTTACCCCTGCCGGGATGGCGCGCGCGCGGGTCTTGGCAACGGCTCTGCACGACTCTGGCGTCACGGCCATCATCACGACGAAATACCGGCGTACAAAAGAGACGGCCCAACCGCTCGCCGACGAAAGCCGTGTCACGCCGGAGCGGCCGACACAAGATGATCCGGGAGACCTCGGCACGCACGTTGCCGCGGTGGTTGCGGCAGTACGCCGTCACGTCGGCGAGACGGTGGTCGTGATCGCGCACACCACCACTATTCCGCCCATCATCGCCGCTCTCGGCGGACCTCCGATGACCAACATCTGCGAATGGAGTTATGGACACTTGTTTGTCATCGCTCCAGTCATGGGGAAAGTGCAGATAGTGCAGGCGCGGTATGGCGCGGCTGACCCTTCGCCGCGATCGGATTGCCAATAGCAGTGTGTGGGGCACTCGATGGGCGCCCCACACCGTGCTTTTCAGTCTAGATCGGCTTCACATGAACTCGGCTCCACGCATCGATGACGGCCTTTTGCTCTGTGCTGTTGGTGCCGTACCGATGTCCGGCGTTGGCCACGGTACGCCCGGCAAAGTCGGCGAAGCTCGCCGTCGCGCTCAGGCTTTTATCGCGGATCGTGTCATACCAAATTTGCCCGGCTTTCTCCCATGCATTGCCGCCGAGTGCGGTTGCGACCAGGAAGAAGGCATGGTTGGGTATGCCTGAGTTGGTGTGGACCCCGCCATTGTCCCGTGCGGTATGGACGTAGTGTCGCATATCAGCGGGCTGTGGATCCTTACCCATCAGGTTGTTGTCGAAAGCAGTGCCCGGGGCTTTCATCGACCGCAACGCTTGTCCCTCGAAGGTGAGGAGCCCGGCACCGATCAGCCAGTCGGCTTCGCTGGCCGTCTGCTTCACGACGTATTGCTTGACCAAAGAGCCGAAGACGTCCGAAACCGATTCGTTCAACGCTCCAGATTGATCTTGATATTCCAGGTTGGCTTCGGAGGCGGTCACACCGTGTGTCAACTCGTGGCCGATCACGTCCTTGGAGGTGGTGAAGCGGTTGAATATAGCGCCGTCGCCGTCGCCAAACACCATTTGGCGGCCGTCAAAGAACGCGTTGTTGAACTGATTGCCATAATGGACCGTGCCAATCAGGGGCATTCCCTGATCGTCGATTGAGTTGCGCTGATACTTTTCCAAGTAGAATTCGAAGGTCTGGCCCAAGCCATCGTAAGCTTCATCCACAGCGGGGTCGCCCACCGGAGCTTGGCCTTCCGAGCGGACGAGCCGTCCGGGCTGAGTTTCAGTATGATCTGCAGTATAGATCGTACGCTGGACTTGCGCCGGGCCAGCCGTGAAGACCGGCCGGGGAGCCGACGCCACGAGCGCACGCCTGACCCGGCGGCTACGCATCGTTCCATCGAGGGAAAGAGTGTCCAGCGCAGCATTTCGCTGAGCAGCGTTTCCGCGGCGGGCAACCTCGCGAAGTATGTGCGGGGGCACGATGCAGAAGATGGAATGGCGATAGTTTAGCTGGCACGTGTTCGAATGCATGGCTTTCTCCCGTTACTGAAGAGGATTATGCGGTAGGCACGTGGCACCTGAACGTGGAGAGCATAGCACGTTTCGTGGCCCAGAGTGTTATCTACTTCACAGAAGAAAAAAAAAGACCCTGTTATTTTTGGTAGGAATACGAGACTATTAACCACTTTGCCGAGAGGTTTATCGCCATAACGGTAATAAACAGCCGCGGCTGCTACGACTGGACATCCTCCTATTGCAATCCCATTTATCGTAGCGCGGCCGTCGTCGTGGCCTATATACCGCTGAATTGCTGGAATTTATACCGTGGGAGAATGTGAAAAGCGTTGTGATCTCCCTGCTTATTAACCGACCCAGCATGTCACGCCATCGCCGTCCTCCGCCGCAATGTGGGGGTCAGGCTCCGCTTACCCTGCGTTCCACCGCCGCGCCGCGCAGGCAGGTTCGCGATCGCTGCCCGAGCAAGCAGCTCCTTCAGCCGCGTCGCACTGGCACCAACCGCCCCTTGATGTATGGATCAGTGATCTCCGTACGATCTGTTCGCGCGGTGAGGTTAATATAGCGCGCTCAAAAAGGCGTGAGTGTGACCTTGCTCACACCCGACGCACGCCTTGACCCCATCAGCTTCCGGCCATGGCTTTCAGACCATCCGCTAGGTCAAGCATAAGGCGCGTCGAATCATCCCCAGCCGCAGCGCGCAGCGCGCTGAGATCGCCACCGCCAGGAGGCAAGCTCAGCACCGATTGCTTGCCGCCGTAGTCAAGCGTAATGCGGCGCGCGTTGACCTGCGGCCCGCTGCCGAGCTGCTCCGGCAGCGCCGTCGCCGTCATCCGGTCCAGCAATTCCTTGAGCTGCGTCCGCTGCTGCGCGGTGAACTGTCCCTGCTTATGCGGTTGGAGCACATTGAGACCAACCTGACGAGCAACCGAGAAGCTGCAGTCCGGTGCAATAGTCCAGACATTGCCGGTTTCTCCAGCAAAACCACTCTGAGTATCCGTTAGAACCAGCGGTGCCGAAAGCGGACATTCTTCAGCCATGACCATCCTCGAAATCAGGACTCCGAGAAACACCAAGCCGAGGCCGACTACAGCAGCAGTCAAACCCGGGAGGCGGAATTGCAAGCGTAGCGAGAGCACGACATGCGTGACGTGTGCCCGCGGGAGCGTCGTTTCAAGAGGAGCCGTCATCACGGCGCTTGCACCCGCTCAGCAGGGACGAGATGGTGGTGCGCTTGCCCGGTGAGCAGATGCATCTGTGGCGTGCCGTCGATCACGAGGGCGAGGTTCTCGACGTGCGGGGGGACCCCCATCGGAAGATCGGAACACCCTCCGGGCCGGGCGCCGGGCGCGCGAGAGAATGACGCATGCTGCCGGACTTGCCGCGCCAACCGGTTCGGTTCACGCTCAGTACATGATTCAATAGGAATTGAACCGTGATGGCGTGGGCCGAGGTGACCACTCACGGCCGCCGCGAACGCCGACTACCGGCGTCTCTACGAGGCGCTCGAACCGGTCGTCGGCAGCCTTTGCCCGTGCCTCGCCCGCACCCCCTACCATGTCCACCACTACGGTGCGCGGCCGGAGTAGCAGCGGACCGAGCGAGGTTGACGCGATCGGACGGAAAAAATTGGCCGAACCGGGAACGACTAAGTGGGGTCAACGCGTAATGTTGTTGGGCCGTTTCAGAAGCAGGAGCTTCAGAGCGCTGCTCGGCTCCGCAGCATATTAGTAGGAAACCGGCGGAGGTATCGTGAGCCGCATCCTCACATCTTTGATTTTTATGTTGCCACTTCTGGTGGCGCTGATGCCACCTGCCTCGGCGCAAACCACTACCACCACGACTACCCGCGGCGTCACCGGCACCAGCCTTGCCAATCCGTACGGGGCCGTCACCTTGCCGACAACCACCGCCACGACGGCCACCAGCGCGACGCAAACCAGCCCGGCGACGGCAAACACGACCGGGACGACAACGGGGAACTCGGCGACCGGGTCGACTTCGAGTGGAGGCGGCCGATCGAGTGCGGCCGGAACCGCCGGCAGCACGACGTCGGCGGGCACCGGATCGGGAGGTTCCACGGCCACCGGAACGACTGCACGATCGAGCAACGCCCCGGCTTGGTTGCTGTGCGCACCTCCCGGTGCTGCGGGTCTCGCGCCCTTTCTCTCCGGAACCGGCCTGTCCTGCGCGCCGTAGGATCCCGAAGGTTTCGACGCTCAGCGGTGCCCGAAAGAACGATTGAGGATGGCCTGCTGCTCCGGGGTCAAAGATTGATATAGCGCCTGAACCAGCGGCTTTGCCGCCTGCAGCCCGTTCAGCTGCGTCTGCAGGAACTGCTGCATCCGATCCATGGAATTCACCAATGAAAGTTTTCAGTCCTGGTTGCCCTTTATAGGTCCAGCAGCGGGCTCCAGAGGAGAACTCAATTGCCACCTCATAGCCTGCAAAAGCCGTCGCGTTGATAACTATGCCGGCCGTGAGGGCGATTCCGCTAGCGCGGTCTTCATTGTCGGCCTGGGAACGTCCGTGTGACGCTGATGTGTCCTGTGTCGCACAGCCGGTTATCTTGCTAGCGGCGCGCGTATCAATCAAGATTTTCGCACCGCGGTGACAGCTTTGGCGGAACAATCACTTAGCTCGCGCAGAAATTCTGATTCGAATGGCGGCTTTCCACCCTACTGAGCTGTTCCGCTTGGTGTCGAGGAAGGTCCGCGATGGGCACAACCCCGGCTGATCTAGGTGAGCAGTAGCCCAAAGACCCGCTCGGAGTGACCGAGGCGATCAAGAAAACAGGCCACGGGCTTTCCTTTTTACGGGCCATCAACCATGTTCGGCCAGCATGCCCCGGTCATGCCCGACGAAGACACCGCCCGCCTCGCCCTTCGCACCGCCGACCAGTTGCGAACCGACATCGCGAATTTGGAGTGCGGCCAAGAGTTCTTGGTGCAGCGGGTTAATAGCCTCCCAACTGCATCGGACCTTTGGCGCGAGCTGATTACGACAACTATCACCCTTGCATTATTTCGAACTCATAGGCGGTTGAAGAATGCGATTGCCGCGGTTGTGTAGCCGGCGTGCGGTTCCAATGGGCTCTTCCGAAGATTTTCGCGTGCTGGTTCTCGGTGCATCCGGACAATTTGGGAAGTGTCTTTGCCGGAGGATGGCAGCTGAAAGCAGTTTGACGCTAATCATCGCCGGACGTGATAAGGAAAAGCTAGAAGCTCTCAAGATACATCTAATTACTTCGTATCCATCAGCTAAAATCAAGACAGCTCCATGCGACATTGCTTGCGGTGATTTTCTTGATCAGCTTCTTACTCATAAGCCGAATATTGTGGTGCATCTGGCAGGGCCGTTTCAGAATCAAGATTATAAAATCGCAAAAAGCTGTCTCGCGGCGCATATATCTTATATCGATATGGCCGATGCCCGTGAATTCGTCTCTGGGTTTCATTCGCTCGACGGAGAAGCTCAAGAGAAGAGCATTTTTTTAATAACGGGGGCAAGCACGATCCCGGCCCTGTCTTCAGCAGTTTTGGATGACGCTTCGTCCTCCATCACAGAACTCCACGAAGCCGACTACGGGATATGCGCCGGATTAAAGACTGGGTTGGGCTATGCGACGTTGCGGGCTGTGTTTAGTTATTGTGGTAAGCCTTATAAAACGCTCTCAAATTCCCAAGACATAACGACATACGGATTGGATGAACCACGCCGTCATGAATTTTCCAAACCTGTCGGCCATCGCTATATCGTGAATTGCGATATTCCCGACCATGAGCTTTTCCCGAGTCGATATCCAACGTTGAAATTATTGCGTTTCGGCAGTTGTATCGACGTTCCTGGTCTTGCATTTATCCTATTCCTGATGAGCCGTGCGGTTCGAACCGGTTGGGTCCGGGACTGGGGTTTTTTGTCGGGCCCGATCGTTCCCTTCATGAAAACCGTCAGGTTTCTCGGCAGCGCGCACAGCGGCTTTTTCATGCACTGCGTTGGAGAGGCGGACGGCAAATATACGCATAGACTGTTTGAAATTATTGCCCGGAATGGCAACGGTTTGGAAATCCCGGTTACACCTGTTGTCATTCTGATAAAGCGAATACTAGCAGGAGAAAGACCTCCAGCTGGTGCTTATCCTTGCATGGGGCTTATATCGCTAGACGAATTCAAGCAGGAATTGGCTTCATTTCCTATCACCTTTACATGGAGAACCATTAAATGACCGTTCTGTTGCGGGAGATATTGGGCGCAAAATTTGATGTCATGCCTCCGATAGTTAGGGACATGCATAGTTTTGAGTGCAGCAAGAATGTGCGTGGAACCGCTAAGGTTGTGGGCGGAAGAAATCCGATCTCGCGGTTCGTGCGTTTCGTGGCACGGCTGCCGAAGCCCACGAGGCGCGACAGTGGAAATTAATTTCGTCAAACATCCCGACAGCGAGGAATGGGACCGTTCTTTTGCCGGCAGTAAATTTCATACGGTGATGAAACAAGAAGGTTCGTATATAGCGGAGCATCTTGTCGCCTTTCCTGTGACGTTCGTTTACACAGTCAAGGCAGATCGCAGGGGCTTCTCTCTGCACGTGGCCCAGGTCCGGTTTCTTGGGATTCCCTTGCCGCCCTTTCTGTGGCCTTCGCTGGCGGCCCGCGCAAGCGAATGGCGAGGACGCTATCGCTTCAGCGCATGGGTAGGTTTCTGGTTCTGCGGACGTGTGATAAGCTACTTTGGTTATTTGGATGTATAAAGACCAACGATTAATACAGATGTAATAATTTTCGATGGCTAAAATACTAAGAACGCGCGCGCGAGCCACCCGGCGGAGCATTCCACATAGGAAAACGGGGAATTTTCCCTTATGTAGAGCCTTCGAGCGCGCTGTTCCCCCGGCGGGGTGTCGTCGTGCGTGAGGTGCGGCCCGGGTGGGGCGCCGGCCCGGGTCGCGGCGTTCCCTGCAGCGCCAGCACAAGTTTCATCAGCCCAGCCTAAACCCGGCGGCCATTATCCATTGCCGTTCTCCCCTCTGAGCTTCGCGCGCCTCTGGCGCATGCGGAATGGTCGCCCCTAATCGTCACCAGAATTCGAGCAGTAGGCGACCTTGGGCGATCCTCCGGTCAATGCACCACCGCAGCCCCCGCGACCGGAATGCCGGAAGCGCCCAGTCTGCGTGCACTTATCAGACGCCGCGCTTCTTCGAGCCGATTGGCGTTGATATAGGCCTTCAACAATGTGAACTCGATCAGATCGTGCTGCGCTCGGCACCGCCAATGCGTTCGTTTTCACCTGTGAGCGGGGCGAGCGCCTCGATCGCGCCGGAAAAATCACCGTGTTCGAACGCCGCGAAGCCCCGCGCCACAGCCGGAAGGTAAGAGCCGGACGGGTAACGCCCCTCCATTTGGCGAGTACGGGCGTCGAGCGCGGCGTCTTCTCCCGTCACGGCCTGTGCCAGGATGACGTGGAGGTCGGCGAGCCCGCTGCCCGGCCGCGGCAAGGCGCTGCTCGCGTAGTCGTACAATGCGCGCCAAGCTGCAGCGTCGCGCGGATGGCCGGCGAGTTCGGACCGCCACAAAAAAGCTGCCCCATCTGACATCTTCTGTTGAGGCCCACCGCTGTGCCGGTCGAGCGCCATGGCGTCCCGATACAACTGCAACGCCTTTGTCCATTCGCCGGCCTGGATTTAGCAGAGCGAGAGATGCCAGCTCAGATGGCCATAGAAAAAGCCTTCGCCGGATAGGCGGTGAGCCACGTGGAGAGGAAGGTGCGGGCCGCGTCCAGCTCGCCACTCTCGTAACAGGCATGGGCGAAGCCATGAGCGCCGTGAGCGTTGTTCGGGTTGGCCGTCAGCGATTGCTCGATCTTCGCCCGGGCCACCGCTAGCTGCCCAGCCTCGGACAGTGCCATGGCATGATAGGACAGGAACCAAAAATCGTCGCCGTAATGCGGGGCCAGGCTGTCCATCAGCGCCGCGATCTGGTGCTTTTGTCCGATACGGCCGGAGCCGCCGATCAGGCCGTTAGGGTTCGCGGCACTGGAGACGACCAGCGCGTCGCGCGGCCATGCCTTCAGATGTGTGTACACGGCCGCGATTGCCGCATCCGTCCGGCCCGCGAACACAAGGTCGAAGAATCCGATGTGACTAGCCTCGCGTTCAGACAGACCGGCAGCCACGTCCTTAGCGGCCCCCAAGGCGACCCGTGCTGCGGCGACATCGCCTTGTCTCATCAGCACTTGGGCCTTGCCGGCGTGGGCCAGGGCAAAGCCGGAGTCGGCGGCGATGGCGCGGTCATAGGCCTGCGACGCGCCCGGGTAGAACGTCAGCGCCAGATCGGAGGCCTGAACGTAGGCATCCCGCGCGGCAGCGGACACAGTGGATAAGGCAAGGTCGTAGCGATCTGTCAGCATAGAATCATCACGCGCGAAACGCGGACCGCTGACACGATCTGATTGGCGAGGCGACCCTCGCCAT
>Ga0182038_10001821_pt1 | contig 11084 bp, 9 predicted proteins | sample sta12Can44000108_FD_125976 | JGI IMG/M metagenome (GOLD analysis project Ga0182038, IMG submission 125976) | Lab enrichment of tropical soil microbial communities from Luquillo Experimental Forest, Puerto Rico - statanox.12C.anox.44.000.108 | ecosystem: Environmental > Terrestrial > Soil >...
AAAACACAACAGCGGCATTTTATATTATAACTGCTGCATTGTTATTGTTTTCTGCAATTACTTATGCATTTATTGAAACACCTGTTAGAAAAAAGATATTAAGCTGTTAAAAAGAACTAACCGCATTCTATTAAAAAAGGGTAACTCTTTTCTAAACAAAAAAAGCACCATTGCTGGTGTTCTTTTTGTTACTTATTCCCCCAAATAAGTATTTGTGCAAAATTAGCTTCAGGCTTTTTTAAAAGAAAGAGGCTTAATCCTCTTTTTTGGTAACTATAAATAACTTATACGGCATTATATTTCGTTATAATCTGTTGCCATACTAACTGGAAGATGAAAGGATTGCGACGCAAGAGATGGTGCTATGAAAAACTGCTGCCGGTATCATTGCTCTTTCTTAAATACTAATTGGGTAGATGTTTGAATGATCTCGTTTTTATTTAATTTCATTTTTCTATACTCGCCATTTACATACATTTTTGCCTGATCTTTATAATGGCTGCTAAACGGGTTACCGGATTGCCCGGTTGGCAAAATACTCAGGCTGTTTTCGATGTCTGAAAAATCAATTACCCGCCTGGTAGACGGACCGGCTTTTACATGGTACTCGCTTTTGTCTGTAAAATCTGAAATCATGTTGTTGATTACTTCGTTGGCACCGCTAATTTCGAAAGGACCTACATTAAAATATTTACGCAATACAGCCACTTTACCCAACGGATGCTGATGCTCTAAGGTGCTAACCCTGTTCCACGTCCAACCACTTATATTATCTCCCAATTTTTTTTCTAAACAGCTAACGGTTTCTTTAAACGATTGGGTTAAAATATCTTTTCTTGTTTCTTTTATGTTTTGTGTATTCTCGTTATCCCACCAAACAGATTCATTATTTTTTAACTGCGATGCTATAACCGTTTTAATCAAATGCGTATTTAAGAATCTATTAAAATTGGTTTCGCCCATTTCGTCCTGGTATGTATTTTTTAATACCTGATAAATAAATTTATTATAGATAGCCGGAGCAACATCGCTTAAATTAGCAGCACCATTCCATTTTTTTAGTACATCCATCGCTTTTTGCTCGTTGGGCGAAAGTTTGTCGTAATCTATCACTGCACTGATTTCTTTAATGTTTTCAGTGATAACCGGATTCGTAATATCGGTTTGCATTTTACAGACAGATTGTTTGTCCCAATCGTTTCTGGGCTCTAATAATTGAACAATTCTTTTGGCTCTGTCTTCCGGTACATAATATCCCGGATATAAAATACCGGCAATAGTATCGGGCTGATTATTTGCCGAATACACGTAATTCCATTTTGGATTTACGGCAGACGGATTTTTAGAAAAATCCAGATACTCATTGATATCATCATTACCGCTTGCTCCATCTAAAATAAAATTTCTGTTTGCGCCACTTTTATTCTTATATAGTTTACCGGCTGCCCACCAAGCAACATTTCCTTTCGCATCGCCATACATTACATTTAATCCCGGTGAAGCAATTAATGCAACTCCATTTTTAAACTCTTCTTTATTGTTTGCATGAGAAATCTGATAAACTGCTTCTAATGTTTTAATAGGTTGTTGCGTATAAATCCAAGACATTGCCAATGGTTCTTTTTGAGAAATACCTTCCACTAAATCATTAACGATTGGCCCATGCCTGCTAACTTTTACTTCTAATACAACATCTTTTTCATTTTTTACTTTGATAATTTTTTTTATCACTTGATAATCTTTAAAACCATCAGGTGTTTTATATTGGTTATTGTTAGATGGGTTATTTTCTTCTTTATAAAAATCCAGATCATCGTTTTCAAACATGGTTAATCCATAAGCATATTCTCTATTATGGCCCAGCAACGGAAATGGAACACCTGCTAAATGATAACCATACATTTCATAGTCCGGTGTTTGAATATGGGCTTCGTACCAAACGCAAGGTTGAGCATAAGCAATATGCGGATCGTTGGCAAAAATGACTTTACCATTTTTTGTTTTTTGCGGAGCAACCGCCCACCCGTTACTACCAATAAATGGCGGAATTGGTGATTGATCTAAGATACTTGTAACTGCTGATGCAATAGCACCGTAAGTAGCCGAAGTATCTTTTGCATTTTTAATTAACGTGGTTTTATTGGTAGGATCAACACCTAATTCTTTTAAATAATTTTCGCCCAATCTGTCACGCAATTCTGTTAACAACGGATCCGTTTTTTGTGCCATGGCAAAACTGAATGACATATAACCGAAAACATTGTAAATATCTTTCAGTTCATATTTTTCTTTCTTTACACCAACAGCTAAAAATTCAACAGGTGTTGGGCCTTTTTCTATGAATTGGTTTATGCCATCTAAGTACGCCATGGAAAGTTGATAGGCTTCGCTGTTTTTATCTAAATTAGCGATAGCTTTTGCCGATGCTTCTTCAATACCTAATCCTGCAAAAAATTTATCGTTCTTGAGTGCAAGCGAACCAAACAATTCCGACAATCTGCCCGGAGCAATACGCCTCATTAATTCCATTTGCCAAAGCCTGTCTTGTGCGTGAACATAGCCCAATGCCACCATCGCATCTTTTTTGTTTTGAGCATAAATATGCGGCACACCATATTCATCAAAATAAACAGTGGTTTCGTTACTGATGTTTTTAAGTGTAAGATTGCCTTTATAAATCGGCTTTTCATGATAAATAAAAATAGCCGCTGCAACAGCTATTACAAGAATAAAAACAACAAGGATTTTTAGTGTGATTTTGATAAGTTTCATGATGGCGAATTATGAATGTGAATATATTTTATTCTGGATAAAAAAAGAAATAAGGCGGAATAGTAATATTTTCTTTTTTGCCTTGATACAAAAAGAAGCACAACAATCAAGTCTTCAGAAAAAAAATTAGAAATTGATTGCTCTTGCTATAATAAAAAAAGTTTAAGAACTTAAACCCAATCATTTTTAGAAAACCCATCAATATTTCAACCATCCCAACCTCACCATCGCTTCATACATCGCACCAATTTGCACACCATGTTGCAGTTTATTTTCTTTTAACAATTGTATAAACTCATCTTTTGAAAAGCTTACCACATCTATATCTTCGAGTGCATCAAAATTAGTTGCCTTTAATTTCACCGCATTTTTTGCCAGATAGAAATATGCCGTATTTGCATTTAATGCCGGGTTGGCAGCAGCTTTAAATAAATACTCAACTTCAGTAGAAGTATAACCTGTTTCTTCTTCCATTTCACGTACAGCCGCTAATGCAGGGTCTTCATTTTTTTCAATCACACCACCGGGCAATTCATATGTTGTTTGATTTACCGGATAACGATATTGCCTTACCAGCACTACTCTTTCACCTTCCGTAACAACAACCATATTACAAAAGTCAGGAAGTTCAACTACAAAATACGGTTCAATAATTCTTCCATCGGGCAACATACAACTATCCGCTTTCACATGCAGCCATTTATTTTCGTACACATATTTTGTTGATAAAACCTTCCAGCTTAAATCTCTCATAACAATGAGCAATTAATAATTAATAATAGGGAATCGTAAGTCGTGAATTGCAAGTTTTGATTCCATCAATCATACATCTCACATCAGACATCTTTTCATTTCCTATTTCACCGCAATTCTTCCCAATTTTTGCAATGCGAAAAAGATGCATGACAGTTGCATCGACTGAATAAATTGCTGTTGTTGTGTCATCTCCACCAATTCATCAACAGTTATCAAAAATGTTTCTACATCCTCATCTACATCCAACGGTTGATTAGGATCGAACACACCACCGGTTGCCAGAAACATATGCATTAAATTGGTATTGGTAGTTGGGTTGGGAGAAACCTTTCCCAGGTATTCAATCGCTTCAAAGTTATATCCGGTTTCTTCACGCAATTCTCTTGCAATCGCATCTTCTAACGATGCATCACTTTTATCTACACAACCACCCGGAAGTTCCGTTGCCACTACATTTAAACCGGGGCGAAAAATTCTTTCCAATATTACTTTCCCTTCTTTTGTTATGGCAACCGCACAAGCATAATCCGGAAAGCCGTAAATATAAAACGGTTCAATAACAGAACCGTCAAGTTTCTCGTATGAATTTGATTTTACATCGGCCCATTTATCTTTTATTAATTGTTCCGATGTTTTTAAAGTCCATTGTAAGTTTCTTACCATTACCAATTTTTAGATTCACGTAAAGAAATAATATGCGCCACATGATGTTTTCCATGCCATGCATACAAACCTAATAAAAACCACAAACTCATTTTTCTTCCATGTTCCGGATGCACCACTTCCCTGTTAAAATCTGTCTCCGAAATATTTTTCAATAATTCGTACCACCGTTTATGCAAAGCATATAATAAAGTGATGGAAACATTAATAGGTGTAGCTTCTACATCAGCAAGATTAGCCCATGCTTTTTCGTCGTACGGTTTAATGGTTGGCTCATTTTCTGTTAAGCCCAATTTAAAACGAATAAATGCATTCATATGACTATCGGCTACATGATGCACTACTTGTTTTAAATTCCATCCCCCTTCACGATACGGAGTTCCTAATTGATATTCATCCAAGTTACTTACCGCCGCTTCTAATTCTTCCGGTAGAAATTTAATATCTGCAAGCCATTGCTCTTTTTGCTGTTCCGAAAATGGTTTCGCTTCAAATTTACCTATCGGATAACGAGGATCTATTTGCATGATTTTATTTTTTGTTACCAACGTAGTATTTCAATTTAGCTTTTCTTGCGTCGCACACTTGTACTTTAGAATTTCAAGCATCATTCAAACTTTATTATACAGTCAGACGGAGACCGTCAGACTGTGTACCAATAAACTACTAAACCTCAAACCTCACTCCGCCCGCCACTCATGCCCTGTTAATTGAATAAATACATCTTCCAAATTCGCTTTCTTTACTTCTTTGGTACGTTCGAAACCTTTTGCAATTAAATCGTCAATCAATTGGTCAGGAGATGCAATCGCAATGATTCTGCCATTATCTACAATTGCAACTCTATCGCACAAAACTTCTGCTTCATCCATATAATGCGTAGTGATAATAACAGTTGTTCCATTGGCTCTGATTTCTTTAATCAATTCCCATAAATTTCTTCTCGCTTGCGGGTCTAAACCTGTTGTAGGTTCATCCAGAAAAATAATCTTAGGTTTATTAATTAAAGTGGTTGCAATGGAGAAACGTTGTTTTTGCCCGCCACTCATTTCTTTGTACTTCGATTTTGCTTTATCCCTCAAATTCACTTTATCCAAAAAAACATAAGGATCGATTTTCTCGTTGTACAAACCGGAAAATAAATTTAACAATTCCACCAAATTTAAACCCGGATAATAGCCGCTAGTTTGTAATTGCACACCAATAATTTGTTTTATTTCGTTGGGATGTGTATCCAGGTTTAAACCATCTACAATAACTTCTCCGCTTGTTTTCTCACGCAGTGTTTCAATAATTTCTAAAGTAGTAGATTTACCTGCGCCATTAGGCCCTAACAAACCAAATATTTCTCCTTCTTTAACATCAAAACTTATTCCTTTCACGGCTTCAAAATCACCGTATCTTTTAACCAAATCTTTAACTTCAATAATTGTTGTACGCATATTAAAAATTTAATATCATTGCCGGACCGTTTACAGACATACCTACCTTAGCAGTTACTTTTGTTTTTGCATAACGTTGATTAAATACATCCACTGCAAGAAACAAATGTTTTTGCCCTTCCATTAATAAATAGCCGCCAAATATAGTACACAATAAACCAGAACCGGTTGCCACCCATGCACCTGTTGTATTTTTTGCACCGGTACTGTTATGTTGGCTGCTTAATGCAAGTACCCCCGTTAAAGTGGAAATCATTCCAGCAGTGCCTAACACATTTCCCCATATTTTGTTGGACTGGTGTTTTTCGTAATGATAAATTAACAAGTTATCGTGCGTTCTGTAAAAAAGCACTTTAAATTGGTTGGTTCCTCTGTAAACCGTATCGTTATATAAAATGGTATTGGGTTTAGGGCTTACAATATAATTCATTTTATACGGATCTATTTTTTGCTGGGCACTAACATTCATTCCAATAAAAAACATCCATCCCATTATTAATAATTTTCCAAAATATTCCATCATATATTTTATGCTTTCTGATATGTTTCTAATTCTTCCATCATTTCTCTGCTGCCCAAAAATAACGGAGATCTCTGATGCAAATCTGTTGGCAAAATATCCAATATTCTATTAGAACCGTCTGTTGCTTTACCACCTGCCATTTCAACAATAAATGCAAACGGATTACATTCGTACATTAATCTCAGTTTCCCTTTGGGGCTATCTATTGTTCCGGGGTACATAAAAATACCGCCTTTGATTAAATTTCTGTGTACATCGGCAACCATGCTGCCCACATAGCGTTGGGAATAAGGGCCACCATTGGTTTTATCTTTTTTCTGGCAAACATTTATATAATTTCTTACACCATCCTGGTAACGAAAAAAGTTGCCGTGATTTACCGAATACAACTTCCCGTTAGGCGGGCATTTAATATCGGGGTGGCTTAAACAAAACTCACCAATTGCAGGGTCTAAAGTAAAGCCGTTAACGCCACGCCGCGTAGCATATACTAACATTGTAGACGATCCGTAAACAACATATCCCGCTGCAACCTGCCGGTTACCGGGTTGTAAAAAATCTTCTTTTGTACAAGGTTTACCTACTTCACTTATTCTTCTGTATACACCAAAAATAGTTCCGATAGAAATGTTTACGTCAATATTAGAACTACCATCCAGAGGATCAAATAAAACAACATATTTACTGTTATTGCTTACATCATCATCAAACACAACAAAATCGTCTAACTCCTCGCTGCCAATGCCGGCACAACTAATTCCATGATTTAAAACACCCATCATTTGTGTATTAGCATACACATCCAACTTTTTTACATCTTCTCCCTGTACATTAACAGAACCTGTATCGCCAAGTATATCTACCAGCCCGGCTTTATTTACTTCCACATTTATTCGTTTCGCAGCCAAACCAATATCGCGTAACAAACTACTCAGTTCGCCTGTTGCCGAAGGAAACTGCCTCAATTGAAAGATGGTAAATTCATCAAGGGTTAAAATTTGTCTATTAACTCGCATATAATATTCTGTTTTAATAAAGATAGTTCAGAATATTAAAAAACCTACCTGCCCTATCTGAAATGTAAAATATAATTTAGGTAAAATAACATGTGTACCAACCTATCTTTGCACGCAATTATTGAAAGCATTATGAAAGTTTTTAAGTTTGGCGGAGCCAGTATAAACAGTGTTGACAGGATTAAGAATTTAAGCATTCTTGTTAAAGAATATTCGCGGGAAAATATGGTAATTATTATTTCTGCAATGGGCAAAACTACCAATGCTTTGGAAAAAGTTGCCGAAGCTTTTTACGCCAATAAAAAAGAAGAAGCATTATTATTGTTTGATGCTGTAAAAAAACAACATTTTACTACAGCAAAATATTTACTGGTTTTGAATTTTAATGAATGCATCGCTCAATTGAACGATTTCTTTACAGAAGTGGAATGGCTGCTGCACGATAAACCTGTAAGAGAATTTGATTATTATTATGATCAAATAGTTTGCTCAGGCGAGTTAATGAGTACTGCTATCATCAGCCATTATTTAAATGAAACCGGTATTGCCAATAAATGGATAGATGTTCGTGATTTGATAAAAACAGATAATAATTTTAGAGATGCCGTTATTGATTTCACCGAAACAACTCTTAAAATAAAAGCAGCCATTGCAGCTAAAAACATTTATATAACGCAAGGTTTTATTGGATGTACCGACGAAAATGAAAGCACTACTTTAGGTAGAGAAGGCAGCGATTATACCGCCGCTGTTTTCGCCAATATTTTGGATGCAGAAAATATTACCATTTGGAAAGATGTGGAAGGTGTAATGAATGCCGATCCAAAAGAATTTACCAATGCAACGGTAATTAATGAACTAAGTTTTAATGAAATAATTGAGATGGCTTATTACGGTGCACAGGTTATTCATCCAAAAACTATAAAACCCTTGCAAAACAAGGGTATCAAGCTTTTTGTAAAATGTTTTTTAAACCCGTCTTTACCCGGAACCGTTATTCATCAAAAACAAACAAACAGTTTGCCTCCCATTATTGTTAACAAACAAAATCAGGTATTAATTCATTTACACAGCCAAGACTTTTCTTTTGTTGGAGAAAAACCAATGGCGCAATTATATGAAATATTTTCTCAATTAAAATTAAAACCAAACCTTATTCAAACAGGAGCTATTTCCGTGCAGATTTGTATGGATAACAAGTTAGACAAAACAGATTTATTTGCTGCTACTGCTGCTGCTTTTTTTGATGTGCAAATGGAGAAAGGGTTAAGCTTGTTAACTATCCGGCATTATACACATGAAATAAAAGAGCAATTGCTTCAAAATAAAAATGTTGTTTTAGAACAAAGAACTAAAACAACATTACAGGTTTTATATAAATAATTTTTTGAAGGTTATTTACTGTTAATTAAACCTAAATCAAATGCCTTTTAAGCATATTGGCAAACTCTAATTCTTTAAATGGTTTTATAAGAATTTCATCTATTCCGCACTGCATGTACATTTCAAGATCGTCGTTTATTATGCTTGCCGTTAATGCAACAACAGGTAATTTAGATTTTTGTTCATCTTCATTCTTCCTTATTTCAACTGCCAACTGATCTCCGGTTAATTTAGGAACGTTAATATCTGTTAAAATAATATCATATTTATTTTCCTTAAATAATTCCAATGCTTTTTCACCATCTTTCGCTATATCAAAATCCATATAATATTTCTTCAGCAATAAAGTAAGCAACATTATATTCATATCATTGTCTTCAACAACCAAAACTTTTTTGTTATAGTAATTAGGATAAGCTGAATCTGAATTTTCTGCTGCTTTTTCGGGGGGTGTTTGATCTTCTGCCACAGTATACGGAATATTAACGGTAAACAATGATCCTTTATGCAATTCACTTTGAACCGTGATATTTCCACCTTGCATTTCTGCAAGCATTTTACAAATCGGCAATCCCAAACCTGTTCCTTTTACGGTACGTTTAGCATCTGCAACATTTGAAGAAGCCTGTGCAAACTCTTCAAAAACCATGTCTAACTGATCTGCCGGTATGCCAATTCCCGTATCAATTATTTCTATCTTTAAAACAATATCACGATTGTTTTTCCATAAAGAACTGGCAGTAACTGTTACACTGCCTTTGTCTGTAAATTTAACTGCATTTCCAATCAAATTAAAAAGTATTTGACGTAAACGCGTTTCATCACCCAAAACTTTAAGGTCTTTGTTAATCTGAGAATTAAGATTAAGCTGAATACTTTTCTTTTCTGCATTAATTTTTGAGGCAAATACTACTTCGTTAATAACCTCTTCCAATCTAAACGGAAGAACAGCCAATTGCATTTTCCCTGCATCCAGTTTAGAGTAATCTAAAATATCGTTTACCGTTTGCATTAAATGCCCTGAAGAAGAATAAATCGCTTGAATATATTTTCTTTTTTCGGGATCGTATTCGTTCTTTTCTATTTGTTCTGTAAAGCCAATGATAGACGTTAATGGCGAACGGATTTCATGGCTCATGTTATTAAGAAAACGCGTTTTGGTAAGTGCCAGTTTTTCTGCTTTTTCTCTTGCTTCAACCATATTCTTCTCATAACGAAATGTTCTGAGAATATTAAATATCATAATTACAATGATTACCAAAATGATCGCAAACGAAGCCCATGAAATATTTTCAATTGATTTACGTGCATTCACTGCATTTACCAATGCACCTTTATCTCTTAATGCATCTGCCGCAGCTTCCCGTGCAATAACAGTATTGGAAGCCTGATTAATTTTATCAATAATACCAAGGTTGGTTTCTGCTAAAGAACGCTCTCCTTCATTCAATTGCCGGCGGTATTTTATTTCACGGTTTAAAACGCCCTCATAAAACTTTTGAATTTCGGTAGATAATTCGCCTATCATTTCTTCCATTTTTATGGCAGAACTATCTGCTGCTGTTTTAGAGCTGCTATCACCTTTTACCAATTGATATTTGGTATCATCTTTATTGGAAAATAAAGCTCCTAACTTTTTAAAGAAGGTTTTTTTCTCCTTAACAGCCTTAATCGTATCGGTCTGCTGAACAAAATATTTTCGTAAGATGGTGGTATTCAATTTTTCAACCTTCAATGGCTTCTTATAAATATTAAATACATTGGCGTTGGTAATATTCTGTGCAACCGAATCTTCCATAAAATTAAGTCGGGCAATGGCAGAGGCAAGTTTCATTTTTTGGTCTATCGACTTCAAGATCTCGTTCACTCTCGTACTGTCTTTAGAATTTTTAATAGATTCGAGATGAGCAACCGTTGTATTGATATGATTGAGGAATTGATTTCGGTACGCAGTATCGCCTGTACTTAAAAATATCCTGTACTTATTTTCTGCCACCAATAACTCTTCATTGGTTTTATGCAAAGTTTCAATGGTGTTATTAGTTGATGATAATGTATCGATAGATTGTTGTAACGAAATTAGGTTACGGGAATTAACCACATTTAACAACAAAATAGAAACAATTACCAATAGGCATATAGCTATTAATAATAAATTAGAACCAGAGAGTTTTAACTTCTTTAGTAGTGACATTGTAAACCTTTAGATACAGAAAATCAGAAACCGGTTCAATGCACAGGATAATAGGGTAACAACAATATTGAAAGATCAACTAATAAAAAACATAATCACCTTTTTTGTTAACAGAGATTAACGGCAACTTTTTATATTGCTCAAAGAAATCGTACACTTCTTTAATCTTTGTTGCAAAATGTTGATATTCCAGATCGTCTTTTGTGGTTTTTAATAGGAATTCGAAACTTTTGGTATTATTATATCGCACCGGGAAAACATGTACGGGTATAAAATCCTGCCCGTTATCTTTTGCATGCGATGCCAGTACATATAATTCCTCAATTTGATTATCC
>Ga0182038_10001830_pt1 | contig 11069 bp, 9 predicted proteins | sample sta12Can44000108_FD_125976 | JGI IMG/M metagenome (GOLD analysis project Ga0182038, IMG submission 125976) | Lab enrichment of tropical soil microbial communities from Luquillo Experimental Forest, Puerto Rico - statanox.12C.anox.44.000.108 | ecosystem: Environmental > Terrestrial > Soil >...
TTGCAACCGCCATGAAGGCAAGCGCCAGGAACGAGCTACCAAAAACTCCAGCACCGATAAGGCCGATTGTTGCAAGCATACAGGCTACACAGAAGTGCCAGCGCCGCTCGTCGTATCGATCGGAGGACGCCCCCCACAGCAGCATGCCAATCGTGCCAATCGTATAGGGAATGGCCGTCACCAGCCCTGTCATTATATTAGACAGACCAATCCCCTTAACGATCTGCGGCAGGAAGAAGGTGATGCCGTATGTGGCGGTGACAATGGTGAGATAGATCAGGGAAAGTATGAGCACGCGCGCGTCGGTGAGGGCCTGAAAAAGGCCGAGGTGCCCGGCGCTCTCGATCTGACGGCGCTCGTCCCGTAGAGCACTCTCGAGCCATTCCCGCTCCGCCGGCGCGAGCCACGTCGCCACCGCCGGGCGATCGGTTAGCAGCGCCAGGACAGCAAAAGCGAGAAGCACCGCGGGAATGGCCTCAACGACGAACATCCATTGCCAACCAGTGAGTCCGAGTAGCCCATCCATCTCAAGAACCGCACCCGAGATAATCGCGGCTACTGCGTTCGAGCCGGGCACGGCAATGAACAAGGCCGAAATCACGCGCGCCCTGTAGGACTTGGGGAACCAGTAGGTGAAATAGAGGATCACGCCCGGGAAGAACCCTGCCTCGGCGACGCCGAGGAGAAACCGCAGGGTTAGGAAGCTCGCGGGACCCGAGGCGAACGCCATCGCGCCGGACACGAGACCCCACGTAATCATAATGCGTGCGATCCAGATCCGCGCCCCGACCTTTTCGAGGATCACATTGCTAGGGACCTCGAAGAGAAAATAACCCAGGAAGAAGATGCCGGCGCCCCAGCCGAAGACGTAGGGGCTAAGACCCAGGTCTTTATTCATCGTCAGCGCGGCGAAGCTGACGTTGGTGCGGTCGATGTACGCGACGAAGTAGATGATGACGATCAGCGGTAGTAATCGCCACGAGATCTTCCTGATTGTTCTACGCTCGACCGTCTGCAAGTTAATTACCCTTACTTGCTGCTGCGATCTTCCCGTCAGGTGACCGGGGCGGGATTGAATAAGGCCAGCGAGTTGTGCAAGCGCCATTTCTCAGTCCAGGTGCGCCGGCGACCACTCGCAACATCGAGTATGGTTTGGAACAGCTCCCAGCCGATCTCCTCGATCGTCGCATCGCCGGTTGCGATGCGGCCAGCGTTGACGTCCATCAAATCATGCCAGCGCCGCGCCAGCTCACTACGGGTGGCGACTTTGACTACAGGCACTGCCGCAAGTCCGTAGGGGGTGCCGCGACCGGTTGTGAAGACGTGCAGGGTCATACCGGCCGCTAGCTGCAGCGTGCCACAGATGAAATCACTGGCTGGCGTCGCGGCATAAAGCAGCCCTTTGACTAGCGCGCGCTCACCTGGCGGCACCACGCCAGAAATCGGTGCCGTGCCCGACTTGATAATCGAACCCATTGCCTTCTCGACGATGTTCGAAAGGCCGCCCCTCTTATTTCCTGGCGTTGTGTTAGCACTGCGATCGACGCTACCGCGTTCGAGATAGCGGTCGTACCAGCCGAGCTCTGCAATCAGCGCCTTCGCCACATCAGCGTTTTCCGCGCGTGCGGTAAGCTGCGCTACGCCATCGCGGACCTCCGTGTTCTCCGAAAACATGACCGTCGCCCCGGCGCGTACCAGCAGGTCGCTGGCGAACCCGAGGGCGGGGTTGGCAGTCACACCCGAGAAAGCGTCGCTGCCGCCGCATTGCATGCCGACGACCAAAGCTGAGGCCGGGCAAGTCTCCCGCCTTCGTCTGTCGAGAACCTGCAGGTGCTGTTCGGCCGTCCACATGATCGAGCTGATCATGGCGTCGAAGCCGATGTTCGACGGATCCTGCAGCGTGATAAGATCGTAATCGCGCAAGCCAGCAGCTCCGCGGGCCCGCATCGTGCCAGCAGGCAACAGACGCTCGGGCTGCAGTTTCTCACAACCAAGACTAACGACCATCGTGCCGCCGCCGAAATTCGGATTGAAGCTGATGTTTCTGAGTGTTCGAATTGGGATCTCGGCGTCTGGCGCCTCGATCGCTACGCCACAGCCGTAAATGTGCTCAAGGCCGACCACGTCGTCGACATTGGGGTACTTGGGGAGCAACTCGTCGCGGATCCGGCGCACCGCGTGCTCGACTACTCCAGAGACGCATTGGACGGTTGTGGTTATGGCGAGCAGGTTGCGAGTTCCCACAGACCCATCGGGATTGCGGTAGCCTTCAAATGCGTAGCCCTCGAGGGGAGGCGCGAGCGGTGCGTTCTTGGTCGCAATCGGTAGCCCTTCGAGCGCCGGGGGCGTCGGCATGATGAGCCTCTGCTCATTGACCCAGGAGCCTGCTGGCAGTACCTGCGCCGCGTAGCCGATTACGACATTATAACGGCGCACGGGTGCGCCTTCAGCGAGATCGACCAGCGCCACCTTGTGGCCTTGCGGCACGCGCTCGCGAAGTGCAGGCCCCGACGGCAGCTGCACACCTGCGGGGATGCCAAAGTCGTTAGCGACGATGGCCACGTTGTCGTCTGCATGCATGCGGATAACACGCGGTGCTTCTGGGTTTCCGACGATCGGGCTATCGATGTTGTGCGCCATCGTTGCTCTCGTGCCGACAGGCGAGCGATCAGACGGTACCGGCGCCACGGATATCTTTAGCCGACCGCCGCCGATAGATCATTTCTAGCAGGAAATCCACCTTAGTGGTCATGGCCTGATCAGTGGAAGGTTCCCAGGCCGCAAACCGCTGTCACTGATCCAACAATCGGATTGGCATGTCAGCTTCGGGTCATAACATCACAAGCAGTCTGACCGATGTCCGCTATTCCTCCAAAAGCGGACATTAGGCAGCGCCGTCTTGATGTCTGCTTTGTGCCAATAGCGGACATTGGGTTTGCGATATATCTGCCCTGCGCCCAATAGCGTCCAGACGGCAACGTTCACAGATCTTGTAAATTCGCCAATATGAGATCAGTTTAGTTAGGGAGACCAGATAGAACTTTTCTCGGCATCGGGGGCTTATGATGGCAAACGGGCAGCTTGATTTCGCCGACATTCAACGTGATATCGAAAGAAACAACGCTCAGTGGATCGCTGGCGATAACCCGATTTGGCAGTTATCAGAGGAACAGCAGCTAAGGCGACTAGGCGCAGCCGAGCCGGCACATTTTCGATTTCCTGGACCCATTCACTACCATCCAGGTACCAGATTACCCAATGCGTTCGATTATCGAAAGATAGAGAGGAAGAATTACGTTACAAAGATACGGGACCAGGGTAACTGCGGATCATGCGTGGCTTTTGGAAGTCTCGGCGCGATTGAAGCCCCGTAAGCCGCCACCGAAAGCACGCCAATCCCAAGCTGGACTTGTCCGAGGCTCACCTGTTTTTTTGCTTTGGCCCTGCTGACGGAGCGACATGTGGCACCGCGTGTGGCCGGCCAAAGCACTACCACACTGTGTCAATCCAGGAACCGTAGATGAAGCCTGTTTTCCGTACACGGATCACGATCAACCGTGCAAACTTTGCAAAGACTCGAAACGTCGCCTTACTAAAATCAAGAGTTTCTCGAATCTGCCATCCCAAAGTTCCATTAAGCATTGGCTGGTGCGTAAAGGTGCAGTTACGGTTGCCTTAGATGTGTATAAGGATTTCCTTGCATACAGATCCGGTATCTACAGGCATGTGACCGGCTCACGTCTGGGCGGCCACTGCGTTGCGTTGATAGGCTATAATGACGTTGATCAGTGTTGGCTCTGCAAGAACAGCTGGGACACCTCATGGGGTGAGAAGGGATTCTTTCGCATTGAGTATGGTCAATGCAGGATAGATACGTGGGGTGTCTTTGGTATTGAATACCGGTAAGAATGATGCTGGTCACAATCGACGTCGAATCTTCTGTCGAGTACGTCAATCTTAATGTCGGCGATGAATTGCGACTGCGAATTACAGAAAATGCCACGACTGGCTATATTTGGCGTCAGGCAGCAGCCCTTCCACACGGCGTCGTGATGCTGGGAGATGAAATCCTTCCCGGGATAGGTGGGATCGGTGCTGCAGGTAAACACGAATTTAGGTATTCGTGCACGGTGCCAATCTCTACACGTCTTCGCTTCGAGTTAGCTCGCCCGTGGCAAATACGTCAGCCCATAAAGACCACTAGCGTGGAAATAAATTGTCGCCGGTAGAAATCTCTGGTGTAGGCCGGGAAAGACCGGCCCCTTTTGTTCCATTGTGCTTTTATTACAATCCATCCGGCCGACGATGTCCGCTTTGGGTCAAAAGCGGCTGACACCCTGAAACTTCGGCTGTGAGAAATCGAGATCAGAACGGAGCCGGAGAGCGACCAACCTCATCATCGGATCAGCGCGCTCAAGTCTAATGGTGAGATCGACTGGGGCAAAGGCTCGCTCTAATACCCGTCGTACTCCGGCGCGCCGTTACCCCACGGCAGTGGATAGTGGCCGTACCCTTGATAGTCCCAGCCGTAGAACCAGTTGGGCCGACCCGGATCGCCGCCGGGCCACCGATAGTAATCGTGGTACTTGCGATCGCCGATCGAGACCTCGGTCCCGAGTTCGAGATAAGAGCGCCGCCGCGGGATCACGATCACCCTGCTGTGGCCGGTGCCGTCAGGGACGATCGTTGTGGTCGGCTGGATGATCGTACCGCTCGCCGAGCGCTCGACGTCCGGCTGCGGCGCGGGTTGCCGCTTGGCGGCGTCGGCGGGCATCACCGAGGCAGCAATCAAGCCGCTGAATGCAGCGGCAATAAGCGGGCGGACGACCGACACCATGAGGAGTTCCCCCTTCCCCGTTCACACTATTCTAGCCTGATTTGCCGGCCGACTATAGTGTCACGCAACAATGTCAGCTTTGGGTCAAAAGCGGACATCGCATCAGGTTCGCGTCATGTCCGCTTTACCCCCAAAAGCAGACATCGTTGGGTGCGACTGGGATGTCCGCTTTGTGCCAAAAGCGGACTCGTGCACTGCAGCAAAATGGATTCTATTCGATCACCTCGCCGGTGCGACCAAGGAGCGGCAGCGGGATGCTTAATGACATGAGGGGCTGAAGGTGCGCCTACAGTCGATCGATGGTTCAGCCATACCCGCCCTAACTCCAGTGCAATCTTGCCAAAATTGCGCGGCCCATAACCCAGTCCTTGTCCGTTTCGGACAGGAATGGCAGTTCCTCGGTGAAATGAGTGATGCGCTGCCGGTACGTGGCTTTGGCGAAGGAATTCGTGATGTCGGTGCCCCAGTAGGAGCGCTGGGGCCCATACGCTTCGAATACGCGCTGCAGATGCACTGCGACGTCGCGAAACGGATACGATTCCGCAGAAACAACCAGCGAGCCGGATAACTTAGCGCTCACGTTGGGATATTTGGCGAGCGCAACACACTGGTCGATTGCTTCCTTGATAAAGCCGTCTTTTAGCATTGAGCCAGTCAGGCCCATGTGGTCGACGATCAGCGTGAGGCCCGGATTGCGCTCGGCAATGGCTGCGAATTTCGACACGTTGTAGGGCGCGAAGAAATAGACGGGCACCTGCGCCTTCTCGGCCGCCGGCCAAAGCCAGTCGGCCGTGCCGTCGGTCAGCCACGCAATCGTCTGGTCGGTGTTAAAAGTGAGCCGCACACCGAGCATGCCCGGCTGTTCGAGCCACTTCGGCAGCAGCGCGACTGATTGAGAATTCTTCAGCGGGATGCGGCCCATGACATGGAAGCGATTGGGATAGTGCTGTGCAGCTTCGAGCGCGTAGTCGTTACGGTCACCCGGCCACGACGGCGGCACGACGACGACACGGTCAACGCCGGCTTCATCCATCATCGGCAAGAGGCGCTCAATCGTCATCGGCTCAGGAAGCTGCGGCTTGGCGCCGGGCACCCAGGGCCAATCGGGCGATTCCGCCTTCCAGAGGTGGACCTGGGCGTCCGCAATCACCCGCTTCGCCGTTTGCGTTCCAGTCTGGGCTGAAATTCGCGTCAGCGGCAGCCGGCTTGCGCCGGCGCCAAGCGTGACGTTGAAAAGATTGCGACGAGACAACATGTTCAGTCCTCCCCAGAGATTATTGTTATCGTTATTGGATCGACCGCGTGATAGTGCGGCCGACAAGTACGATTAAATCGCGCCGCCTCATTCGATCACCTCGTCGGCGCTGGTAAGGAGCGCAGGCGGCACGGTAAGGCCGAGCGCCTTCGCGGTCTTGAGATTGATGATGAACTCAAATCTGGTGGGAAACTCTACCGGCAGATCGGCCGGCTTCGCGCCTTTGAGAATTTTATCAACCAGAGCGGCAGCGCGTTTGTACATATCAGTCAGGTTGGGCTCGTAGCCCATGAGGCCACCAGCTTCAACACCGCGCCTTTGCCCGAACATAGTGGGCAGCCGATTGCTGATCGCGAACTCCGTAATCTGACGATAGATGATAGGAAACGTGGGATCGGGCGGAACGATTAACGCGTCCAGGCTGTCTTGTTGAATTAAGCGCAAGGCTGGATCGATATCACTCACAGAGCGCAATTCGATCGTGGAGACAGAGGCACCGATCGCCTTCGCGGTAACTTGGACTTGTTTCAGGACCGTGGGATGGTTGGGGTGTTTGGGGTCAATTAATACTCCGACGCGCACCAAATCCGGAACCGCGGCACGTAGGTACTCCAAATACTTGCCGCTAACTTCGATGGAATCGTTTGTAAGCCCGGTGATGTTTCCGCCCGGCTGAGAGATTCTTTTTACGAACCCACTGCCGACGGCGTTTCCAACGCCGATCATCACGATGGGGACTGTTTTGGTCGCTGCCCGCGCCGCTTCGACAGCGAACGATGATTCGGCCAGAATGACGTCGACGTTAGCCCGTACCAATTCAGCAGCTAGTGCCGGCAGGCGATCGAGATTTCCGTCAGCAACGCGCCGCTCGAACTGAATATTCTTGCCATCAACGTAACCGAGATCGTTCAGTCCCTGCATGAAGGTCTTTAGGTTATCGCTTTGACCAGATGCCCCAGGAGAAAGGGATCCGATGCGCCAGACCTTGCCGGCTTGTTGCGCACGAGAGGCAATCGACCAAGTTGCTGCCGTGCCGACTAGAAGGGTGATGAAGTCGCGTCGCGTCATTGGACCTTCGCCCCCAAACGTCTGCCATCGTAGCGGGTCAAACCGGCAGACTGGAAGTCCTCAGCGATGTCCGCTTTGGGTCAAAAGCGGACATGAGGTCATCAAATCGCGATGTCCGCTTTACCCCCAAAAGCGGACATTGGAACTCAATCGAGGAATGTCTACTTTGTGCCATAAGCGGACATTCTTAACCGGCTTTGCCTCGTTCAATGCCATCGGTTGGACGGAGTTTGCGGGTGCGGTCCAGCCATGCGCCATACTTTGAAAGCGCGTTCTGAACTCCTACTGGGAGATGGCGGTCAATCCAATCGGCAGCTGGGTTGGACGCCCGGATGAGCAGTGGACACAGAACCGAGGTTACTGCCTTGAGCGCCACCGCCAAAGAGTAAAGCAAACCGCCCATGGCATCGCCGGCCGCCGCCAGGGCGAAAAGGATTGAGAACGTGCCGATCTGCCCCATTGCAAATCCGGTTTTGACAGCGGTATCGGGACGTTCGCCAATTAGCATCGAGGCTAACGAGACGAAGACTGTCTTGCCCACAATGGCCACAACGGTAAGCACCGCGAGTGCTGGCCAGTTTTTTGCCAGCAGCTGCGGCTCAATCAGCATCCCGACTCCGAAAAAAAGAGTGCACCGAAAATGTGCCGCACCGGCTCGATCAATTTCTCAACCACTGCTCCCTGTTCCGACTCGGCCACCAACGAACCCGCCAGGAATGCGCCTAGCACGACCGTGTAACCTAACCGCTCGGCGATCATTGCGAAGGCGAAGCACAGCCCCAGGCTCGTAATCACCAGTGTTTCCGGCCGTTTGAAACGCGCAACTCCACGCACCACGTACGGGACCGTAATCAAGCCGATCACAATCGCCACAATGATAAATGAGCCTAGGCGGCCCGCGTCGATCTCAAGCTCGTGAAACGACAGCACGCCGCCGTTTCCAAACGTGATCAACACCGCCAACAGTAATATCCCGATCACGTCCTCGCACAGCACCACGCCGAAGACTAGCTCGCGCACCCTCGAATCCACTCGCACTTCTTCGAAGACTTTGGCAACGATGACGGCGCCAGAAATCGAGACAATCGCGCCGGTCACCAAGCTCTCCCATGGCGTCCAGCCCATCAGCCGCCCCACCAAATAGCCGAGCCCGATCATTGCAGCGGCCTGGATTAAAGCTACCAATCCCGCAGTGGGCGCAAGCCGCAGCAGCCGGCGAAAGTTGAACTCCAGACCGATCGAAAAAACCAGCAGCGTAACACCAAGCTCCGCGACGAGCCGGACCCGCTCAGGATTGGCGTACCCCCCGGCACGTTTGGCCCGACCACCATTCCGGCAATCAGGTAACCCACGACCAGCGGCTGATGAAGAAACTGACAAATGACGGCCGCTAACGCGGCGACGCACATCACCAGCGCCATGTCCTCCAAAAAGTTTTGCGTAACAATAAGCGTATGCAGTCGCGCACCTAATACGGCGAATTCTCCGTCGCCTCAGCTTCGCCGACACCGAGGGTTAGGTCGGACACGCCGAATTATATCAAATTCAAACGCGAAGATTGGCTGCCCATGTCCGCTTTGGGTCAAAAGCAGACATGACGCTCTGAAACCGCGATGTCCGCTTTACCCCCAAAAGCGGACATCGGTCCGTCCGCCTCTGATGTCCGCTTTGTGCCAAAAGCAGACTCATGCGCTGCAGCAAAAGGGACCGTTATTCGATCACCTCGTCGGCGAGCAATTGTAATGCGTTGGGCACCTCGATGCCGAGCAATCTCGCCGTTTGCCCATTGATGACGAACTCGAATTTCGTCGACTGCACGACCGGCAAGTCAGCAGGCTTCGCTCCTTTGAGGATTTGACCGGCGTAAACGCCGACCTGACGAAACACGTCCAGTATATTGGGTCCATAACTCATCAGCCCGCCCGCTTCGACAAACTCGCGCAGGAAATAGGCCACGGGAACCCTATGATGCGCTGCGAGCGTCGCGAATTGGACGCGCCGGGTGCTGAAGAACCCGTCGGGGGCGACGAAGAGGGCGTCGGCACGGTCGCGCGCTAGGGTGGCGAAGGCTGCCTCGATCTCGCGGCTGGTGCCCGCGTTGAGTATCTGAATTTGCAGTCCGAGGGGGCGCGCCGCTTCCGGTATGTCTTGCAGCGTGGTCTCAGCGGTCGGAGCATTGGCCGGATTAATCAGCACGGCAATCCGAACCGCCTTGGGCACCAGATCGTGCAGCAGACCGAGCCGCTTGGCTGTCAATTCGGTGGCCAAAAAATTGATGCCGGTCGCATTGCCGCCCGGCCGGGCGAAACTGGCGACCAGACCCAGCTTGACCGGATCTTCGGCAACACCGAAGACGATCGGGATCGTCGTTGTCGCCGCTTTGGCCACCGGGGCTGCAGCGGTGAAGGCGGGCGTGGCGATCACGGCCACGCGACGGCGGACGAGGTCGGCCATGAGCGTGGGCAAGCGATTGTATTGGCCCTCAAGCCAGTGGTACTCGACCATCACGTTCTGGCCCTCGATGTAACCGGCTTCGTTGAGCGCTTTGCGGAACGCAGCGCCAAGGCGCGACGAGTCCTCGGGTGATCGGGGGCTGAGAAGGCCGACGATCGGCATCATCGGCTGCTGCGCTTGCGCCGCGAACGGCCACGCGACGGTACTGCCCAGAAACGAAATGAACTCGCGCCGCCGCATGTGCCGCCCCGGCCAGGACCACGCAAAATTGGGTTAAAGGCTAACACGCAGCGGCTAGTCCGGGATGCGACGCGATGTCCGCTTTGTGCCAAAAGCAGACATCCGCCACCTCATTCGATCAAATCGTCGGCTAGCGATAGTATTGATGCAGGGATCGTCAGGCCGAGCGCCTTCGCGGTCGTGAGATTGATGACAAGCTCGAACCTAGTTGGCTGCTGGACCGGCAGGTTGGCCGGCTTCTCGCCCTTAAGCACCAGATCAACATAGGTTGCCGCACGTCGCCATAGATTGGGAAGATCGGCCGCGTAGGACATCAGACCGCCGGCGGCAACGAAATGGCGCCACGGGTAAATAGCGGGCAAGCGATATTGAACCGCCAATCTTACGATTAGCTTCTCCTGAACTGTGGTCGTGACGTCGGGCAACACCATAAGACTGGAATTTATCTGGCGTGCCGAGGCTTCGATCGCCTTTTCAATTGTTCCGGCGTCCTGGATCGGCATCGCGATCGACTGGATGGCAAAGGTGGGGCCAGCCGCTTCGATCGAACGCAAAAACGTGCCTGCATAGGGTGCCGTTTGTGGGTTGTACATGATCGAAACACGAGCGACCTGAGGCGCGACGCCCTTTAGGAGTTCGAGCCACTTGGTCGCCATCGCTGCTTCGTAGCTGGTGAAACCTGTGATGTTACCGCCTGGCGCCACGAGGCTTTTCACTAAGCCGGAACCGACTGGATCGAAATTTTGAACAAAAATGACGGGTATTTTGTGCGTCTCTTGCATGACTGCGAGAGTCACGGGGGTCGAAATGACAACGATAACGTCGGGCTCCAATGCCACGAGCTCTCTTGCAAGAGCCTTCATCGCGTCGACAGAACCGCCGGCCCAACGCTGTTCGATGCGAACGTTGCGGCCTGGTGTCCATCCCAATGCCTCCAGTCCCTGAACGAGGGCAGCGCTGTTGCGAAGCCCTTCCGGGTCACCTGCAACTTCCGCCCGCAATATGGCAACCTGGCGCAAATGTGCTGGCTGCTGCGCGCGCGCCGCAACCGGCCAAGCACTCGCCGAACCAACAATTCCTTTAATGAAATCGCGCCGTCGCATTGCCTCCCCCAAGTGTTCAGGAGTGCGCCGACTATCGCCTACAAGGACGCAATTACAGCAGGGATTTATGATCGGCGGAATGGGGTCCGACCGTCATTTTGCGTGGCAACAA
>Ga0182038_10001836_pt1 | contig 11058 bp, 10 predicted proteins | sample sta12Can44000108_FD_125976 | JGI IMG/M metagenome (GOLD analysis project Ga0182038, IMG submission 125976) | Lab enrichment of tropical soil microbial communities from Luquillo Experimental Forest, Puerto Rico - statanox.12C.anox.44.000.108 | ecosystem: Environmental > Terrestrial > Soil >...
CGGGGATGCGGCTATATGCTGCGAGAGTTCGCGACAATACCGGGCGTGCCGCCGGCAGCCGGTTCCAAAAATCTCAGTGCGCGCCGCAAAAAGCCGGCTGGCAAAAGAGCCGCAGTGGAATGTGCCGTAAAGAGACCTCGCCATCCCGAACCCCAAGGTGGACAGGAGGCCGATCAGACGGAGCATCAGCCGATCGTCAAGGATCGCCCAATCGGTCGGCAGTGCGCGCTGAGGGTATTTGGTCATGACGCTAAGCCGACACGTGTCTCATTGCCGGTCGAGGTATGGTTCGAGGATGCTGTCACTAGCGATGGTGGCCCACTGCGTGTACCACGGCCTGATCCTATAGGCTCGCTTTTCGGGTGCGCGTCAGCGCGGTGCCAGGAGTAGTCTAGCGCCTCTGCAGAGGCTTCGCCGGGGATGCCGCCGAGTTCGCGAGGGATATGCTGCGACAAAGGGTGCGGATTCGTGAGCGGGTCGGACAGTTTAAGGTAAAGGCCGCTGAAGGGCTCCAGTATTCCCGCTTCGTCCTGCAGTCGTCTTAACCATACGTGGTTCAAGTGGATGCCCTACGGCACCTGTCTAGCACAAATCAGGAACAAGGGATTACTCGCGCGTGGCTGACCGTGTGATATGGCGGCAGGACCCCTTACGATCACCGTGCGCTAGACCGGATCGGAGACAGTTCTTAGCCGCTCGACCTTGGAGACGATATCGCAGCGCTCAACCAGCTTGGGGTCCCCCTTTGTCACTTCGAACGCGGTCTGCTCGCGCTCGCGCCAGAAGCGGATGTCGAGCTTGTGCCTACCGACGCGGAGGTCTTGCACCGTAAGGTCGGGCAACCACTCCGGAAGCGACGGGTCGACGTAGAGTTTATTGCGCGGCGCATCCGGCAGGAATCCCAAGATAGCTTGTGTCAGCATGAAGGCGGAACCGGCTGCCCAGGCTTGCGGCACGTTCGCGCCGATATACTGTACTGGGAAGGTGGTCTCGTCACGCTCGAACGCAGTGTACAGCTCCGGCAGCTGGTTGAGCAGGAAGTGGCTTGCCGCAATGCTGATGTCGTGGGCGATCCGTGCCGCTTCCGCGCCGAAACCATAGAGCTTGAAGCCCATGGCGATGATGGCGTTGTCGTGCGGCCAGACCGAGCCCGTCTGATAGTTGTACGGATTGAACGCCGGATGATTGGCGGAGAGTGTGCGGATGCCCCACCCGGTCCACATATCCGGCGCCATCAGCCGCTCCACGACCTTCTTCGCATGCTCCGGGGGTACGATGCCGGACCAAAGGCAATGGCCGGCATTGGATGAGACGCTCAGCACCTTTTTCTTCTCGCCATCGAGCGCATAGGCGTAGAAGCCCAGCTCTTCGTCCCAAAAGGCTTCGTTGAAATGGTCGAACAAGGCGGAAGCTTTGGCGCGCATCGTCTGTGCACGGTCCGGCTTGCCTAGCGCATCGAACACTTCGGCCATTCGTATCCAGGCACTGTAGACATAGCCTTGTAGTTCGCAGAGTGCTTTTGGTCCTTTGACCAGCGAGCCATCGGGATAGACGACGGAATCTCCCGAATCCTTCCAGCCCATATTCTCGTACCCGACCGGAGAGCGTGTCTGGTATTCCTGGAACCCGTCTCCGTCGCGGTCGCCATATTGGTCGATCCAGGACAAGCATCGTTCTGCGGTCTCGAGATGCTGCTCCAAGAGTGCCCGGTCGCCGGTCGCGCGCCAGGCAGCGTGCAGCGTGATCAGGTAGAGCGGCGTGGCATCCGCCGTGCCGTAATAGGGCGTGTGCGGGATCAGCTTGAAATGCGCAAGTTCGCCGTAGCGCATTTCATGCAGGATCTTGCCGGGTTCGGCATCCCGGTAGTTGTCTTCTTCCGTCGCCTGTAAGGAGCCGAGTATTTCCAATGCTCCACGGGCAAACTCCGGATAAATGAGCGTGTTTTGCAACGAGACGATCAGGCTGTCGCGTCCAAACGGGGCGACAAACCAGGGGAGGCCAGCGGCCGGCAGGAATACCATGTGATCCGTGCCCGCAATCGGTAGGCGGAGTGCTGCCATGTCCTCGAGTGCCTGGCGAAACAGACGATAGAACTCTTCATTGCTGGTCCGGATCTCGACAACGTTTTTTAACCAGTCCGCCATCGTCTCGGCGTGGTGTGACTGGTGGCTGTAACCGACGCAGTCGGGCGGCGCGGCAAAATTCCGGTCGCGGTCCGCCAGCTCATAGAGGAGGCAGCAATGCCATGCCTTGCCGGGCTCAAGGGCAACCTCGAAGCTGAGCCGGCCGTTGGCGTACACCGCCCTAACCGGCAAGCGCGTCGGAGAAATCGTGACGGCACGCCCGAAGTCGCCATTAAGGTAGGTCGTGCGCAATTGCTGATGCGGTTCGGACCAGTCCGTGGTGATCCGGCCACGGCGCACGATATGCCCCGACTTTACCTCGAATATGTCTGCGAAGTCGCAGCGGAGCGCGATCTCTAGCTGAAACCTCACCGGCATCATGCTGTTGTTGGTGATGTCGAGGTCCTCGTGCATGCCGCCGCTTATCGATCGGCTGATCGTGCATCCCAGTGTGCGCGGCGCAATCGTGCCGTCTTCGGTGAGGAAGCTCCGATTGGTCAGGAAAATGCGCGACGCGTAATAGCTGATGGCGCCGCCATTGAGCAGTTCCCAAGGCTCCCCATTGGCGTAGATGGCCCAACTGCTGACAACCCGCGTGTCGAAGAAGTAGAGACCCTTTTCGCTGGGCCAATTGATCTGGCCGTCCGGCTCGCTGATCAGCACCGTCTGGCCTTGGTGGATCGAGATCAGCGGCGGGCCGACCTGGACCTTGAACGTCATGACCTACCTCTTCTTCGAGATGCGGGCCTGCGGAGCGAAAGCCGTAATCCGGTTTTGCGTTCGTGACAACAACCCGGCTCCGCGGCGGCAGCCGTCCTTGTCGGCGATGTCACGAGGGCCTATCGTGCTCGGCACCATTTCCGTCGAGACGATAGGATCAGACATGCCGCTTCCGCAGGATATCAGGCCCGTCTTTCAGGACATTCAGGATACGCTCGTGCGGTCCGAGGCGCCGTGGATCCAGCAATCTCCGATGTCCGCTGTCAAAGTGCTGTGGGTCGGCCGCGAGACCGGAACCTGGGCGTCTTTGCATCATTGGAAAAAGGGCTACACCGCACCGCCGCACAAGCATCTCGCCGGAGCCCATGCTTATGTGATCTCGGGCAAGCTGCAAGTCCGTAACGGTGTCTTGAATGCCGGGGACTATGTCTACGAGCCGTCCGGCATCCTGCACGACGCGACCACCGCGCTCGAGGACACGACCTATCTGTTCATTTGCACCGGTGCCGTGTTGTTCTTCGACGAGAACGGCTTTACCCGTTACACCAATTGGGAGGTCATAGAGAAGCTGCGCGTGGAAGATCAAGCACCAGTTCACGCTGAAGCCGCCGAATAGGGAAGAGCCAAATGAAGGCGGTCGTCTGCGAGGCGTTCGGCGGCCCTGAGGTGCTCGCTTTGCGCGAGGTCCCGGACCCGCCGGCACCGGGTCCCGGCGAGGTTCAGGTCAGGATCGGGGCGCGCGGCGCGCAATATGTCGACGTCCTGATGCTGGCCGGCAAATACCAGTTCCGGCCGGAGCCGCCATTCGTCCCGGGCAGCGAAGCGGCTGGCGAAGTGGTGGCAATCGGTCCCGATGTGACCCGGTTCAAGATTGGCGACCGGGTAATGAGCCGGCATCGGCTCGGTGCCTTCGCCGAGCTAGGCAATGCCGGCGCCGAGCATTGCGATCCCATTCCGACCGGCCTGAGCCTTGAGCACGCCGCAGTGTTCCGTGGCGCCTACAGTACCGCCTATCACGCGCTGTTGCAGCGAGGGCGGCTCCTCAAGGGTGATCGGGTGCTGATCCATGGGGCCGCCGGCGGCATAGGCATCCCGGCGATCCAGATCGCCAAGCTGTTCGGCGCCGAGGTCATCGCTGCCGCGAGCACCGACGAAAAACGATCGGTTTGCCTCGCTGAAGGTGCAGACCACGCGATCGATTACCAGAGCGGGTTTCGCGACAGGGTCATGGAGCTGACCGACGGCCGCGGCGTGGACATTGTCTACGACCCGGTCAACGGTCCGACATTCGAGGAATCGCTCCGCTGTCTGGCATGGGGCGGGCGTATCTTGATCCTCGGGTTTCTCGGTGGTCCGCCGGCGCTCGCCCGCACCAACTATCTGCTGATCAAGGGCATCGAGGCGATCGGGGTGCGCATCGGCGGGCTCAATGAAGCGCACCCGGAGATCGCCGCTGGCAACAGCAAAGCGCTGCTTGAGCTGGCCGCGCAAGGCAAACTCAAACCGCGCCTCTGGCGACGCTTCCCGCTGGCGGCGGTGGCCGAGGCGGTGCAGGCGCTGATCGACCGCCAGGTCATCGGCAAGGCGGTGATCGTTGGTTAGGCGCGAACCGCGACGGCGATCCATAGGAGGACCGAAGCAATGCTCGACTGGAGCATAGAGGCTGTATCGTTCGGTAACTGCAACCGTGATTACGGCTGTCCGTGCCAGTTCGAGCAAAGGCCCACTCGGGGCAATTGCCGGGGATTTGAGGCGGGTCGCATGCAAGAGTGGTCAGTTCGGCGGCGTCACGCTCGATGACCTCTGCTACGTCCTCCTATACGCGTGGCCGGGGGCGGTGTACGAAGGCAACGGCATGATGCAGGCGGTCATTGACGAACGCGCTAACGAGGAGCAACGCGGGGCGAGCACGACGGTGCTCTATGGCGGGGAGACCGAGGAGGCGAGGAACCACTGGTGGGTCTTTCACGCCATGTCGACGACTGTCCACGAGCCGATCTTCAGGCCGATTGACTTCGAAGTCGATATCGAAAGGCGCACTGCGCGAGTGTCGATCCCAGGCCTTATTGAATCGACCGGCCGGCCGATCGTGAGCCCTGCCATCGGCAAGCAGCATAGAGTACGGATCGACATCCCTAACGGCATCGAGTTCGAAATTGCCGAAATAGGCAGCGCATCAACCAAAGCGACCGGCCCAATCGCTCTCGAACTGAATGAGAGCTACGGCCAGTTCAATATCGTGCGCCACTCTGGAACAGGCGTGATCCACACTCGTGCCTGATTGTCCCCGAAGCCGTTGAGGGGTGAGGATTTCAGTGAGGCTCCACTTTTACATTCTATTGGCTAGAAACCGGAGAAGACCCAATGAAGATCAGCAATGTCACCTTGACCCTGTTCTCCTGGGAGAGCATCCCCTCCACGATCTACGGTCATCACACGGCCCGGCCGACCGGCAAGAGCGATCTGGGGCTCCTGGCGGTCACCACCGATGACGGGATCACCGGCCACGCCTTTCTCGGCACCTCCTCGAACCCTGCGAGCCTCGACGGGCCCGGCCTGATCCGCTTTCTGAAGCCGATCCTGATGGGTCAGAACCCGCTCGACCGCGAGCGCCTCAACCGATTGCTGTGGGCGCGCGCCCGCGCTGCAACGGTGCGCGCGATCGGCGCCTGCGACGTAGCGTTGTGGGACATCGCCGGCAAGGCCGCAGGGCTGCCGATCCATCGGCTGATCGGCACCTCGCGTGATAGCATCGCAGCCTACGCCAGCTCCGAGATCCACACCACGCCCGAGGCGTATGTCGAGCAGGCTCGGCATTACCAATCGACCGGGTGGCGCGCCTACAAGATTCACCCGCCGCAATTCTGGCGCGAAGACATCAAGGTGTGCGAGGCGGTGCGCAAGGCTGTCGGCGAGGACTACACAGTCATGCTCGATTCGACGTGGAGCTATCGCTACGAGGAGGCATTGCGGGTCGGGCGGGCAATCGAGGAACTGGGCTTCTATTGGTATGAGGACCCGCTCACCGAGCAGGACATATACAATTACGTCAAGCTCAGGCAAAAGCTCGACATTCCGATCCTCGCCACCGAATTCCCAATCGCCGGCTTCGATTCCTACGCGCCGTGGATCATGCAGCAGGCGACCGACTTTCTGCGCGGCGACGTGGCGGTCAAGGGCGGGATCACGACCCTGATCAAGACGGCCCACCTCGCCGAAGCCTTCCGCATGAACATGGAGGTGCACCACGGCGGCAACTCGCTGAACAACGTCGCCAACCTGCATGTCATCATGGCCATCCGGAACACCGAATTCTTTGAGGTATTATTACCCGACGCGATGCAGAAATATGGGCTCGCCGAGGATATCAGCGTCGACCGGGACGGTCTCGTGCATGCACCGACCGAGCCCGGCCTCGGCGCGCAAATCGATTTCGACCTGATCGAGAGGAAGAAGGTCGGGGTGCTGAGCTGATCGGGTTTTTCGCTCGCAGTCACTGGCAATCGTGTCGCCACTGATGCTCGATATACCGGTCTGGGAATACCGGACCGCTCACTGTTATGATGTCCACTTGGTCGATGGTGTAGGTCGTGGGGTCAAAGGTAAAATTACCGGCAGTGGTATCCAAGCCGACAGGGCAGGTTTCGATGCATGAGCAAGACCTGCGAGAGCTCATTGCTGCAGTGAGCGCAGGCCGCGTCTCGCGTCGCACTTTCGCGCACAGAATGATTGGTCTCGGTCTCACTGTCCCATTTGCAAGCCAGCTCTTAGCTCATGCCGGCTTCGCGCAATCGCCGGCCCCAATCGACTACAAACCAACCCGAGCCGGCGGCGGCGGAGCGCTAAGGACATTGTTTTGGCAGGCGCCGACTGCGCTCAACCCGCATTTCGCTGTGGGCGCCAAGGACTCGGAAGCGGCGGAATTTTTTACGAACCGCTGGCGGCTTGAGATCCCAATGGGAAGCTGGTTCCGATGCTCGCCGCCGAGATCCCGGACATCGAGAACGGCGGGGTTGCCGCTGACGGCATGTCGGTGACCTGGAAGCTGAAAAAAGGCGTGCAATGGCACGACGGCCAGCCCTTCACCGCCGATGATGTCGTATTTCCCTGTTCGGCCATCTAGGGATTTGGCTCGGGCAGCCAGCCCATTTCAAAGGCTTAGCGATACCTTTTGGGCTATAAGCAGCGGCAAAAGCCGGTTTTTCCCAGTATCTTCCCGTCGATCTGGGATCTACGAGCCCGGCTTCGCCTGGGGCGGTTCGACTAGCACATTGACACCGCGGGCGGCGACGGTGAGCTCGCGCCAGGTCTCGTCATCGACCGGCACGCCGTTCTTGACCCGCTCGGCCCGGCTGATGCGCTCGGGGTCGCCGGGGATCAGCACCGGCTCGTTCGGGTGCTGCGGCGGCGAGGCGGTGATGTAGGCCGTCATCGCCGCGATCTCGTTGCGCAGCCATTCCCGGTCGACCAGCCGCTCGGGGTCGATCACGATGGTCAGCATGCCGTTCGTCGCGGTACCCGCGCCCTGCCGCTCGGGCCGCATCGTGCCGCCGCCGCACAAGGCGCCGGCCAGCATCTCGCAGACAAAGGCGAGCGCATAGCCCTTGTGCTCGCCAAAGGTCAGCACCGCACCGCGCGGCTGGCGGTACATCGCGCCGGGGTCGGTCGTCGGCTTGCCGGCGCCGTCGAGCAGGGTCCCGGGCTTCATCTGCTCGCCCTTGTTGCGGGCGACCCGCACCTTGCCCATCGCCACGACACTCGTCGCCATGTCGAGGATGATCGGCCTGTCGGGCTCGGGGCCCGGGATCGCGATGCAGACCGGGTTGGTGCTAAAGCGCGCATCGCTGCCGCGCCAAGGCGCCACCGCCGGCCGCGTGTCGGTGACGTTGACGAAATGGAACGAGACGAGGCCCGCCTCGGCGCACATCTCGCCATATTTGCCGACTCGACCGATGTGGTGCGGGTTGCGCAAGGCGACGACCGCGACCCCGGTCTCGCGGGCCTTGGCAATTGCGATCGAGGTCGCTTCGCGCGCGGCGATCTGCCCCCAGGCGCGCTCGCCGTCATAGACAACCAGCGAGCCGTCCTCGCTGACCACGCGCCCCTTGCGGTTGGCGACGACCGTGCCGCCCGAGAGATGACTCAGGTAATTCGCGATCAGGCCGACGCCGTGGCTGTCATGGCCGCGCAGATTGGCCTCGACGAGGTAGTCGGCGATGGTGCGCGCCTCGTCGGGCTCGCTGCCCGCAGCCGTGAAGATGCGCTCCGCGATACCGTGCAGTGCCGAGTGATCGATCACGATCATTCCGGTAATCCTTCGTTTCAGGTTCCCTCGCTCGCCGAGGCGGCGATGCGCATCGGGTGGGCCGGGTATACGCCGAGGATCTTGACCTCGCGCGAGAAGAACGCGAGCTCTTCGAGGGCCAATGCCAGGGGCCGATCCTCGGGATGCGCCTCGACATCGGCGTAGAACTGGGTCGCCGCGAAGGCGCCGTCGACCATGTAACTTTCGAGCTTGGTCATGTTGACGCCGTTAGTGGCGAACCCGCCTAAAGCCTTGTAAAGCGCTGCCGGAACATTGCGGACGCGGAACAGAAAAGTTGTCACCGTTGGAGTGCCCCGCGCCGGACGGCGAGCTTCGCGCGACATGATCAGGAAACGCGTCGTGTTGTGCTCGGCGTCCTCGATGTTCTCTTTCAGCGAGACCAGGCCGTAGATCTGCCCGGCGAGCTCGGAGGCGATTGCCGCGACCGTCGGGTCGCCGCGGGCGGCGATCTCGGCGGCGGCCCCGGCGGTGTCAGCCGCGACCACCGGCGTGAGCCCGAGTGAGCGGATCAGCCGCCGGCATTGCGACAAGGCGTGGACATGGCTTCTGACCGTGCGCAACGTCTCAATGGTCGCGCCGGGCGCGGCCAACAGGTGATGGTTCACCCGTTCGAAATGCTCGCCGATGATGTGGAGGTCCGAACCCGGCATCAGATGATGGACATCGGCGACGCGGCCGGCCACGGAGTTCTCGACCGCGATCATCGCCAGCGCGGCGCGACCCTCGCTAACCGCGGCGAAAGCGTCGTCGAATTGCGTGCAGGGCAGAGTTGCCATATGTGGAAAAACGCGCCGGCAGGCGAGGTCGGAATAGGCCCCGAAGGTGCCCTGGAACGAGATCGTCTGCTCGGGCATCGGTCTAATGCACCTGTTGGAACAGCCGGCGTGCGCGCTCGAGATCGGCGGGGGTGTCGACCTGCACCCCGAGCCGGTCGGCCTCGATCAAGCTGACCGAGATGCGCATTCCAGCCTCGAGCGCGCGCAACTGCTCGAGGCGCTCGCGCTGTTCGAGCACGCCGCGCGGTAGCCCAACAAAGCGCTCGAGCGCATCACGCCGGTAGGCGTAGAGGCCGATATGCTCGTAATGCGGCCCCACGCCCCATGGCACGACCGCCTTGCTGAAATAGAGCGCGCGGGCCGGGCGGGTCGGGTCGGCAAAGCCGGCAACCACCTTGTTGACGCTGGTATTCGTGAGTGTGGCTTCGTCCTTGATTACCGCGGCGAGTGTGGCGATGTCGGTCTCCGGATCGGCGAGGCTCTCAAACGCTACGCGAACCGCCGCCGGGTCCAAGAGGGGCAGATCGCCCTGGACATTGATGACGGCATCAAAGGCGCGCCGCGGGTCGAGATGCGCGATTGCTTCATGGATGCGGTCGGACCCGGTCGGATGGCCCGGATCGGTCATGACGGCGCGCCCACCGGCCGATTCGACAGCAGCGGCGATCGCGCCGTCGCCGCAGGCGACAACGACGGGTCCGATTTCAGCGGCTACAGCGCGACGCCAGACATGCACGATCATTGGTACGCCGGCGATTTCGGCCAACGGTTTGCCCGAGAGACGCGTCGCGGCGAGCCGGGCGGGGATTAGAATGATCGGGTTCTCGGGTAGGACTCTCGTCACGGGATTACTTCGCAGCCTATCGGGCAGCGACAACATGCCCGGTTCGGTCGAACGCCGGAAGCGTGATAATTCATGTGCCCCACTGGGGGAAAGGTTGTCGATGTCGTCGTTCGAGTGGAACAAGATTATCGCCTCGGTCCTGACGGCGATGATCGTCGCGATGGTGTCGGGTATTCTTGCTAGCGAGCTCGTGCGCCCAAGGGTGCTCGAAAAGCCGGTCTTCCTCCCCGCGGGCGAGCAAACCGCGGCGGCACCAGCGGAGCAACCCGCGGCGGCAAAGCTCGAGCCGATCGCGCCCCTGCTCGCCAACGCCGACCCGAAACGCGGCGAGCAACTCGCCAAGGTCTGCAACACCTGCCATACCTTCAACAAGGGCGGACCGAACAGGATTGGTCCGAACCTCTGGGATGTTACCGAGGAGGGGATTGCCGAAGTCCCGAACTATCAGTTCTCTACTGCGTTGCAGGCGGACAAAGGTCAAAAATGGGACCCGGAAAAGCTGAACCAGTGGCTCTATAGTCCGCAATCCTTTGCCAAGGGAACAAAGATGACGTTTGCCGGGTTTCCCAAGGCGCAGGATCGCGCCGATGTCATCGCCTATCTCGACACGCTGAAATAGGGCTGTGCCCGAGATAGATATCGACACCCTTGTCGCCTTCGCGTCGCACCTCGCCGATGCCGCCGGAGATGTGATCCGGCCTTATTTCCGCAAACCCCTCGCGATCGCTGAGAAGGCGGATCTCACCCCGGTAACCGCGGCCGATCGCGCGGCGGAAGAGACGATGCGAGAGCTAATCGAGAGGCAATTTCCGGAGCACGGCATCCTTGGGGAGGAGTTGGGCGGGGTGCGCGAGGATGCCGAATTCGTTTGGGTGCTCGATCCGATCGACGGCACGAAGTCTTTCATCAGCGGGGTTCCATTGTTCGGTACGTTGATCGCGCTGACCCGCAATCGGCAGCCGATCCTGGGGATCATCGATCAGCCGATCTCGCGCGAGCGATGGGCGGGCGCCTCGGGGCTTCCAGCAACGCTCAACGGCGCGCCGATCCAATGCCGGCCCTGCCCGGTGCTCGGTGCCGCCACGCTATTTGCGACCACGCCAGACATGTTCAGGGGAGAAGATGCCACTTCGTTCGCTCGGGTGTCCGCTGCGGTGAAGCTGACGCGCTTCGGTGCCGATTGCTATGCCTACGGCCTGCTCGCCGCCGGGTTTGTCGACCTCGTCCTTGAAGCGGACCTGAAGCCGTACGATTTTTGCGCGATGGTGC
>Ga0182038_10001840_pt1 | contig 11052 bp, 7 predicted proteins | sample sta12Can44000108_FD_125976 | JGI IMG/M metagenome (GOLD analysis project Ga0182038, IMG submission 125976) | Lab enrichment of tropical soil microbial communities from Luquillo Experimental Forest, Puerto Rico - statanox.12C.anox.44.000.108 | ecosystem: Environmental > Terrestrial > Soil >...
CGGCTGCGACGCCGTCCCCGACAGCCACCCCGAGCAATAAATGAATTCACGAGATTATTCGGAAACACGCCGAAGGCGTAAGAGGATTAAAGCCCAGGGTGAAGCGAGGCGGAACCCTGGGTCCTAAATGCGAGTGTCGTCCGCTCTGAAAGAGCGTGTGCATTTAGAGAGACATATATGACTGGAAGGTTGTCGGTAGGGGCGGATCTCCGAGCCGCCCGGGGACCGTCGGCGCATCTCCAAACCCTAGAATCCTTGAAAAGCAAAATTGATTGCAAATGAGTCAAGTTTTTCCGTTTTTCGTACATCGATGATCAAATGGGCGTTGCTTTTCAAGGACCGAGGAACGGGTAAAATTATTGGATTCCAACACCAATTGTAAATGCACGCACAGATCCAAAAACCAAGCGCTGCCCGCTTCACTCGAACAATCGCCCGGACTTTTACCCTTAACAAATTTCGGTCCCGCATAAGCGAGGCCGCTTACACCCAAGCGATGCTGCTCCCACGCGGCCTTGCTAACCCCCAGACCTCGCCGGTCTGAGGCGCGGCCTCGCTAGACTTGTTTGCAGCGCTTGAGAAAGTGAGAGCTAAAGAGATTGTTCTTCCACAGCATGTTCCTTATGAATGCTAAAACCGTTTTCTTCGTGGCCGCATCGCTCCTAAACGCCGCTTTGCTCTTAGCCGGAGACAAGTCAAACATCGCCGAATCCCGGCAAGTTGCTGCCAACATAGCCCGGCTGTTGGAGCGGGGCCACTACAGCGGATGGAAACTTGGACCGGAAATGTCGGAGCGAGTACTGGAGACCTATCTTGAAGATCTGGATTACGACAAAGTTTTTTTTACCCAAGGCGATGTAAACCGGCTCCGTGCTCGATACGGGAGCAACATCGGCAAGGCGGTCCTGCATGGGGATCTTGGTCCGGCCAAAGCAATCTACGACGTTTTCAAGACGCGAGTCGAAGAGCGGATCGCCAAAGTCCGCCCACTTCTACGGAAGGACCACAATTTCACGAGCAACCGCTTTGTTGATCTGGACCGCCGAAAGAAACGCTGGCCGGCGAACATCCATGAAGCCGATTGCCTCTGGAGCGACAGGATTGAGGGCGAACTTTTGCAGGAAAAACTTAACAAACTCGGAGCGGCGGGTTCGGGGCCTGAGATTGTGGCTCGGAGATACAACAAATTTCTTAAGGACCTGGAAGCCAGAGGAGAGAAGGATATAGACGAGATTTTCCTTAACGCCGTCGCCGAATCCTACGATCCACACTCCGAATACATGGGACGTTCGAATCTCGAGAGTTTCGAGATCAGCATGCGGCTTTCACTAACCGGGATAGGGGTCGAGCTGAGCTCCGAAGATGGATACCTCAAGGTTGAGCGGCTCGTGCCGGGTGGACCTGCTGAGAGGAGCGGCAAAATGAGCGCAGGTGACGCGATTGTCGCCATAGCTCAGGGAGAGAATCCGTTTGTCGACATCAGAGACATGAACCTCGACAAAGTCGTTGAGCTTATCCATGGCAAAAAGGGGACCGTTGTCCGCCTTCAGATGCTCCCAGCCGGCGCAGCCGATCGATCCCAGCGGCGCGTTGTCGCGCTAGTCCGCGATACCGTCAAACTAACCGATGAAGAGGCCAAGGCCGAAATAATCGATAAAGTCCTAGCCGACGGATCTGTCCGCCGTCTCGGATGGATTACCTTGCCATCATTTTACGAGAACACGGTAATATTTGGAATAGGCAAGAGCGCTTCTCGCGACGTAGCGGCACTGCTTAAGCGTTTGAATCGGGAAAAAATCCAAGGGCTGATTGTCGACCTTCGTTCAAATGGTGGGGGTTTACTTGATGAGGCCATCAAAATGAGCGGGCTCTTTATGAACCAGGGCCCGATAGTTCAGGTCAAGGACGGCGACGAAAACGTCGACGTGCTGAGAGATCGAGAAGGCACAGCTCTTTATACCGGGCCGATGATCGTCTTGGTCGACAAATTCAGCGCCTCTGCGAGCGAGATTTTCGCTGCGGCGATGCAGGATTATGGTCGCGCCCTGATTGTAGGGGACTCAAGCACTTTTGGCAAAGGGACGGTCCAGACCATGCTCGGGCTCGGACGACCTGTGCCCTTGTTTGGCTCATCCTCGGCTGCCGGAGCCTTGAAGCTCACCGTGCAGAAGTTTTACCGAGTGACAGGAGGATCGACCCAGCTGAGAGGGGTCATCTCCGATGTGAAACTCCCCTCGGTGGCGGACAACGCCGAGAACGGCGAAAGCGCCTTGAACTATCCGCTCGCGTATGACGATGTCGAACCGGTGCCAATCGATTTGGCGAAAAACCGCAAGAAGCTCTTTATCCATAAACTGCGCCAGCGCTCCGCGGCCCGCGTCCGCCATGACCCGCAGTTTCAGGATATTGCTAAAGATGTTCAGCAGCTAAATGAAAGGCTCAGGAGCAATCGGCTGTCGCTCAATGAGTCGACTCGCCGGATTGAATTGGCCAGAGACGTCAAGCAGAGAGAAAAGGAAGAAGCGGAGCTCAGAAAGGCGGAGCGCGCCGACCAGAGTAAGACCTACGAGTTGAATCTGGCCTATGTAAATAAACCGCACCTGCCACTGCTGGAGAAGACGCTTGCTGCGGCCAAACCCGCTTCGAGGAGCTATAATCCAGTCGAGGCAGCGCTGAGTAAAGGGGAAGAAAGCGACCTGACTGAGAGCGGCGCTGCGAAAAGAGAGGCATTAAACATTCTCTCAGACCTAATTTCATTCTCCAAACAGTCTCACGCGGCTGGACGATAGTGCTTGAACCGTGATAGAAATCTATGCTTACCAGTGTGTTACACTGAGCCTAAAGAAGATTTAGACTAGCGAGGCCGCACCTCAGACCGGCGAGGTCTAGCGGTTAACAAGGCTACGTGGGAGCAGCCTCGCTTGGGTGAAGCGGCCTCGCTTAGAATCCTTGAAAAGCAACGCCCATTTGATCATCGATGCACGAAAACGGAAAAACTTGACTCATTTGCAATCGATTTTGCTTTTCAAGGATTCTAGCCCGCAATGAGCGCGCCGCTTTTTACAACGCGTGATTTTTGCGGGCTAGGATCCGGGGGCAGAATTTCTGTTTTTTGGCCTGAAATATGCTCGTTCCTTTCGCTCAAATCCATCGCTGCGCCTCTGGGTTGGATCGTAAACCCGGCCGGATGCGGCATGGCGTTTATTGAAAGGTTATGAACGAACAAGCCAACACCAATGTCGAGCCACTTGAGGCGCTGCGGCGGGCTGAGCAAAGATATCAAAGTATTTTTGAGCATTGCCTGGAAGGCATTTTTCAGACGACGCCGGATGGCAAGTATCTTTGTACAAATCCTGCACTGGCCCGAATCTACGGTTATGAGTCACCCGATGCCCTCATTGCCGCACTCACAGATATCGGGACTCAGCTTTACGTGGAGCCAGCTCGCAGGGCCGAATTTGTTCGCCTCGTGCGCGAAGAGGGGAAAGTCATAGATTTTGAATCCCAGGTTTATCGCCGGGACCGTGGAGTGATCTGGATATCCGAGAACGCGCGCGTCGTTCGCGATGAAGTCAGCGGCAAAGTTCTTTACTATGAGGGGATGGTCCAGGATATTACCCGCCGCAAAGCTGCTGAAGCAGAACGCGACCAGGCGAATGCCCGGCTCTCTGTTCAATATGCGGTCGCGCTCTCTCTGGCGGAAGTCCGACATTTGGGAGACGCGTCAAAAAAGATTGTGCAGGCGATTTGCGAAAGCATGCACTGGGATTTTGGGGGACTTTGGCGAGTGGATATGATCGCAAACGTGCTGCGTTGCGTGGATACCTGGAACGCCCCCGAATTTTCAGCTCCGGAATTTGTTGAAGCCACGACACAGGGCGTTTTCGCACCGGGCACCGGTCTACCTGGCCGGGTCTGGTCCAGCCGCAAAGCCTTCTGGATCCCCGATGTGGTAGTTGATGATCATTTTCTTCGTGCCGAATTAGCCGTTTCCGCCGGGCTACACGGCGCGCTTGCATTTCCAATCATGCAGGGAGATGAGGTGATCGGCGTGATGGAATTCTTCAGCAAGCGAATCTATACGCCTGACGATGGTTTACTGTCGATGCTGACGGCACTTGGTGCTCAAATCGGAAGCTTCATCGAGCGCGAGCGGATGGCGGACCAACTCGCCTTGTATGTCACGTCCACAGAAAAGTGAGAAGCCGCGGGCGTGACAAGCGGAGAGCCGGGAAAATCAGCAACCTGCGATTTGATAGCGAATGGCGCGTTTCCTGAATTCCTTAACATATTCCGCTGGGATTCCACTATCCGTGATGACCAGATGAACGGCTGCAAGGCTCGCGAAGCTCACCAGGCAGTCGTGCCCGAATTTGGATGAATCAGCAAGAATATAGGTCTGTTCGGCGGATCGAATCATCGCTTCTTTGACCTGTGCGTCAAGAGCGTTCGGCGTGCTGTAGCCATGTGCCAAGCTAATCCCCGAGGTCCCGATAAACGCCCGGTCAACGTGATAATTGGCAAGGTTTTTGACGGCCATCGGGCCTATGAGTGCCAAGCTGTGATTGCGAACCTGGCCTCCGACCAGCAAGATATCATGATTTCCTTTTGATAGTTCCAAGGCGGCGGGCATTGAACTTGTTATAACAAGCAAGGAATTGTACCGCTTCTCGGCGAGGACTCGGGCCAGCGAGAGGGTCGTGGTGCCCGCATCCAGGATGATTGAATCTCCTTCTTGAACGTGGCCGGCTGCCGCCTGAGCAATCAGGGTCTTTGCCGGCGCCCTTAACCGAAGTTTTTCCAGAAACGCGATATTGAACCGGCTCCGTTGCGAGATGACTGCGCTGCCATGAATTCGTTCGAGCAGACCTTGCTCTTCGAGCTTGGTCAAATCCTTGCGAATCGTTACTTCGCTGACACTCAATTTTTCCGAGAGTTCCTCGACCTTTGCCTTCCCCTGTTGCTTCAGCAGATCAATGATCGCCGTATGACGTAATTCACTCGTCATCACGGAGCTTTTGGCTGCGTTAAGGTCCTCTGAATACTGGTGCGTCACGTTCCCTTACACTCGATCGATCCGCTTTCGATTTTGTTTCGCACCATAATTAGCACGATACCGATTGCCAAATCAACAGCTCACAAACGACGAATTCTCGAGTCCGAACCTTTCTCCCGAACCCTCTTCCCTCACCGATCCAACCCCCCGAAGCAAAGGTACTTCACCTCGACAAACTCATCCAGGCCGTAATGCGATCCTTCACGACCCAGACCCGATTGTTTTACACCTCCAAAGGGGGCCACCTCGTTGGAGATCAGGCCCGTGTTAATGCCTACTATGCCACCTTCCAGACCTTCGGCTGCACGCCAGATTCGGCCGATATCCCGACTGTAAAAGTAGCTCGCAAGACCAAACTCGGTGTCATTCGCCAATCGGACTGCATCTTCGTCCGATTCAAACCGGAAAAGAGGTGCAAGCGGGCCAAATGTTTCTTCGCGTGCGACCTTCATTTTGGGCGTTACGTCAGCTAATACAGTTGGTTCAAAAAACGTTCGGCCAAGGGCATGCTGCTTACCACCCAAGAGAACGCGTGCTCCATGCGAAACGGCGTCTTGAATGTGATCTTCAATCTTCTCGACTGCGGATCGATCAATGAGTGGTCCTTGATCAACATCGGGTTCCAAACCGTTTCCGACCTTGAGTTTTTTTACGGCAGCGACCAGCTTTCCGGCGAATGCGTCGTAGACCCCAGATTGAACAATGAGCCTATTGGCGCAAACGCAGGTTTGACCCGCGTTCCGGTACTTTGAATCGATCGCCCCCTGGACGGCAGCATCGAGATCGGCATCATCGAATACGATGAAGGGTGCATTGCCGCCGAGTTCCAGGGATAGCTTTTTGATCGTATCGGCACTCTGTTTCATTAGAATGCGACCCACCTCCGTCGAGCCGGTAAATGTCAATTTGCGGACATCTGGATTGGAGGTCATTTCGCGGCCGATTTCTCTTGGCTCGCCAGTCAGAACGTTGAACACGCCAGCCGGGATACCGGCCCGTTCCGCGAGCACCGCAAGTGCAAGAGCAGATAAAGGAGTTGCTTCGGCGGGCTTCGCCACCATGGTACAACCGGAGGCCAGGGCCGGTCCTGCCTTCCGTGTTATCATTGCTGCCGGAAAGTTCCACGGCGTGATTGCCGCGCACACTCCGACCGGTTCCTTGATCACCACCAGGCGGCGGTCAGTCCACGGCGATGGAATCGTGTCGCCGTAGACGCGCTTTGCTTCTTCCGCAAACCATTCGATAAAGGAAGCGGCATAGAGCACTTCACCCTTGGCTTCGGCAAGAGGTTTGCCCTGTTCAGCCGTCATCAGCTTGCCCAGGTCGTCAACGTTTGCCACGATCAAGTCGTTCCATTGCCTGAGAAAGGCGCTGCGTTCCTTTGCCGGTTTGCGGCGCCAGATGGCCCAGGCATTTTTTGCAGCTTCAATCGCGCGTCGCGTCTCGGTCGCGCCCATGTTTGGAACCGTGCCCAACGTTTCACCTGTGGCCGGATTCATTACGTCGAACGTTGCGCCGCTATCGGCGTCGCACCACCGACCACCAATATAAGCTTGGTGGCGCATGAGATCTGCATCTTGCAAAGAGAAAGTCCTCATCTGAGCACTCGATAAAAGGGTTAAATCCGGGTGAAGCGGTTAAAATTCACAGTGATTTCATTCGAAATCATCATACGCCGACTTCAACGCTGCACAAGCGGGAACTGCGCAATGTCCGGCTAGTGCCGTGGGCAGAGGATCAATGCGTTGCCTTCTTCGGGTAAAGCAGAACGAGAAGGAAGAAGGAATAAGAAAAAAGTCGAGATTCCCAACCGATATGGAAGATTGCCAAAGGAGAGAAAAATCATCATCTTCGTTCTTGACGGGGTGATTACATCTGTGTTACGAAACGAAATACCTTCGAAAAGCAAAGGAGACGCCCTTTGGAAGTTTGCTCCCCCCTTTTTTTTGCGATCGTTGCAACTTGGTTTTTGAAGCGATCACGGGAGATCCTGTTTTCACGCGCTTCGCGCAGCCGGTCTTCTGCAGCAATCTTTTAAGGTGGCTTCTCGTGCTCTATAGCCTATGAAAAAAAAGAGTTGTCGGCTAACGACCGGACAAGCGCTTGTGCGCTTTTTGGGACGGCAGTATGTGGAGCGGGACGGTAAACGGAACAGGTTCATCGAGGGGATTTGGGGCATCTTTGGGCACGGCAATGTGGCGGGATTGGGGCAGGGGATCGTTGAGATGAGTCGCGCCGAAGGATTAAGGTTTTACAAGCCCCAGCATGAGCAGGCAATGGTGCATACAGCTGCGGCATTTGCGAAACATCGGAACCGATTGGCGACCTTTGCATGTACGACATCCATCGGTCCAGGGGCCGCAAATATGGTCACCGGAGCAGCCGGCGCGACAGTAAATCGCTTGCCAGTGTTGTTGTTGCCTAGCGATTATTTTGCTAATCGGATGCCGAACCCCGTGTTGCAGCAACTGGAGCACCCGATCGAAGGGGACGTGAGCGTCAATGACGCGTTCCGCCCGGTGTCCAGGTTCTTCGACCGGATCTCGCGTCCGGAGCAATTGCTGGCGAGTTTGCAGGAAGCTTTCCGGGTGCTCACCGATCCTGCGGAGACGGGTGCCGTGACAATCAGTTTGCCGGAGGATGTTCAAGCTGAGGCGTGGGATTGGCCTGAAGAATTTTTTGAACCACGAATCTGGCATATGCGCCGACCGGTCCCCGAACCTGAATTGGTGAGTAAGGCCGTGCAACTGCTGAAATCGGCAAAGCGCCCGCTGATCATTTCAGGCGGAGGAACCATCTACTCGGAAGCGAGCGGTGAGCTGGGACGTTTGGTTGAAGCGTTTGGCATTCCGATCGTGGAAACTCAGGCTGGCAAGGGAGTTTTGCCCTGGAACCATCCTTTCAATGCCGGACCGGTCGGCTCGAACGGAGCTACTAGCGCCAACTCGCTTGCGCGCAAGGCCGATCTGATCATCGCCGTCGGGACACGCTTAAGCGATTTTACCACCGCTTCGAAATCGGCTTTCCAAAACCCGGAGGTAGAGTTTGTCGGTGTTAATGTGGTCCCGATGGATGCCGGCAAGCTGGCGGCATTGCCCGTGGTAGCCGATGCCAAGCGAGCTTTGCCCCTGCTGGCAACCGCCCTGAGCGATGCCGGCTATGGGGGGAGCGAGGTCACGTATCGCGAAGAAATAAGGAGCCTCAAGGCTGATTGGGATGCCAAGGTTACGGAGCTCAGAGCTCCGGGACAGGGCGCCCTTTCGGAACTGGCGACGATCGGGTTAGTCAATGAGACCGTGGGAGGGAAGGCGACGGTGGTTTGCGCAGCCGGCGGAATGCCGGGCGAGCTGGTACGACTCTGGCGACCTGAAGATCCAAAGGCCTACCATATGGAATACGGATTTTCATGCATGGGTTATGAAATAGCCGGAGGACTTGGGGTACGACTTGCCGAACGGGAGCGCGAAGTCGTGGTCATGGTAGGAGACGGCTCCTACCTGATGATGAATTCCGAGATAGTCACCGCAGTGGGTGAAGGAGTTCAATTAACTATTGTCCTTGTGGACAACCATGGCTACCAATGCATTCTTGGATTGCAGCGTGCGGTGGGGGTTTCGGATTTCGGGAACGAACTTCGTTTTCGCGACCGCAAGAGCGATCAACTAACTGGCGACTATATTCCTGTTGACTTTGTGAAGCACGCCGAGTCGATGGGGGCGCATGCCATCTATGCCCAAACGGCAAAGGAAGTTACCGCAGCGGTTCAGAAAGCCCGAGAAACTGCGGGAGTCACCGTCGTGGTCGTGCCGGTTGATCCGGAAAAACGGATGCCAGGCTTGGGAACCTGGTGGGACGTTCCGGTGGCAGAGGTCAGTGCGGCGGAAAAGACTCAAAGGACGCGTGAGAAGTACGAAGAAGCCATCCGTTCGCAGCGGCCTGTTTTTGCATGAAGATAGCGACAGCACTCGTCAATCGGAATAATAACGATGTGCGGGACAACCATTATGCAGATCATTGCTAACAAAACATAACTATGAGTAGTGAGAAAGACTATATAGAACTGGAGATGTTGGCTCGCAAAGGGAGATGGCTTGCTATCAGTACGGTCGCCGGAAGCGGAGCCGGTCATGTCGGTGGACCGTTTTCGGCGATGGATATTCTGGTGGCGCTCTATTTTCGCGTGATGAAAATCGACCCGAAAGAGCCCCGGATGCCAGACCGGGATCGATTTATTCTTTCCAAGGGACATTCTTCGATCGGGCAATATTGCGTCATGGCGCTCCGAGGATTTTTGCCGATCGAGGAACTCAAAACGTTTGATAAGGGAGGATCGCGATTGCAGGGACATCCGGATGTCACAAGATTGCCGGGCCTGGAAACATCGACGGGGTCTTTGGGTCAGGGATTATCCGTTGGCCTTGGAATTGCCTTGGGAGCGCGGCTGAGAGGCGAAAAATTCCATACTTTTGTGATGATCGGTGACGGAGAGTTACAGGAAGGGATGATCTGGGAGGCGCTTCATATCGCGCCTCGATATAAGCTTGGGAATCTGACGGCTATTCTCGACTGGAACGGACTGCAGCAGTTTGGGTGGGTGCTTGCAATCAACGAAACGCATCGCGGTGATCGGCGCGACCCCTGGTCGGGTATCGATTTGCGGGGCATATTCGAGAAACTAGGTTGGCGTTGTATTGAAATAAATGGGCACGATTTCGCTCAGATTGTTCCCGCGCTTGAAGCGGCAAAAGCCTCAGGGGAATCTGATCAGCCAACGATGGTTATTGCGCATACGGTAAAGGGAAAAGGCGTTCACTTTACGGAAGGGAAACATGAATGGCACTCCAAGGTGGCGACGAGGGATGAACTAAAGGTTGTCGCACAGGAACTCGGAATTGAGGAGGCAATGGCGTGAAAGCATTGAGAGACGTGTTTGGCGATACGCTTGTTGATTTGGGCAAGACGAACCCAAACGTCGTGGTTTTGGACGCAGATTTGGCTAATTCAACGAAGGCAGACAAATTCGCCGTTGCGCATCCGGACCGGTTTCTGGAGATGGGAATTGCAGAACAGAATTTTGTAGGCGTTGCGGTTGGATTGGCTTCTCTGGGATTTATTCCCTGGTTGTCTTCGTTTACCGTGTTTTTTACGCATCGTGCGATCGATCCTATTCGTATGTTGGTTGCGCAAACCCACGCCAACGTTAAAATCGGGGCAGCCTATGCTGGACTCATGACCGGGCTGACAGGCAAGACGCACCAAGACGTGCAGGATATCGCGATTATGCGCGCAATGCCTGAGATGACGGTTCTTGCGCCGGCTGACGCAGCCGAAGGGGAAGCTTTGATCCGCTGGTCGACGGAGTACGATGGGCCGGTCTATCTGCGCTTGGCCCGCGACGCTGTCCCGGACCTGTTCGACAAAAAATACCGCTTCACTCTGGGAAAGACAATTATGCTTAGAGCCGGGACGGATGTGCTCATGATTTCGACAGGACCCCAAACCGTGCGATGCGTAGAAGCCGCGGACTTGTTGGCAAAGGAAAGGATATCTGCGGGAGTTTTGCATGTTCCTTCGATTAAGCCTGTCAACAAAGAGGAGATTGTTAGCGCAGCCGAAAAAGTAAAGCTAGTCGTAACAGTCGAGGAGCATACGATTTACGGCGGGTTAGGTGGATTAGTAGCCGAAGTGCTCTCTGAAGCTTTACCGAGAAAGGTTGTCAGATTTGGAATCGAGGATCGGTGGGGTGAATCGGCGCCAAACGATTACTTGCTCGAACGGTTTCAGATGTCAGCTCCACGGTTGAGTGAACGCATTCAGAAGCTGGCTGGATGAGGGCCATGACGCTTGTCGCAAAACGCGGCTCGCCGCGGCCAAGGCCGGGTATCTGTTTAGCCTGATCTTCTCTGGAGTTTCGGCGAAATTGCAGAGTGGCGTAATGCAACATTGCTCATAGTCCCCAACGGTGTTCGGTGTTGGTAGGGCCGGATCTCCGAGCC
>Ga0182038_10001843_pt1 | contig 11037 bp, 10 predicted proteins | sample sta12Can44000108_FD_125976 | JGI IMG/M metagenome (GOLD analysis project Ga0182038, IMG submission 125976) | Lab enrichment of tropical soil microbial communities from Luquillo Experimental Forest, Puerto Rico - statanox.12C.anox.44.000.108 | ecosystem: Environmental > Terrestrial > Soil >...
CCTCGCGGCCGCCCGCTCCGGCTGCGATCCCAGTTTCAGCTCGCTGGCCAACACGTTCGCGGTGCCGCAAGGAAGAATGCCGAGCGGAACCTGTGTCCCCACCAGCCCTTCGGCCACTTCGTTGATGGTACCGTCTCCGCCGGCCGCCAGGATCAGGCTGGCGCCGCGGCTCACGTATTCCCGCGCAATCGCTGCGGCCGTGCGTGGACCGGTGGTGGGCGCCGCGGTCACTTGATGGCCCTGCCGTTCGAGGACCTTCACCGCGCGGGCGACGGCCCCATGGCCGCCCCGTCCCAGTCTGCCTGCACGAGGATTGTAGATCAGAACCGTGTTCCTGAAGGGTGTGATGGTGAACGCTCCGGATTCCTCGTTAAATTATAAATGAGAGGCGATGACAGATCCGGCCCGGGAAATCGACCAGCTTCGAGAGGTGCTGCGTCACCACGAACACCTGTACTATGTTCTCGACCAGCCTGAAATCTCCGATGCGGAGTACGATGCCCTCATGCGCAAGCTGCAAGCGCTCGAAGCGCAGCACCCGGGACTGGTCACCCCCGATTCTCCTAGCCAGCGAGTGGGAGGCAAGCCGCGTGAGGGTTTCGTTAAGGTCCGGCACAGTTCCGTGATGCTCAGCTTGGATAACGCGCTCAACGAGGAGGAACTGCGCGATTTTGACCGCCGCGTGCGCGAGTTGCTCGACGGCGAGGAATTCCATTATGTAGCGGAATTGAAGATGGACGGGCTTTCCATGGCCACCCACTTCGAAAACGGCCAGTTCGTGCGAGCCGTCACGCGCGGCGATGGATCGGTGGGAGAAGACGTCACCGAAAACGCGCGCACCATCCGGTCGCTTCCACTTCGCGTGAAATCGGATCTCGCGCGCTTCGAGGTGCGTGGCGAAACCGTGATGAACCGCAAGGCCTTTGAGCGCCTCAATGCCGAGCGGGAGGAACGCGGCCTCCCCCGCTTTGCCAACCCCCGCAACGCAGCCGCCGGCTCGCTGCGTGTCCTCGAGCCCCAGATCACCGCATCCCGGCGGCTCGACTACTACACCTATTTTCTGCTCGCCGGCGGGGACCCCGTGCGCGGCAGCCACTGGGAATCGCTGGAGGAAATGGCGCGCTTGGGTTTCAAGGTGAACCCGTACCGGCAGCAATGCCGCGACGTCGAGGAAGCTCTCGCCTTCTGCGCCGCCTGGGAGACCCGCCGCGAGGATCTGCCTTACGAGATCGACGGTGTCGTACTGAAAGTGGATTCAGTGGCCCAGCAGCAGCGGCTCGGCTTTACTGCCAAGGCGCCGCGCTGGGCGATCGCCTACAAATATCCTGCGCGCCAGGCGGTGACCATCGTGGAAAACATCGAAGTGCAGGTAGGCCGAACCGGCGCGCTGACGCCGGTGGCGCACCTCAAGCCCGTGGAAGTCAGCGGCGTGACGGTGGCGCGCGCCACCCTCCACAACGAAGACGAGATCGAGCGTCTCGGCCTCCAGATCGGCGATGAAGTGGTGATCGAACGAAGCGGCGACGTCATTCCTAAGGTGGTTCGTGTTCGTGCCCAGGGCTCCAGCCGCAAACCGTTTCGCATGCCCGCGGAGTGCCCCGTCTGCGGCAGCAAGGTCGTCCGCGAGGAAGGCGAAGCCGCGCGCCGCTGCGTCAATGCGAACTGTCCGGCTCGCCTCAAGGAGTCCATTCTGCATTTTTCTTCCCGCGGCGTGATGAACATCGACGGGCTGGGTGAGGCCCTGGTCGACCAACTGGTCGACCGCCAGATCGTGACCGATATCGCCGACCTCTACGATCTCACTGCCGGCCAACTCATGGCGCTCGACCGGATGGGAGAGAAATCGGCCGCCAACGTCATTCGGAATATCGCGAATTCGAGGACGAATCCGCTGCCCCGCGTCCTCACCGCGCTTGGCATCCGCTTTGTCGGTGAGCGTACCGCTGTCTTTCTGGCCGAGGCCTTCGGCACCATGGAGCGGATCGCCGCTGCCGACATAGACGAGTTGCAACAGGCCGAGGAAGTCGGACCGAAGGTGGCCGAAGAGGTGGTGAATTTCTTCCGCGAGCCGCGCAATCAGGAACTGCTGAACCGTCTCCGCGCAGCCGGCTTGCAGTTCACCCATGAATCGACGCGCCCCAAGGGCGGCCTGCTCGAGGGCCTGACCTTCGTGCTGACGGGAACGCTGCCCACTCTCAGCCGCGATGACGCCAAGAAGCTGATCGAAGCCGCGGGCGGCAAGGTCTCGAGCGCGGTCAGCAAGAAGACAAGCTTCGTGGTCGCGGGAGAAGACGCCGGCTCCAAGCTCGCCAAGGCCCAGGAGCTGGGCGTTCCGGTGCTCAACGAGCAGCAACTCATAGAACGGCTGAGCACCCGCTGAGTCCGACCTCGAAAGCAACGCCGGGCTCGGGCTACTGGTCTTTCACGAACTTGCTGGCGCGCTCTGATCTCGATCGCGGAACCCTTGGGCGATACTCCGACGTAGATGGGTAGTGCTTGTCGTTGGCGTCGAGGCTCGGCCGCCAGTACGGTTTGAATTAGTAGGCCTGAAGAAGGCGTGCACCGCCGCCAGGTCTCAAAGTCCAGCGTATCGGCCTTCGTAGCTTGAGCGTCGAATCCACCAGTGCCATGGGGAACGCACGCGACTGGCGCAGGAAACGCTCCGTCAGCCCCTCGATTTCGGGAGCGGCCGGCGGGGCGCCAGCCACCCTGACCAGCGGAATGCCCAGCTGATCGGAGAGCGCCGCCAGCACGTCGCGCTGGGCAATCGAGCCCATGTCGACCGGAATCTTGCCGATTTTATCGCACCGCTCCCGGATTGGGATCCCGGGATGGGCGGGAGCGTGGGTGTCAGTTATTGTTCGCCCGTCTGGAGATTGCCGGCTAAGCCATCTCGGCGTGTGGCTTTCACGACCAACAGCCCCGGAAGACCCTTGGTGTCCTCCCATTCTTGATAGAGTAGCCGCACGGCCACCACGATCTGATCGTTGTCCGGCATAGTGTTCAGCGCTGCCGCCGCGACCATCCACAACTGGTGAACCGTCTGCCGTACCAGAGGCAGGCGCTCGAGCTTGCGTTTGTGGATCTGCGCCGCTTCGAGCGGGGTGATCGACTGCCGGAACGGATTGGGGAACGGCGTCTGCACCAGGCTGATCTCTTGCGTAATCACCACACCGAAGCCTTTGACGTAGACCCCGCGCGCCAGGCCAAGCAGTTGAATCGGATCGTTGCCGCCGACCATCGAAACCCTTTTGTCGAGCTGCTTTTCGAGGTCGGTCATCACCGCCTGCGAAACGGCCGGCCGTTCGGCCGTGGTGCCGAGCGCCACGGTCTCGACCGGCACCTGGGCCCAGGCTGCTGCGGCCACGAGCAGAACCACCGCCGGCTTCATTTAGATTCTCCGTTCCGGATCAGGGGCGGACCAAAGCTCGAGCGCGGGATCAGCCGGTTCTGCCGGTCCAGAAACTCAAAGGCATCCGCGGCTCGCACGAGGAGCTGTTCCTGCTCCCGGTTATGACGCCCGATCTCTGTGACGCGGTGTTCCAGTTGTTGAACGCGCGTATCCCATCCTGCCACCGCTTGCGCGACCGAGGTCTGAATCCGTTGCTGGATTTCGGCGTCGGACACCGCGGCCTTGGCAACGCCCACGGTAGGGGGCGCTGCGGGGCTCCCCGCCGTGTGCGCCAAGGAGAACACAATGAGCGCCGTCGAGAGCATAGCTGCCGAGACGAATCCCAGCCGTGCGGTCGAGCCCCAAAACGCGGCCCACGTCCGCCGCCACGGCGTAGGCTCAAAAATTTTGTCCGAGACGAACGCAATCCGCTGGGGAATCTCTTCCTCCGGTAGCGCGAACAGCGCGGCTTCGGTCAGTCGCAGCTGTTCCACTTTGTCGCGGCAGGCGCCGCACCTTTTGACGTGCAGCTCCGTTTCATGCCGTTCGGTGTCGGGCAATTCCTTCAGAACGTAGTCCCGCAAATCAAATGGCGAGCAACTCATGACACACCTCGCGAACGGATTGGAGCCAGCTCGGCCTTGAGCAGTTCGAGCGCCGCGTAGAGACGGGACTTGACCGTGGAAACGGGGCAGGAAAGAATTTCGGCCATCTCTTCAAACTTGAAGCCCTGGTAAATCTTGAGAACGACCGTCTCCCGCTGGTCCGGCGAGAGCCGTTTGAGCGCGGCGGCTACCGCCAGGCTCAGTTCCATAGGGAAGACCGAGCCGCCGCCGACCAGAATCCCCGTATCCGTACCCTCCTGTTCGAGCGTTTCGACATCTGTCTCGGGTCTGCGCTTGCGGAACAGAGAATACGCCTCGTTGTGCGCAATGCGGTACAGCCAGGGAGCGAATCGCGCCGCTTCTTCGAGTTTACGGAGGTTCTGATAGGCCTTCAAGAAAACGTCCTGCGTCAAGTCCAGAGCATCTTCGCGGTTGCCGGTGACGCGCAGGAGATAGTTGTAGACACGTTTCTCCCACCGGGACACGAGGAGGTTGTAGGCCTCTACCTGGCCCCGGGCAGCCTGTTGAATCAGGTCGGCATCTTCCACCGCCCGAAAGATCAATCTCTGGCTCCTGCTCCGTAGACGCGCCGTGGCGAAAAAAAGACGGTCGCGAGACTTCAAACCCAGTGTACCGTTGCTTACTAGATTCTTGGAATTCGCCCTACGTCCGCGGTGGTGGAGGTAAGGAAACTGCTGAACCTCTGGTGTAGAGGGTCACGTGGTGACTTGGCGGAGTTTGTAGGCCGTAACGAAAGTGAAACGCTGCGCAGGCCCCGAAACAAGGGACGACCGAAAAGGCTCCCATCGGTCCTGACTGGGGTGATGCCGACGGCATGCAGACCTAAGGGGACCAGACGCAACACGGGAAGCCCCAGCGGTGATCGCGTAGCGATCAACTGGCAGCTCGCGGGAGTCAGGCCGGGCCGTCTGGGGTGGCGGAGAGGCCCGTAGGTACCTAGGAAGCCAGGTAATACTGGGGGAGGGAAGGGGCCGCAGTTGAAAGGAGGCGCAGGAAGCGACAGAGGACGAAGGGATCGATGAACCTAATGTTATGTCCAACAAATAATTAGACAATTGATCGCGCTTCGGTTATTCCGGATTCGTCGCGCGATCGCGCCCAGCCTTGACCTTGAGGGAGGCCGAAGAGCAGCAACTGCGTCAATGGGTATCCGCTTTTCGGAACGCCTCAGCAGGTCTGCCCGCGCAGCCGCATCGTGTTGGCCGCCGCCTCTGGGCAGTCCGACAGCGCCATCGCGCGGGAATTGGAACTCAATCGCAACACCGTTATCTTGTGGCGCCGCCGGTTCTAACAGGAAGGCTTGGATGGCTTGTGGGAAATCGCGCCGGAGGGGGACCGAAGCCCACCGATGGTCCAGAAAAGGTCGCATCCATCAGAGATGCGACCCTGCGGGCGAAGCCCGAAGGGATGACCCAGTGGAGTTGCCGGCTGATGGCCGCCAGCCGGGAGTCAGTAAATCGACCATCCATAGCAGCCGGCCAGCCTCCAGCTCGCCGATCAGGCCAGTACGTTCCTACGCAACCAAATGCCGCTCGGAAACGTTGAATCAGAGTGGGTTACAATCTGTTTGAGGAGGCGCCGATGGTAGCACGGGCCCTGTTGACAGCGGCTTTGCTGGCTTCGGGACTGTCCGCGCAGGACGCAGCCGTGGCCGGCGATGGCAATGGCAATGGCGGTTTCCGGAAGGTGGAAACGCCAAACCTTGGCGACTACCATGTCGATACGGGGACCCGAGTCCCGCTGAGCTTAATTAATGGTATTAGCACCAAACACTCCGAGGTCGGCGACCGTGTGTACCTGGAAACCGTCTTCCCGGTTCTGGCAAACGGGAAGATCGTGGTTCCCGTGGGCAGCTACGTAGCCGGCACCGTCACCCAGATTAAGAAGCCCGGCCGGGTGAAGGGGCGGGGCGAGTTGTACGTACGCTTCGATTCGCTGACGCTTCCGAATGGCGTGACGCGGGATTTCCGGGCGCGCATGGGCGGCCTGGATGGAACCGCCGCGAGCGAGGTGGACCGCGAGGAGGGAAAAGTCACCGGTCCGGGAAATAAGAAAGGCGACCTGAAGACTATCGGCGAAGCAGCCTCGGCCGGAGCGGGGGCGGGTGGCCTGATCGGGGGCCTGGGTGCCGGCCGTCCGGGCCTGGGCGTCGGCGTGGGCGCGGCTGCGGGAGCGGCGGCGGGCATGATCGGCGTGCTGCTCTCGCGCGGGCCGGACGCGGTCCTGGACAAAGGCGCCACCGTCGAGATGGTGCTGGACCGGCCCATCAGCTTTACCGAGAACGAGCTGGATTTTGGCACCTACCAGCCGCCCCGCGCGAACCGGACGACGCCGCCTCCGCCGCCTGCGACGAACGGCAGGACGATTCCTTCGCCGCTCGGACGCCTTCCGTTCTAGCCGCAACCGGCTTTGCTAGGCCGGGGCTTCCACTTTTTCCGGTGTCAACAACCGGTTGATGAAATTGGTGTCGAGCCGGCCGGCCTGAAAGTCGGTATGCGCCAGGATGCGGCGGTGGAGCGGAATCGAAGTGTAGATGCCTTCAATGATGAACATGTCGAGGGCGCGATTCATGCGGCGGATGGCCTCCTGGCGGTCGTTGCCGTGGGCGATGAGCTTGGCCACCAGCGAATCGTAGAACGGGGGAATTACGCAGTCTGCATAAGCCCACGTGTCCACACGCACGCCCATTCCGCCAGGGACGTGAAACCCGGTGATGCGGCCGGCCGAGGGTGCAAAGGTTTCCGGGTTCTCCGCATTGATGCGGCATTCGATGGCGTGGCCGCGCAGTTCCACCGGGGAGCGCAGGATGGTAGCCAGCCGCTCGCCTTGTGCGATGCGGATCTGTGCCTTGACGATGTCGATGCCGGTGACGAACTCGGTGACCGGGTGCTCGACCTGCACTCTGGCATTCACTTCGATGAAGTAGAGCTTGCCGTGCTCGTCCATCAGGAACTCGACCGTGCCCGCGTTGGTATATCCGGCGGCGGCCATGGCCTTCCGCAACACCGCTGACATCTGGTTTCGCAGCCGCACATTCATGGCCGGCGACGGGGACTCCTCCACCAGTTTTTGATGGCGCCGCTGGATACTACACTCGCGCTCAGGCAGGATTTCCACTCTACCATGCTCATCGGCCAGCACCTGGAATTCGATGTGCCTCGGCGCTTGGATGAATTTTTCGAGATACACATCCGGCGCGCCGAAGGCGGCGGCCGCTTCCTGTTGCGCCTGCGCGTACAAAGCGGCGAGATCCGACGCCTGGTTCACCACCCGCATACCACGCCCGCCGCCGCCGGCCGATGCCTTGAGGATGACCGGATAGCCGATCTCGCCGGCAACTTCGAGGGCTTCGGCCGGGCTATGAACCACGCCGTCGGAGCCGGGCAACACCGGAACATCCATATCGCGCATGAAGGCACGGGCCTGCTCTTTGACGCCGGTCAAACGGATCACCTCAGGCTTCGGTCCAATGAATTTGAGGCCGGAGGTTTCGCAGACTTCCGCGAAGCTGGCGTTTTCGCTCAGGAAGCCATAGCCGGGGTGGATGGCTTCGACGTTGGTGATTTCAGCCGCGCTGATGATCGACGGCAAGTCCAGATAGCTGCGTGCGCTTTTGGCGGGTCCGATGCAGATGGCCTGGTCGGCGAAGCGGACGTGGGAGCTGTACCGGTCTGCTTCAGAATACACCGCGACAGTCTGGATGCCGAGTTCTTTGCAGGCGCTGATGACGCGAACGGCGATCTCGCCCCGGTTGGCGATGAGGATTTTCTTAAACCGCCCGGATGGCAAACAAAGCCTCCCCGTATTCCACCGGTTGGCCGTTCATGACCAGCCGGCTTTCCACGATGCCGGCCATTTCGGCCTCGATCTCGTTCATCAGCTTCATTGATTCGATGATGCACAGGACTTTGCCGGGTTGAATACGCTCGCCCACGCTGACGAAGGGCGGCGCATCCGGGGCGGAGCTCTCATAGAAGGTTCCGACAATGGGCGATTTGACCAAAACCAGATTGGGGTCAGAAGGCTTTTCGCGGGGCGTCTCAAACGGCCCTGCCGGAGCGGCGGCATCGCCGGAAGGGGGGCCGGCCCCCGCACCTGCTCCGACGGCGGCTGCCGCCGGTGCCAGAACGCCGGCGGTGGTGGCCACGATTTCCTGGCCGGCCACTCCGGCGCGCCGGATGCGAACACGCGTGTCCCCCCGCTCGACTTCGAGCTCCGCGATGCCGGTTTCGGTAACGAGCTGAATCAGCTCGCGAATCTGATCCACAGTCATCTAATGGACTAGATTAACAAACGTTCAGGCAGGGGCTGGGCGCCTGGCCCTGCCCGGTGCGGTACCAGGGAGCGGAGCTCGGGGTCCAAACCGGGCTCACCGGGCTTTGAGCCTCTATGCGAGCCTGCGGTTCGATGGTATGCTCAAGACCGAGGGAAATCCGTTTGCAGAGGGCGCTGTGGCGGCTGGGTTGCGTAATGGCTGTGGTCACGGCGCTGTACGCGTTCCAACGGCCGTGGCGAGTGTACATCAGCATGGAGCCCTACGATAACATCGCGTTGCCCGCGGATTGGCAAGACGCCTCGGAATGGGTATTTGGCCGCTTAATGTACCCGCAGCACCCCAACGCCCGATTTGCGCGCTATGGCTTTCGGTGGGGCCGCCTGGACTGGCGGGAGGGAGGGACCAGCTGGAGTCAGGATTATCCGCGCGCCGATCGCCATTTCGCGCAAGCGCTGCGCCGTTTGACGCGCATCCACGTGCGGTCGGTCGAGCAACCGGTCAACCTCGACGACGTGGACGATGTGTACAACTGGCCGTGGCTGTGCGCCGGCGAAATGGGCGACTGGAAGCTGACCGACGCTCAGGCCAATACGCTGCGCGAGTTTCTGCTCCGAGGTGGGTTCCTGATGCTCGACGACTTCTGGAACCAGGACGAGTGGGACCGGTTCATGGAGAGTATGAAGCGGGTCTTCCCCGACCGGCCGATCGTCGAAATTGAAAACGCCGACGCCATCTTCCACACCGTATACGATCTGGACGATCGTTACCAGATTCCCGGCCAGTGGGCTTTGGGGGGACGCGGTGGCGGTTACATGTCGCAGCGCGCGGCGGGGACGGTGGCGCACTGGCGCGGCATCTACGACGACAAGGGGCGCATCATGGTGGCCATGTGCTTCAACTCCGATCTCGGTGATTCCTGGGAGTGGGCGGACGACCCGGGCTACCCGGAGAAATATTCCGCGTTGGGCATTCGCATCGGGGTCAACTACGTCGTCTATTCGATGACCCACTGAAGACCTCTTGCGGCCGATGCCCCTGGCTTCGGCCGGTGCCAAGCGCCCGCGGTTCCCACTGACCACACACCGCGCTTCGCCCGGGAAACGGGCGAGAGCCTTATGCTACGGTTTGGCGCACCAGACCGGTCAGCAGACTTTCGTAGGCATCGGTGACCGCGTCCCACGAATAGCGCTCACGGACTCGATCCATGGCCTTGCGGCCGAACAGGGTGCGTTCTTCTTCGGCCATGTCGAGGGCAAGGCGTAACTGGTCCGCCAAATCCTCAGGTTCAAAGGGAATCCCAACACCTCCGGCCACTTCGGCGTTCTCCGGAGTATTGCGGTACAGCACGAGCGCGCCCCGGCCCATGGCTTCGATCAGCGCGGGATGAGTGCCTCCTACTTCGGTGGCATGAATGTAGGCGAAACAATGCGAACCCAGCTGGCGGTAGCCTTCGCCGTAAATCGCGCCGGGAATGACGACGCGCGGGTCGCGCGTGTCGCGCACCCGCCGGATGTACTCCTGTGCATAAGGTGCGTCGCCCACCAACGCTAGCCGGTACGGGGTGCTGACGCTCTCAAACGCCTGGCGCACTTCGAGCGCGCGGTTCTCGGGCTCCATGCGGCTGACATAGAGAAAATACCGGCCGGGCTCGAGCCCGAGTCTGGTCACCAGGCTCCAATCCTCGATTCGGCCCGCATCGGCTCCATACGGGATGAATACGCTCGGCTTGCCATAACGCTCGCGATAGTAATCTTGGATGGCGCGGGCGTCGGTGACGATCGCGGTGGGACAAAACGTGGCAAGCCACTCTGAGAGCCGATACCAGCCCTTGGCAAGCCGGTTCCACTTTAGGCGTTTCCGCTCGATGCCATCGACGTTCAGAGCCACCGGGATGCCGAACCAGCGCGGCCACCAGGTGAAGATGGCGTTAGCCGCATTGCAATAGAGCGCGGCATCGGTTCGATGCCTGATCAGGTGTAGGGTCGCGAGGCCGGTGTGCGCAATCGTCTCGAGGTATTTATGCCTGATGGCGGGCAGGTAGCGGAGGACGACGCCGCGATACTCGGTCTGGGGCAGGCGGTTGCGGCAGTACACGAAGACCTTGTGGCCACGCGAAGCCAGACGCGTCGAAAGCTGCTCGGCAAAGGTTTCGAACCCACCGTAACTGGCCGGTATGCCGCGCGTGCCGAGTAAGGCGATGCGCATCAGTTGGGCGGTGCCTTCAGGTCTTCGCAGCCGCCGACCGCGACCGCATCAGCTTCTTGGGAGCCCTCTTGCTGACCGGTGCGTAGTGAAACCAACTGGCCATGTACGCGTCATCGACGCGGCGGCGAGCCTGGATCTGGCGTCGCTTGGCAACTACGCGTTTCCAATTCCGCGCCAGAAACCAGAGGGCCTTGAGGGAGGTGTGCTCCCACAGCAAGCAGCCGGCCACCACCACTCCGTCGCGGAGCGTGATGGAAACGGCGTTGCGCCAGTACAGGTCGGCGGATATGTTCTTGATGCGCATCAGGAACCGATTCTTCACCGAGTGCATGTTGATTTCCGGCGGCAGCGTGCGCCGGTTTCCGGGCAGGACTTTGCGCACATGGTAGCCGCGCGCATACGGTACGTACAGGCACTTCCATCCCAACAACTGCGCCCGCCAGGCGACATCCGCGTCCTCCCGGTAGACAAAGAAATCGCCGTCGAAAAACTCGCCGTCGACCGCGATGTCTGCGATCATCGAACGGCGGTAGAGGGCC
>Ga0182038_10001846_pt1 | contig 11033 bp, 9 predicted proteins | sample sta12Can44000108_FD_125976 | JGI IMG/M metagenome (GOLD analysis project Ga0182038, IMG submission 125976) | Lab enrichment of tropical soil microbial communities from Luquillo Experimental Forest, Puerto Rico - statanox.12C.anox.44.000.108 | ecosystem: Environmental > Terrestrial > Soil >...
CGTCCGCAAAGTGAGCCTCTACATAGGACTTAGCTTCCTCCGTGCTCCCCAGCTCCCCGTTCAGTTGCGCCTCTTCCACGGTGGCAAGAATCTTCCCGAGCAGCGGCCCGGGTCGATAGCCTGCCTCGAGCAGGTCGGTTCCCGTCAGCAGCTTGGGCGGCCTAACGACCTCCGCAGGCGTTTTGGCCACAAACTCTTTCACGAACTCATAGGTCTCCAGGTTTCGGTTGCTTGAAAGGCAATCGAGACGGTGCAAATCCATATGCTCTTCAAATCGCGGCAGACGTACGAACTTTTTCAACGTCGCCGGCTTCATCCTCCCCGCGTCCTTAAACCGCATGTGGTTTTCCACCAGGGAAAGAATCTGCTCGGTGTCGTCATTGGAAAACCGCAAGCCGCCGAGCAAGTTCCGCCCGATGGCCATTCCTACTTCTACATGCCCATCAAAGCGAATCCTGTCACCGGTCTCCCCGGCAGACCGAAACGTGGCCGGTTTTCCTACATCGTGCAGCAGAACGCCCCATGCCAGCGTGGCAGTACAGTTGGCCGGCAAGCCCTCCAGCATCATCATGGTGTGCGTCCACACATCGCCTTCCGGGTGATACTGCGGCGGCTGTTCGACTCCGTGCAATGCACTGATTTCCGGAGCCAGGATGGACAAAAGCCAGCATGAATCCAGCAGCTCGAACGCCGTCCGGGCCGCGCCTTCCGTGAGCATCTTGGTCAACTCCTCGCGAATCCGCTCGACGGATACCTGGCTGATCTCCTTGGCGTGACGCCGGATCGCCCGAAACGTTTCCGGCTCGATGGCGTAACCGAAGCGCGCCGCGAACCTGACCGCCCGCAGCATGCGCAGTTTGTCTTCGACAAAACGCCGGTCCGGCGCGCCAATCGCGCGAATCACTCCCGCACCCAGATCGGCCTGGCCCTTCACAAAATCCAGCACTTCCCCGGTATCGTGCCGCATCAGCAAGCCGTTGATCGTGAAGTCCCTGCGCTCGACATCCTCTTCGGGCGAGCCGGAGTATTCGACGCGGTCGGGATGGCGACCGTCCGCGTATCCGACGTCGGAGCGGAACGTCGCCACTTCCACCTTCATGCCATCCTGCGGCACCAGGATCACTCCGAACTGCGCGCCCACCGTGATACCCTGCGGGAACAGTTTCAGTACCTGCTCGGGCCTCGCGTTCGTCGCCACGTCATAGTCGGTCGGTTCGCGCGCGAGCAGCAGGTCGCGCACACAGCCGCCGACCAGCAGCGCCTGGTAACCGGCGCGCTGTAGCGCGCGGCAAATCGAGTTGGCGAACTCCCGTGGCGTCACAGCAAAATTATGCGCTCTTGCATTTTCCCTGTGTAGGGGCGCAGCGCGGCCGCGGCCCCTTTTCGGCATCATGGAAATACGCGGTTTGTCCGGCGGCGAGCGGCCGGCGAGATTCGCCCTATTCGCAACGCAGGACGAGGCAGGTGATGTCGTCGGATTGCTTGGTGGCGCCGACGAATTCATCCACGCGTTGCATCAAGAATTGCAGCGAGCGCTGCGCGTCCCAGTCCGGCAGACGGCGAACCTCGTCTACCAGCCGGGCGTCGGTGAACTCCTGGCCTTTGCCGTTGAATGCCTCAACCACGCCGTCGGTGAAAAGCACCAGCGCATCGCGGGGGCCCAATTCGACCGTCGCCGTTTCGTAAGCCGCGTCGGGGGAAATTCCGAAAGGCACGCCGCTCGCCGGCAGCCGCTCAATTTGCGCCTCGCGCTTCGGATTGTTTCTGCGGATCAGCGCAGCATTATGCCCTGCGTTGACGTAGGTGAGCTGACGCGTCGCGGGTTCATATTCGCCGAGCAACGCCGTGGTGAATCTTCGCCCATCCAGGCTGTGCGCGCAGGCGTAACGATTCAGGCGCGCCACCAGCTTTTGCAAAGTCGTTCCCTCGCGCGCCACGGTATGAACGCTGGCTTGAAACGTCGCCATCAGCAGGGCGGCCGGCACGCTTTTGCCGGCCACATCGGCGATTACCAGGAAAAGCTTCCCGCCGGACTCGCCATCGTCCATCGGATAAAAGGCGTCGTAGTAATCGCCCGCAACCGAGTTCTGCGGCCGCGTCTGAAAGGCGATGCTGGCGCCCGCCACTTTCGGCGGCTGAGACGGCGTCAGCCAGCTTTGGATCTCTCGCGCGATTTCCAGGTCGCGCTTCATCGTCACCTTGTCGGCCAGTTCGAGCGATAGAAGCAGCAGAAACACCAGCGCCGCAACCGTATCGAAGTTGAAGTCAAAGGAAAATTGGCGCCCGACATTGAATTTCGGGCTGGAGATGATCAGCATGATCAGCGCCAGGAACAGGAGCACGCGCCGCGCCGGCGTCATCTTCATGACCAGCGCCCAGAAAAAGTGCTTGGCCACGCGGAACGGGCGCCGCCAGGCCGGAATGGTCCTCAGTTGCTCCCAGTCCAGGTCTTTGCCGTAAAAGCCGTAGCTGGCCTGCGCGTCGGCGGTGAATTGCGACCACAGCTCGTCGAGGCGGCGGCCTTCGCTGATGCGGTCCCACAGGCCGTCGCCCGGAGGCGGAGGTGAGCCGCGGTTGTATTCAGGAGGTGGCACTGTGGAAGACATGGAGGAAGTATAGTGCAGGGCGGTTCATTCTGGTTCTAGCTACGCTCGAGGGTCACTCTTTGTTTCGCGGAAAGCGGGGGATCTCTCCTTTTTCGTTTTCGCGTTCAGGTTTCTCGGCCAGCAGCGAACCGCCGAACTGAATCTTGCCGAAGCCGAAGCGGTCGCGCAGCAAATCCGCCGCTTTGCTCAACCTTTCCAGCCTGGCCCGCCGCTCGGGATCGAGCAGATCGAGTTGTTCCTCGCCATGCGTCAACCCGCTGAAGGCCACGCCGAGCAAACGAATTTTGCGGCTGCGATTGCGGTGCTCGCGAAACAAGGCAAGAAAATGCGCGAACGCATCGCGGTCAAACTGCACGGGACGAGGCGGCGTCTTGGCCCGCGTATAGGTATCGAAGCCCGCGTAGCGGATGGTCAGGGTTAACGTACGCGCGGAAAGTCCGGCTTCGCGCAACCGCTTGCAGGCCTTCTGCGAAAGATGGCTCAGCAGGGATTCGAGTTGGGCGGTGTCGTCGGTATCCCGGCCGAAGGTGTGATTGTGGGAAATGGATTTCGGCTCCGCATCCACGACAAATTCGTAGGAATCGCCGCCGCGGGCCTTGCGATAAAGCGCCGTGCCCCACCGGCCAAAAATCTTTTCCAGTTTTTCCAAGCCAGGTTCGGCGAGCTGGTGAACGTATTCGATGCCAAGCGCGCGCAGCGCCCGTTCGGTCACTTCGCCGATGCCGGGAATTTTCCGCACCGGCAGTGGTGCAAGAAATTGCGCTTCCTGTCCCGCCGGAATCCACAGCAATCCCTTGGGCTTGGCCTGATCGCTCGCGACTTTCGCAACCAAACGCGTGGAAGCGAGCCCGGCCGAACAGGGAAGCGACGTTTCGGCCGTGATCATTCGCAGCAGCTTGTGCGCCGCCAAAAATGGCGGGCCATGCAGTTTCTCGGTGCCCGCCAGATCGAGATACGCTTCATCGATCGAAACCATTTCGACGATGGGTGAAAACCTGGAGAGGATGGTCGCTACGCGGTCGCTCCACTCGCCGTATTTTTCGTGATGCCCGTCGAGAAAAATGGCGTGCGGGCAGAGCTTCGCAGCCGTGCGCAGCGGCATTGCGGAATGAATTCCGAATTTGCGCGCTTCGTAGCTGGCCGCCGAAACCACGCCGCGCTGGTCCGGTCTTCCGCCGACCACAACCGGCTTGCCGCCGAGTTCGGGCCGCTCGAGCAATTCGACCGAAACAAAAAACGCGTCCATGTCCACGTGCAGAATGGCCGCTTCGGCCGGCAGCGAGAGCGCTGCTTCATTCTGTTTCGCCCGAAATTGCGCCAGCTTTGCCATAGCACTTCACTCACGCGGCCGTAGTCCAAGATACTCCGGTTTCACTCACATGGATCGCACATGGGGTTGCTCGCCGGCGACTTCAAGCCGTCCTTTCCGCCGAAAGGACGCGGGGGAAGCTGGCGAGATCATTGGTGACGGCGACGGCGGTCCAGTCCGGAGAGTCGAAAAGGGGCCGGACGGCGGCGAGTGAATCGTGGCCCAGTTCGAGAACCAGTATGCCGCCCGGTTTCAGATACGCGGCCGACTGCGTGACCAGCTCCGCGTAGAGTTCGTAGCCTTCTTCGCCGCCGTACAATGCAATCTCCGGTTCGTGGTCGCGCACCTCCTGGGCGAGACTTGCCGCTTCACGGCGGCCGATGTAGGGAGGGTTGGAAGCGATCAGGTCGAAAAGAACCGAGCGGTTGCCGCTGATCGGTGACCGCTGCGGGAGCACGGGGTGCGGCGCGCCTCCGGCCGAAAGTGCGGAGAAGAGATCGGATTCAAGGAAACGGATGCGATCCGCAAGGCCGAGGCGAGTGGCGTTGCGCTCGGCGATGGCGAGTGCCGCGGAAGAGATGTCGAGGGCGCAGATCTGGGCAGCGGGAAACTCCTTGGCGAGCGCAACGGCGATGCAGCCCGAGCCGGTGCCTATGTCGGCGAAAAGCAAGCCCTCGCCGGTCATGTTTTGCGAATGTTTGGAGCGCAGGTCGCGCAGCGCCAGGCGATCGAGGGAGACCTCGATGACATGTTCGGTCTCAGGGCGGGGAATCAGCACGTCCGGTGTGACTTCAAACTCCAGGCCCCAGAACTCCTGTTTGCCGGTGAGCTGCTGCGTGGGAACGCCTGCGGCGCGCTCGTCGAGCAATCGGAAATACTCTTGTGATTCCGCTTCGCTGAGGGCGTCCTCCGGATGCGAATAGAGCGAGGTTCGCGAACGACATGTGGCGTGCAGCAGCAGGAGCTCGGCGGCCAGGGTATCGGAGGGAACGCCGGCGTTACGGAGCCGGGCGATGCCGAGTTTGAGCGCGGTGCGAATGTCCATCTTGGTTGTCGCGAAGCTCAATCGAGTTCCTCGGCGGCCAAGCCGCTTTTGCGGCCGATCGTCAAAGGCAGCTAACGCTCCGGCCCGTCACCTTCAGACTTCTAGGCTTCGGCGAGTTCCTGCTTCAGGCGTTCGGCTTCGTAGTGAGTGACGAGACCGTCCACAAGCGACGCGAGCTTGCCGTCCATCACGTCGGTCAGCTGGTGCAACGTCAAGCCGATGCGGTGATCGGTGATGCGGTTTTGCGGGAAGTTATAGGTGCGGATCTTTTCGGAGCGGTCGCCGGTCTTGATCTGGCCACGGCGCTCGGCGCCGAGCGCCGCCTGCTGCTTTTCGAGCTCCATCTCGTACAAGCGCGAACGCAACACGCGCATGGCCTTGGCGCGGTTCTTGATTTGCGATTTTTCGTCCTGCTGTGAAACGACCAGGCCGCTTGGGATGTGAGTGATGCGTACGGCCGAGTAGGTCGTGTTCACCGATTGCCCGCCGGGCCCGGACGAGCAGAAGGTGTCAACGCGCAGATCCTTCGCTTCGATCTTGATGTCAATCTCGTCGGCTTCGGGCAGCACGGCGACGGTGGCGGCGGAAGTGTGGATGCGGCCTTGTGTTTCCGTTGCGGGAACACGCTGGACGCGGTGCACTCCACTCTCGTACTTCAGTTTGGAATAGACCTTGTGGCCCGAGATGGACGCGACGATTTCCTTCAGCCCGCCGAGCGAAGACGGCGAGCTTTCCAGGACTTCGACTTTCCAGCTCTGCGTTTCCGCATAGCGCGAATACATGCGAAAAAGCTCGGCGGCAAAAAGCGCGGCTTCGTCGCCGCCGGTGCCGGCGCGGATTTCCACGATGACGTTCTTCTCGTCGTTCGGGTCTTTCGGCAGCAACAGCAGCTTCAGCTCGCGTTCGACTGACTCCTTGCGCTCGGTGAGATGTTTTTCCTCGTCGTGCGCCATCTGCTTCATTTCGGCGTCATCGGCCTCCAGCACCATCTGATGCGCGCCAGCCAGGTCTTTTTCGATCTGCTTGTACTCGCGGTGCTTCGCGACGATTTCTGACAGCTCGGCGTGCTGCTTGGCAAGCTTCTGGAAGCGCGAGGAGTCAGCCACCACATCGGCCGAAGACAGCTGCTCGGTCATCTCCTGGTAGCGCGAGTCGAGCTGATCGAGTTTTTCTGTAAGCGTAAGAACTGGCATTCTGACCTCTCGGCAATCCGTGCCCGTGTTTTCTCGTGAAGGAAGGAGCGAAAATGTTGAAAGCGTGATTCGACCGTCGGACCGAACCAAAGGGAACTCCCGCCAGGGGAGCGATAACCGGGCGGCTAATAGAAGGAGCGGAACTTCATGGCTGCAGGTCTTATGATAGCAGCCGCGCGAGTGTAGCGGCAAATTGGCAGCCTCAGTTGCGCTAAGATGCTGATCGCGGAAAAGAGCACCCGCCGGGCTCCTCATTTCCTAAGTGCGGCAAGCAAAAGACTTAGCGGTTAGGCGGGTGGTAGCGCTTCAGATTCTGGCCCGGCAGGGAAGAATGGGCGAAGACCGGATGAGTCAGGGAAAATGAGCGAATCGGCGAAAATCTTGGCGCCGGAGGGCAGCGCGAGCGAATCCACGCAAAAGGCGGAGCGTGGGCCTGACGCGGGATTCTTGTGGGACTTCTGGTATCCGGCGACGCGAAGTTCTGCCGTCGAGGGACGGCGGCTTGCTACGGCCATGCTGCTCGAAGTGCCGCTGGTGATCGGGAGGACCGATACGGGGAGAGCATTTGCGATGCGCGATGCCTGTCCGCACCGTGGTATCCCGCTGTCGTACGGACGATTTGACGGAACCCATGTGGAGTGCAGCTACCACGGATGGAAGTTTGACGGGTGCAGCGGGCAGTGCGTGGAGATTCCGTCGCTCACTTCGCAGGACAAGCTGAAGGTCGACCGCATCTTCGCCGGCCACTACCCTTGTGAGGAACACGACGGCTACTTGTGGGTCTATATGAGTTCGCCGGGAACGTTACCGCCGGAGAGGCTTCCCGCGGCGCCGAGGCTGGCAGCGTTCAGTGCGAAATACAAGAGCACGCACCTCGAGTGCGACCTGCCTTCGCACATCGATCACGGAATCATAGGGCTGATGGATCCGGCGCACGGGCCGTTTGTGCACCAATCGTGGTTCTGGCGCAGCCAGAAAAGCATCCACGAAAAAGCCAAGCAGTTTGAACCGATACCCTGCGGGTTCCGGATGAGTCCGCATTCGCCCAGCTCGAACAGCGCGCCGTATCAGCTGTTGAAGAAGATGACCGGCGCGCCGGTGACGACGACGATTGATTTTGTGCTGCCAAACATGCGCACCGAGGAGATTCGCAGCGGCAAGCTGTGGTTTTCGAGCCTTACGACGGTGACCCCGGTGCGGCGCGACTTGTGCCGGATTGATTTTCTGGCGGCGTGGAACGTGCCCCTGCCCATCAGCATTTTTCGGATTTTTGCCAAGACGTTTCTGCGCCAGGACCAGGAGACGATGATCCAGCAGGCGGAAGGGTTGAAGCACAACCCGCGGTTGATGCTGATTGATGACGCCGACCGCCCGGCCAAGTGGTATTTCGCCTTGAAGGCCAATTGGCTGGAATCGCGGCGGACCGGCGCGGCGATGGTGCACCCTATGGGCGGGCCGGTGACGCTGCACTGGCGGTCGTAAACCGCGAGAAGTCGTTTTTCTGTCAGGACTGAGGCCAGATCTTGAGGGCGCGGCGCAGGTCGACGAGTTGGGCCAGGTGGTAGGCGTTGTGGTCGGCGAGAAGAAGGGCCTCCCGTATCAGGGTTTGACCCTCGCCCCAGGGAAACGGCGCGTAGAGATCGGCGCGCGGGTTCGAGATGAGAGCGATCATTTCCTTCAGGTCGCTTCGAAACGCCTTCACGCTCTTATTCCACGCCGAATCGTCCGGCGGCAGTGGCGTTTCAGGCCAATAGCCCTCGGGAAACTCGGGGGAGGTGTGCTTCGGCTTGCGGCTGAACTCGAGGATGTCCCATTGCGCGATGCGCAGGTGTTCCAGCAGCTGCCAGGCGGTATGCGCGAGGCCTTGGGCAAACGCGCCACGCTTGTCGGCGGGAAAATCGGCGATGGCGTCGGAAAAACGGACATGGGCGCTGCCGCCCTCCAGAAGTTCGACCAAATGCTTGCGAAGAGAACGCTCCGGCGCCGCTTTCCTTGCGCCGGATTTTTTGCGCGCGGGCATAAAAATTCGGGCTATTTTTCGGAGATGACCAGCCGCTGCGGCAAATCGGGAACCGTTTGCAGAACGGAACTCTTGAAGCCGGCGTTGCGGCACATCTGTTCGTACTCGGCGAAAGTGTAGGCTTCGCCGGCGTCGGTGTTGATCAGCATTACCTGGCTGAAAGCCGCGGCCATGGGCGGAGAGACGCGGTCTTCGTTGGGAACAAATTCGACGGTGATGGCTTTGCCGCCCGGCCTGAGCGCGGCGTGGAAACGGCGAAGGAGTTTTTCGTTGGTGGGGATGTCGAAATGGTGAAGGAAGTTGGTGATTAAAACGTAGTCGTAGCCGGAACCCAGGTCGGTGTCGAAGGCACTGCCGGGCCGGATGGAATAACGATCGGAGACGCCGAATTTACGTGCGTTTTCCTGCGCGACTTCAAGAACGGCGGGCCAGTCCACCGCGGTTACCCTGACGTTCGGATTGTTTTTGGCAACGATGATGCCGTACATGCCGTGGCCTGCGGCGATATCGAGAACTTTGACTTCCGCCGCGGAACCGGCGCCGATCATCTGCGAGAGAGCACCGGCCATCGGCGCCGCCATCGAGCCCATGGCTTTGGCGAACGTCACCCAGCGGTGGTCAACGGGCTTGCTGTTGTCGCCGATGCTGCTCACCGTGCCGCCCTTGCGGACGCAGTCGGCGAATTGCGAAAAGTTGCGAATGTTCTCTTCGCTGACGATGAATTCTGCGATGCCACCCATGTACGCGGGCGATCGCTTGTCGAGGAAAAGCGCGGAGTCCGGGCTGAGCGAATACTTTCCGCTTTCCTTGCGCAGGAAGCCCTGCACCGTCATGCCGTCGGCCAGGATACGCACGCCGCGCTCGGCGGCGTTGACGCGCTTGGCGAGAGATGCGGCGTCGGTGGCTCCTTCGGCGACGGCAGTGAAGAGATCGAGTTCAATGGCGGCCTTAAGGGCAAAGGCATTTTGGTAAGCAATGAGAGAGCCGAAAATCAGCTCGGGGCCCGGCTTGGGCGCGGCGGCAGAAGACATGTAAGGCTCCTTGCGGATGGTGATCTGAAAAAGAAACGATTTGTCCTTTATACCCTTCTGGAGCGGCTGGGGGAAGCATTTCTGGGCGGCCCCGGCGGGTTGCTTCGTGCGCAAGGCGCTGGCATACTCACGCTTCTTCAAAAAAGACAGCGAAGGTGAAGGATGAAGAAAGAAGTGCATCGCTGGTATTCGCACCGGCTGAAGCTGGAACTGGGCGTGGTGGTGTACGGACATTGGGGCCCGCCGCTGGTGGGATTTCCGACGAGCGCCGGAGACGAGTGGGAGCTCGAAGGGCAGGGCCTGATCGACGCCCTCGGCGATTTCATTGAAGGCGGGAAGGTCAAGTTTTATACCGTCAATTCGATCAACGGGATGAGCTTCTACAACAAGGACGCGCACCCGTTTCACCGCAGCTATGTGCAGTCGGTGTTTGATTCCTACTTGCGCGAAGAAGTCGTGCCGTTTATCTGGGACAACTGCCAGTCGCCAGGAATCGCGATTTCGACGATGGGCGCTACGTTTGGCGCCTACCACGCTGCGAATTCCCTATTGAAGCACCCGGATGTCATTAAGCGATGCTTTGCGCTTTCCGGCGTATACGACCTGAAGAACTTCATGGACGGCAGGTACGACGACAATTTCTATTTCAACAATCCGGCCGACTACATATCGAACCTGAGCGATCCATGGGTATACCGACAGCTGGCGGGCTGCGATATCCATTTGTCGACCGGGACCGGACCGTGGGAAAACTCCGGTCCCACCTATCATTTTTCAGGGATTCTGACGCACAAGGGGATCCGGCACTCGCTCGACAACTGGGGACCCATGGGCGGTCACGACTGGCCGTACTGGAAACACCAGATGCGGGAGTACATCGCACACCTGTTTTGAGACCGCGAATTTGATCCTAGATTCCGGATAGCCTGCTCGGCCGCGCCGGCGTCAAAATCGCAGGATGAACCGGAAGCTTCTGAACAGACTGAACATCGATTGGGCTGCCATCGGCGAAAGCCTGGCAGGCTCGGGCTACGGACTGACCGGCGCGCTGCTGGGGCCGGAAGAATGCACCGAGCTGATTTCGCTCTACGGTGACGATGCGAACTTTCGCAGCCAGGTAGTCATGGAGCGCTACCGGTTCGGAAAAGGCGATTATAAGTATTTCCGCTACCCATTGCCTTCCTCCGTCCAGCGGCTGCGTGAAAGTAGCTATCCGCACTTGGCCGGGATTGCGAATCAGTGGCGCACCCAACTGGGCGAGCGGGGCGGGCCATTTCCCGACAGCCACGAGGAATTCCTGAAAGGCTGCAATGCAGCGGGGCAGAAACTGCCGACTCCGTTGATGCTGCATTACCAAGCGGGCGGATACAACTGTCTGCATCAGGATTTATATGGGGAGATTGCGTTTCCGCTGCAGCTGGTGGTGATGCTCGGGCAGCAGGGTGAGGATTGGGACGGGGGCGAATTCGTGCTGATTGAAAACGCGCCACGCGCGCAATCCCGGGCCCAAGTGGTCACGGTGCCGCGGGGCCACGGAATCGTGTTTACCACGCGTTATCGCCCGGTGCGGGGATCGCGAGGGTGGTTTCGCGTGGCCATGCGCCACGGGGTGAGCCGCGTCCGTCGAGGGACTCGCTACACGCTTGGGATCATTTATCACGACGCAAAATGACTCCGCCGCTGGTTTTCAGCGTGCTCTCTTGCGCTTTGCGAACCCGGCTTTTGCAGCCGGTTTGCTTTGCAGGTCAAAACCGGCTTGATGTCCACGACCGGTGTCCGGTCGACGACTTCCAGCGGTTGAAGTCGAAGGCGAGTGCCGTCCATCTCGA
>Ga0182038_10001847_pt1 | contig 11031 bp, 11 predicted proteins | sample sta12Can44000108_FD_125976 | JGI IMG/M metagenome (GOLD analysis project Ga0182038, IMG submission 125976) | Lab enrichment of tropical soil microbial communities from Luquillo Experimental Forest, Puerto Rico - statanox.12C.anox.44.000.108 | ecosystem: Environmental > Terrestrial > Soil >...
TTCGGGAAATTCTGTTGTGCCTTGTGGTGTTGATGCTAAAGCCCATGATACCAAAGGAAAACGTAAATCAATATTGCTGGTGGTACCTTCAAAATCATCTACATAAATTAAACCGCCCGAGCCTGTTCCTATTTGTGGCGGATGGCCCGGTTTAAAATAAGCAGCCTCTCCGTAAGCATTAATAAAAGATTTTGCATGAGTGGAGTAAAATGGCAACTTATTCAATGCCCTTGTTAATCCCTGCCACTCTGATTTATAACTAAAGTCTACACCAAACATTGAATTGCGTATCGGGTCTTCGCCATACGACATTTTTGTAAAAAACGGTCTTTCATTTAGTCTTTCAATTGTGGCACCAATTGCTAATTTTTTATTGGCTGCATAATCTAACCTCAAGCCCATAAAACCACGCTGTTGCATTCCTACACCTGCATTATTTTCGTACGAGACATTTACTGCAACACCTGAATTAATAATTGCCTGATTAATAATTTTTACAGTTCCCAAATTGTAATCAATAGTATAATCGGTGCCTTCCTGCAAAATCTGGCTGCCTGCCGTAACTTTTACAGAACCTTGCGGCACGTTTACTGCATTTAAATAAATTTCGGAACTGCTGCTTCCTTTTGCCGTACCCTGCATAGAAAAGCGGTCTAAATTGGCATAAGTTTGTGCAATTGCCTTAATAGAATCGTACAGCTGCTGATAGACATATTTTTGTTTGATGCTCTGCGATTGCCCGGCAAAAGCCAGTGCATCCAGATCGCTACCAAAGGGTTCTAAAACAGGAAAGATAATTTTACCGTATTGCGATACAATAGTATAACCTTCAACATAATCAAAAACACCATCAGGCTGCGGATCGTTTCTGCTGTTTAATCTATCTAACTTTAAAATAGACAACAAGGTTTTTCCATTAGCAGTTGGCGAAGCTTCCGGTAAATACACATTATTGCCGCCACTCGGCTGCTGATATAAAAGATTTAATTTAAACCCATCTTTTGTAATACCGCTCATGTTAAGAGAGTATACATTTTTCATCATCAATTTCCAGATAGGCAAATTAATTCTGGCAGATGTTGCTTTTAATAATTTCAAGAATAAAACCTTTTGTACGCCTTGTGTTGAATCTAAGCCAACATCCTGCGAAAATTCACCTACCTGGTATACTTTGCCATTATAAGTATACTGGTATGCAATAGCTAAAACATCGTCTGGCTGCAATTGTGCATTAATAGAAACAAAACCTATTTGAGGATTGAAATAATACTCTGATGATGATAATTTTCTTGCATATACTTTTTCATAATCATCCACCGCATTTAATCCTCTGCTTTGTAAAACGCCTGAAACCAAAGATGGGTTTCTGGCCGATGCATTATTAATTAAAGAACTGTATACATTGTTAGAACCATTATCCGGTTGCGGGTTACTTTTTAAAGAACTGATATTTGTATTATACGGTTGATTTTCGCCCAAGTCTGCCAATCCAACAATATACCGTGCATCTGTTGTTGCCCCGGTTTTATTGGTTACCCAAACTTCCACACGTTGAATTTGCACCAAGCTGTTTACAACAGGCAGGTTACTCATTGCCTTATTATAATTATTTCTGAAATATTGTGCCAGTAAAAAGTTCCTGTTCTCATCATAATCATCCAGCTTTTTCTGAAAGCTGTTTACCGCAGCACCTCCTTGTAGTTTTTGCGTTTGTGTTTGCGAATTCTGATTGGCAATAACACCTGTTACGGTTAATTTTCCAAATTGTAATTGTGCTTTTACCCCGAATAAATTTTGTGCACTCGAAATCAATGTTCCTTTTGATTGAAAAGAAATATTGCCGGCTTCAATGCTTCTTATAATTTCATCATCCATCCCTTTATAATCCAATTTCATCTTGTTGAGATAATCGAAATTGGCAAGTGTATTGTAATTGAACGGCAGTTTAAGTTTATCGCCAATAGTTGCATTTACATTCAGGTTAGTATTCATATTAAAATCGAAACCACCTGTTTTTCTTGCATTTTCTGCTAAAGTTGGGTTTAAAGTATTTTGCCCCTGGTACCCCATAGCAATATCAACATAACCTTGCGGCTTAATATCAATCTTTAACGGGTTTGCTCCATTTTTAGAAATTACATTGTTTACACCGAAAATTCTATCAAACAAAGATGTGTATACGTTAGGTTTAGGCCGTTGTGTTTTTTTATTTAGTGCAGTTAAAGCATCGGCTCTTTGCTTAAAATATTCCGATTCATCTCTTTTTGTTTTCAGGGCATAATATTCTTCAAAAGTTAAAGCAGTTGGTTTGCGATATAAAGTATTGCCAATTTTTTCTCTGATATAATATTGGTTGGTTGCAGGATCGTACTCAATATTCTGTTTAATGATGGAAGTATCTGATAAATCAAAAGGATTTTTGTTGCCTGTTGTAAAACGGTCAGACCTTCTGTCGCTGATAGGGAAACGCAAAGAATCTTTAGCGGACTGGGCAAATAAATTCCCACCCGGAGCCATTATAACCACAGCCGCAAATAATGCAGTTAGTACAATAATTTTTCGCTTCAAAAAAAAGAAACTTGATTAAGTAGACATCTTTACGATAAGCTACAAGTTTTTAAGTGACATTTTTACGATATTTTCTAACGTAAAACCGGGGTTTGATAGTATAATTTTTTTAACAGTATTTTCTGCTGCAGCTCTGTTAATTCCTAAAGCTATTAAAGCGTTTACAGCATCGGCCTCATTCTTATCTTCTTCATTGGTTAAAACCGATGGCATTTCCAAAGATTGTTTACCCAATTTATCTCTTAACTCAACTACTAATCTTTCCGCCGTTTTTTTACCAATACCTTTAACTGTTGATAACAATTTAGTATTACCCTGAATAATAGCCCGTGATAATTCATCCGGCTTCATTCCAGACAACATCATTCTGGCTGTTGCTGCACCGATTCCGCTAACACTTATTAATTGTAAAAACAATTCCTTCTCCGCCATTTCGGCAAAACCAAAAAGAGTTTGTGCATTTTCGGTAATATGCAAATATGTGTATAGTTGGCCACTTTCTTTATTTGCTATAACAGAATATGTATTTAAGCTTATCTGCAAATCGTACCCAATGCCATTTACATCCACCACTACATGAGCCGGTGTTTTATAAGTAAATTGTCCACGTACGAAAGCGATCATAGTTTTCAAAAATAGGGCATTCAATTCAATTTACACATGTTTTACTTGCATCAATCAAGGTCTTTAAATTTTACAGGCGGTTATAAAGGAAGATTTTAGATATTTGTGGCCGATTTTAAATTAATTACGAGTAAATCATGACTAAAATAAGAGCAGCAATTACCGCAGTGGGTGGATATGTTCCGGAAACAAAACTTACCAATGCTGATTTAGAAAAAATGGTAGAAACCAACGACGAATGGATAAGAACCAGAACAGGAATTTCTGAACGAAGAATTTTAAAAGAACCGGGCAAAGCTACCAGCGACTTGGCTGCTCCGGCTATTGAAGATCTGCTTAAAAAAAGAAATATTGATGCCAAAGAAATTGATTGCATTATTTGTGCTACGGTAACACCCGATATGATGTTTCCTTCCACGGCAAACCTTATCAGTCATAAAATAGGCGCAAGCAATGCGTTTAGTTTCGATTTAATTGCTGCCTGTAGCGGATTTTTATTTGCATTGTCTACCGGTGCAGCTTTCATTGAAAGCGGGCGCTATAAAAAAGTAATTGTAGTAGGAGCAGATAAAATGAGCAGTATTGTAGATTATACAGATAGAACAACTTGTATTCTTTTTGGTGATGGTGCCGGCGCGGTTTTATTAGAACCAAGTGCAAATGAAAATGGGATTATTGACAGCATTTTAAAAACCGATGGCATTGGTAAAGATTATTTAAACATGAAAGCCGGCGGTTCTTTAAATCCTGCAAGTGTAGAAACAGTATTAGCAAAACAACATTATATTTTTCAAGACGGACAACCGGTATTTAAGTTTGCCGTAAAAGGCATGGCCGATGTTAGTGCAGAATTATTGGAAAAAAACCATTTAACCGGAGATGATATTGCCTGGTTGGTGCCGCACCAAGCGAATTTAAGAATTATTGATGCCACTGCTAACAGAATGGGATTATCAAAAGATAAAGTGATGATCAACATTCAACGTTACGGAAACACAACCGCAGCAACCATTCCATTGTGTTTGTGGGATTGGGAAAAGCAATTGCACAAAGGCGATAATATTGTTTTAGCAGCATTTGGCGGTGGTTTTACATGGGGTGCAACCTGGCTTAAATGGGCTTACGATACAAAATAATCAATTGAAATAATTTATAATAATTAAATAAAAACGTCAACCACAAAAGTTGACGTTTTTTTTCCAATTCCAGTCAGCCGTTTATCCATAAAAATTTATCTGATATTCTTTATTTTTTACAGCTCCGTTATACCTAAGCAGTTATTGGTTATAAAAATTTTACATCAAACTTAGATTTCATCAACTACTTGTGCAAATAAAATTCGATTAAAATATAATATTATAAAACCCGTTTTGCCTATTAACTTCTTGGTAATCTGCATTGTTTTTTATCTTTGGTTCAATTCTTTATTAATTATCAATTAAAATGAGCCAGTCTCCATTAACAGGAATGAGTTCTGTGGCATTACATGCTGCAGGGCACGATAACGCAGAGTATGCACACTTAACTCCTATTTTTGCTACATCTACTTTTACTTTCGATACTGCACAACAAGGCATGGAACGTTTTGCAGGAAAAGATAAATCCCGTATTTATTCTCGTTGGGGTAACCCTACTTTTACTGCTGCAGAACAAACTATTGCAGCATTGGAAGCATTTGGTTTGAAAGATGAAAATGGAAATCCATTGCAATTAAGGGCTATTCTTCATGCAAGCGGGCAAGCTGCCATGACCACACTTTTTCTTAGTACATTAAAAGCCGGCGATACTGTTTTATCTCATTTTTCTTTATACGGCGGCACACACGAATTATTCCATAAAGTACTTGCCGATAATAATGTTAATGTAGTTATTGCAGACTTAAGAAACTTAAATGTTGTTGAAGATATCATCAAACAAAACAGTTCAATTAAATTAGTGCACATTGAAACGCCTGCCAATCCTACCATTCAATGTGTAGATATTGCTGCTGTAACAAAAATTGCAAAAGCAAAAAATATCTTGGTAAGTGTCGATAACACTTTTGCAACGCCATATTTGCAACAGCCATTTTCGTTTGGTGTTGATTTTGTTTTTCATTCCACCACAAAATTTTTAAATGGTCATGGCACAGCTATAGGCGGAGTTCTGTTGGGCAAAAATCTCGATTTCATGAATACCAAAGTTTGGAAATGGCATGCACTTTTAGGTGGCAATACCAATCCATTCGATGCATTTTTGCTCACCAACGGATTAAAAACATTAGAGCTTAGAATGCAACGTCATTGCAGCAATGCAGAAGCTGTTGCCAATTATTTAGCACAACACACGGCAATTGAAAAAGTAAATTATACAGGCTTAACTTCTCATCCGGATTATGCCATTGCACAAAAGCAAATGAAACATCCCGGTGCTGTTATGAGCTTCGAATTAAAAGGCGGATTGGATGCCGGAAAAAAATTCATCGATAAATTACAAATGTGCGTTCGTGCCATTTCACTTGGAACCGTTGATACGCTTATATCTCATCCGGCAAGCATGAGCCACATGGGCATTAGCAAAGCAGAGAGAGAACAATTTGGCATTACCGATGGCTTAATTCGTTTAAGTGTGGGCATAGAAAATATTGCAGATATTTTAAACGATTTTGAACAGGCATTACAATAAAATTTTGTAGCAAACTGCAGTACAGGCAGACGCTCCTGTTGCGTCGCACACTTGTACTTTTAGTAATTCTATCAACTGAATCAGGCGGAGACCGTCAGACTCAGTATCAAAAAAAATTATGGAAATTACAATAAGAAGAGCTGAGCAAAAAGATTGTCCGCGTTTATTGGAACTCATAAAAGAGTTGGCTTTATACGAAAAAGCACCGCAAGAAGTTACCGTTGATATTGAACATTTTGAAGAAAGCGGGTTTGGGCCAAACCCTGTATGGTGGGCATTTGTAGCAGCCTCCCTTAACCCCCTCAAAGGAGGCGAAGAAGAAATTTATGGTTTTGCACTATACTATATCAGATATTCAACATGGAAGGGACAATGTATTTACCTGGAAGATTTATTGGTAACAGAAAAAATGCGTGGCAAAGGTTTAGGCAAACTTTTATTTGAAAAAGTAATTGAAGAAACAAAAGCAAGAAATCTTAAACGCATGGTTTGGCAGGTATTGGATTGGAACGAACCAGCAATCAATTTTTATAAAAAATACAATGCCACTTTAGACCCTGAATGGATGAATGGGATATTGGATTTTTAATTATTTAAACCTCTCAAATCTTAAAACCGTTTTATTCAATCCGGTTCTTGTATAAAATTTTTCTATATCAAAAAAGCGAACATCACTACTCACTTGAATCTTGTACGGATTAAACTTATACAAAGAACTATACAAATTGTATAAATAAACAGAATCTGCTTTAAAATAATAATTATAAATAGCAGATGGATTTACAGGATAAGTTGGATTAAGGCTTGCATCTGTAAATGGTTTTGACCTTAACAAAACATGCTCATGCTGAGCATTAGAATCTTTAGGGAAACTATCAAAGTCTAACGTATCTAATCTTAAAGAACTTTCTATCCAAACACCGGATATACTTTGAGGATTTAAAAGCTGAACACTGTCTCTTGTGCAGGCAGTAACAGATACTAAAAAAAACAATGAAATCAATTTCTTCATACAGTTAGTTTAATATAATGACTCAGAAAAAAATGATTTCATTGCAATATTCAATCAAATTAATTAATGCCTTCTACTATCGCTTCCTTATGTACTTTTTGTACTAAACCTTGCAACACTTTACCCGGGCCAACTTCTGTAAACAATGTAGCACCATCTGTCACCATTGCCTGAACAGTTTGTGTCCATTTAACCGCTCCGGTTAATTGATTGATTAAATTTTGTTTAATGCTTGTCGCATCTGTAACAGCAGTTGCAACTACATTTTGATATACAGGTGAACTTGGTGTATGAAATGTTATTGCTTCAATAGCTGCGGCCAATTCTTCTTTTGCAGGTAACATTAACGGACTGTGAAATGCACCACCAACAGGCAATACCAATGCACGTTTTGCTCCGGCAGCTTTTAACCTTTCACAAGCAATTTCAATTCCTTTCAACGAACCGCTAATTACCAATTGACCAGGGCAATTATAATTTGCAGGTACAACAACTTCGCCTGTTTCTTGTTGTATTGCAGCGCAAATTTTTTCTACCTTATCATCGGCCAAAGCCAGTACAGCCGCCATTGTTGAAGGATGTAACTCACATGCTTTTTGCATAGCTTTTGCACGAATACTTACTAATTGTAAAGCATCTTCAAAACTCAATACCGTATTGGCAACCAATGCAGAAAATTCTCCGAGCGAATGTCCGGCAACCATATCAGGCGTTGCAGTTACTAAAGTTTTGTATGCAATAACCGAGTGTAAAAAAATAGCAGGTTGCGTAACATTTGTTTGTTTTAATTCTTCATCAGTTCCGCCAAACATAATATCACTGATTCTAAAACCCAAAACCTCATTCGCCTGTTCAAACAATTCTTTTGCCTGAGAATTTGACTCATATAAATTTTTTCCCATTCCACTGAACTGAGAACCTTGTCCGGGGAATATGAATGCGTGTTTGCTCATAAAATAATTTTAATAAGGTTTCAAAAGTAAAAGAAAACCCGATAACAAAAATGCTATCGGGTTTCAAACAATTTCTTTTGCAATTTTTTTACTACAGTGTATTCACAGCGTTTTTCACAGAAAAACAAGAGTATTGCATTACTCCCTTATAACACTCTTTTACTCTGTGGCTAATTTTTTATATAAAAAATCAGAATTAAAACTCCGTCTTCAACTCTACAAATCTCAAAAACTCATTTTTTGTTAATTCGTCTTTAAATTTACCGCCATAAAAAGCTGTAATGGTGCTGCTGGTGTCATCTTTTACACCTCGGCTTGCCACACATAAATGTTTGGCATCAATTACAACAGCAATGTCTTCTGTACCTAACACATTTTGCAATTCTTTGCCAATTTGCATGGTCATCCTTTCCTGTACTTGCGGACGTTTTGCGTAATATTCCACTAACCTGTTCAACTTACTTAATCCAATTACTTTACCATTGCTAATATAAGCCACATGTGCTTTTCCAATAATCGGTACAAAATGGTGTTCGCAATTACTATAGAAAGAAATATTTTTTTCAACCAACATTTCATTGTACTTGTATTTGTTTTCAAATAAAGCAACATCTGGTTTATTGGCCGGGTTAATTCCGCTGAAAATTTCCTTGATATACATTTTTGCCACACGGCGTGGTGTACCTTTTAGGCTATCATCATTCAAATCCAAACCCATTATTTCCATAATAGATTTAAAATGCTTTTCTATCTTCATTATCTTTTCATCATCGCTCATTACAAAAGCATCTTCACGCAAAGGTGTATCGACCGATGTGCTCACATGGTTATCTCCAATTTCATCAATCATCATATCGCTTAACTCAATTTTATTTCCGTTAAGCCGGATATTCAACAAAGTTTCTTTCTGTTTCATACAAAATAACTTTTAGTTCTAAATCCTCACTCAACTCAGGTTTCAGCATATTGTAAATTACAATTGCAATATTTTCTGCCGTAGGATTTATATTTTTAAATTCCAATACGTCTAAATTCAAATTTTTATGATCAAACTTTTTTACTACTTTTTGCTGTATCAAATTGCTCAACCATTTCGTATCTAACACAAAACCGGTGTCTTTGTTTGGCACACCAATAACTTTCACAATCACTTCATAATTATGGCCATGATAATTTGCATTATTACACAATCCAAAAACCTGCTCATTCTGTTTTTCACTCCAATGCTCGTTATGCAAACGGTGTGCAGCACAAAAATGCTCTTTTCTATATACGGCCACTTTATTCATTCAAAAAAAATTATGTTCCCGGCTATTGATTAAATAATGACACATTCGTTGCGTCGCACACTTCAACTTTCACAACACTGTTCATCAAGAAAATTTATGAAAACCAAACATGCTGCAGTTACTGAATCAGAAGTGTGCTGACCAAGTTTGCTGCAATAAGAAAAACCACCTTTCTTTTACCCTTACTCAAAACCTTAAGTTGGGCTGCAAAGCTACACATTAACGCCAAAAAACCTCGTATTGTTCATTTTTGCCTGCAATTTTCCCGAAAACACAAATAAAGGCAACGAACCTGCAATTTTGTCGTATCCATTAGTTTGCACGGTATTTGAAACTTCAAAACACTTATCTTCATTTACTAAATAATTACAGATGAACTTTGGAAAAGAATTTGAAAAATATGCTGTAAAACATAAGGGTATCAGCAGCAATACACTACATAGTTATCAAACTCATTTTAACCCTACAAACCTTACTCCGTATATCATTGAGGAAAGACCGATGAATATTGCCCAGATGGATGTATTCAGCCGTTTAATGATGGATAGAATCATTTTCTTAGGTCAGGGAATTGATGATTATGTGGCCAATATTATTACCGCACAATTACTGTTTTTAGACAGTGTTGACAGAAGCCGAGACATTCAAATGTATATTAACAGCCCCGGCGGAAGCGTTTATGCAGGTTTGGGTATTTACGATACCATGCAATTTGTTAGTCCGGATGTATCAACCATTTGTACCGGTATTGCAGCAAGTATGGGGCAAATTTTATTATGTGCCGGTGTTAAGGGAAAAAGAACAGCCTTGAAACATAGCCGTATAATGATACATCAGCCAAGTGGTTCTGTTGGCGGGCAAGCTTCTGACATTGAAATTACTGCCAGGGAAATTAAGAAACTGAAAACAGAGTTATATGAAATAACTGCCATTCATACCGAAAAAACTGTAGAGCAAATTGCAAAAGACAGCGACCGTGATTTCTGGATGACGGCTTTAGAAGCAAAAGAATATGGTTTGGTAGACGAAGTTTTATTAACCAACCCAAGAAAGGAAAAGAAAGATTAACCCAATAAAATTATTACTTATAAATTTTTAATTATTCATTGAATGAAAAATATTATTAATCCTTATTTAAATGACGAAGAAGAAGATTCTCCAAAAGAAGAGAAGCAGGAACAAATTGGCGGAATGACGATGAAAAAGTTAGAAAAACTTTTTTTTGAAAAACGTGCGGTGTATTTATGGGGAGTTGTAGACGATAAATCTGCCAAAGATGTAGTGAGCAAATTATTATTATTGGATGCCGATAAACCCGGCGAAGAAATAAAATTATACATTAATAGCCCCGGAGGTGTTGTAACCAGCGGTATGGTAATGTACGATACCATTAAACTGATTCAATCGCCTGTGAGCACCATTTGTATGGGATTAGCAGCCAGCATGGGTTCTTTGTTGCTGAGTGTAGGGACAAAAGGTAAGCGTTTTATTTATCCGCATGCAGAAGTAATGATACACCAACCAAGTATTGGCGGATATTTTCAGGCAACATCTGCCGATATAGAAATTCAGGCAGAACAAATGCGTAAAACCAAAGAAATCGGTGCCAAAATTTTGGCCGAAAATTGCGGAAAATCTATTGAACAAATCATGAAAGATTTTGACCGTGATTACTGGATGAATGCCCAAGAAGCCGTTAATTATGGTATTGTAGATGCTGTTTTAGACAAAATTTAACGCATTTATCGCCCGTTTCCAGGAGGTTTTAAGTTTCTGAGTTCTGCATAACCGTGGGAAAACTGTAGCTTTGTAAAGTATTTTTTTACAAAACAAATTTTTATTTTGCAGCATATATCAATCTAAAACTTGCAAGAAAAGCTTGTTTTGAGATTGATAAAATAAAGTATCATGTCTAAACAAA
>Ga0182038_10001853_pt1 | contig 11012 bp, 11 predicted proteins | sample sta12Can44000108_FD_125976 | JGI IMG/M metagenome (GOLD analysis project Ga0182038, IMG submission 125976) | Lab enrichment of tropical soil microbial communities from Luquillo Experimental Forest, Puerto Rico - statanox.12C.anox.44.000.108 | ecosystem: Environmental > Terrestrial > Soil >...
CGAACGGCGTGTACGTCGCGGTGGTCGACGTCGATCGCGAGACCGGCGAAGTGAAAGTCCGGCGGTTCGTCGCCGTCGACGATTGCGGCACCATCATCAACCCGATGGTGGTCGAAGGGCAGATCCATGGGGGCCTCACAGAGGGCTTCGCGATCGCTTTCATGCAGGAAATTCAATACGACGCCGAAGGCAACAACCTGAACACGAACTTCACCGACTATCTCATTCCGACGTCGCTCGAAACGCCGCACTGGGAAACCGACAAGACCGTGACGCCGAGCCCGCACCATCCGATCGGCGCCAAGGGGGTGGGCGAGAGCCCGAACGTCGGCAGCCCGGCGGCGTTCGTCAACGCCGTCATCGACGCGTTGTCGCCGCTGGGCGTGCGGCACATCGACATGCCGATCACGCGCGACAAGGTGTGGCGCGCGATTCACGAGGCCAGGCGCGGTTGAACCTGCAATACGGCGGCGAGGAGCACATACCAGCGGGGCTGGATCGCGTCTGGAGGTTCGTCACCGATCCCGAGCAGGTCGGGCGCTGCTTTCCGAAAGTCGTCGACGTGGCTGTTCAGGACCCGACGCATTTCGACGCGGTGGTGCAGGTTGCCGTCGGTCCGGTGCGTGGGAAGTTCAAGCTGAAGGTGGAACTGCAGCCCGACACCGCGACACGGCGGCTCGACATGAAGATCTCCGGCGGCGGGTTCGGGAGCGCCGTAGACATGACTGCCGGCGCCGACGTCGTCGACGCTGGCGCCGGCGCCACCACGCTCAAGTGGAACGGTCAGGCGATCGCGCGCGGCCCGATCGCTGCCGTCGGCGGACGCGTGCTCGATGCGCAGGCGCAGAAGCTCATCGCCGAGGCCTTCGCCACGGTGCGCGAGCGGCTCAGCGCCTGAGAGTTACACTGGGATTACCATGCCACGCGACGACGAGTTCTTCGAGCGCCTCGCGCGTCTGGGGCGAGAGGGCCAGGCGTTCGCCGTCGCCACCGTCGTCGCGCGCCGGCCGCCCGTATCGGCGCACCTCGGCGACCGCGCGCTGATTCTGGCCGACGGCCGCATGGAAGGGTTCGTCGGCGGCGCCTGCTCGCACGAAATCGTGAGAGCGCAGGCGCTCGAGGCGCTGGCGGCGGGCAGGAGCCGCGTCGTATCGATCAGGCCGGACGCCGGCAGCGACGACGCGGGCCCCGACCACGTGGTTGTGCCGATGACGTGTGCGTCGGAGGGCGCCGTGGACGTGTACATCGAGCCGTTCGTTCAGGCGCGCCTTCTCGTAGTCGTCGGCGCGACGCCGATCGCCGGCGCGGTGGCGAGAGCCGCGCGCAGCCTCGACTATCGGGTCGTCCGCGTGGTGGACGGACGAGAACGAGCCGACATCGAGGGCGACGCAGCGGCGCATGGGTACACGGTCGCTCCTCTCGAAGCATTGAGCGATCTGCTGAAATCGCCGGCTGCCCGGCAGGACGACCGAGCGGTCGTCGTCGCGTCGCAGGGGCACTACGACGAAGAGGCGCTCGTCGCCGCGCTCGCGGGCGGCGTGCCGTACGTCGGTCTGGTCGCGTCGCGCACGCGGGGCACCGCCCTGAAAGCGCTGCTCGCGAAGCAGGGCGTGGCGGTCGGCGCGCTCAAGAATCCGGCGGGCCTCGACCTTGGCGCACGCACGCCCCCCGACGTCGCGGTCTCGATTCTCGCGGAGATCGTGCAGACACGGTCAATCCGGTCGAGCGTCGAACCAGTCGCGCCGATGGCGACGATCTCGTCCGCCGCGGCGGTGGCCGCGATCGATCCGGTGTGTCACATGCATGTAGTGGTCGCAACCGCGCGCCACGCTTCCGAGCTCGACGGCGTCACGTATTACTTCTGCGGCGCGGGGTGCAAGGCTCGCTTCCTCGAGCAGCCCCACAGCTTTCTGTCGCGCACGCCGTAATGGACGCGGCCACCATTCGCACGCGTTTTCGCGATCGCGCCTTCGTGGTCGACGAGGCGTTCGCGACGGCGCTGCAGATCGCGCTCGCGCTCGAGAAACCGCTCCTCATCGAAGGGCCCGCCGGCGTCGGCAAGACCGAAACCGCGAAAGTGCTCGCCGAGGTTCTCGAAACCCGCCTCATCCGGCTACAGTGCTACGAAGGCCTCGACGCCATGACGGCGCTGTACGAGTGGAACTACCCGCGTCAGATGCTGCGCGCCCGCCTCAGCGAGACCGAGGACGCCACGATTGAGGAGCGCGAGGCGCAGATCTTCAGCGAACGGTTCCTGCTGAAGCGCCCGCTGCTCGAGGCAATCACAGAGCGGCGGCCGCCGGTGCTGCTCATCGACGAAGTCGATCGCGCCGACGAGGCGTTTGAGGCGTTCCTGCTCGAGGTGCTGGCCGAGTGGCAAGTGACGATCCCCGAGATCGGGACGATTCGCGCGACGCACAAGCCGCGCGTCATTATCACGAGCAACCGGACGCGCGAGCTGTCGGATGCGCTCCGTCGCCGCTGCCTGTTTTTCTGGCTGCCGTATCCGACGCTCGAGCAGGAAATCGCCGTTCTGCACGCCAGGCTCCCCGGCCTCTCCGAGCGGCTGGCGGCCCAAATCGCCGCCCTGATGCAGAAACTTCGTGCGTTGCCGCTGCAGAAGGCGCCCGGCATCGCCGAGAGCCTCGATTGGGCGATGGCGCTCATGAACCTGCACCGCGATCATCTCGATGTGCGCGGGTTCCAACAAACGCTGGGCTGTGTCCTCAAGGTGCACGAGGATCACGATGTCGCGCGCGCGCACGCCGCCGAGCTTTCCGCGGCGCTCGGCGAGGCGTCCGCGCCGACGCAGTCGGGCGGATACCGTCTCGACACCGATTTCGGCTTCGGCTCGGTCTCGACGCCCCGGCGCTGATGCATCCGTTCGGCAGCCTCCCCGAGAATCTCGCTGATTTCTGCGCGGTGCTGCGCCGTGACCACGCGTTTCACATCGGCGCCGGCGAACTGCTCGACGCGGCGCGCGCACTCGAGATCGTCGATCTCTCCGACGAGCGCTCTGTTCGCGCCGCCCTTCGCGCCGTTCTCACCGGCAGCCGCGATGACGCCGCCGTCTTTGACGCGGCGTTCGATCGGTACTTCTTCCAGCGTCAGGCGATCGAACAGGAACAGACGACGCCGGTGCAGCGGGAGCTCGAGCCCGGTCCGGGCGAGGAGGGAGAGGATGCACCCAGTCGACAGCGCAGCGATGCATCCGCCGCGGAGCTCGAAGATGCGTTGGGCAACGGAAGCGGACCGATGGCGCCGCTCGAAACGAACGAGCAGGACGGGCAGGATCGATTTGTAGCACGCGCAAGCTACAGTCCGGCGGAGGTCGAGACCAGCCAGACGCCCGACGTGTCCGAGATCGACGAGGCGTGGATCGCTGCGGCGCGGGCGCTCGTGCGCCGTGTCCAGCTCGGGCCCTCGCGGCGGTGGCGCCCGGCCGCGACGGGAAGGCGTTTCGATTTACGCCGTACGATTCGCGCCAGCCTGCAGACCGGCGGCGAGGCGCAGGCGCCCCGCTGGCTCGCGCGTCCGCGGCGGCAACCGCGATTCATCGTCCTCGTCGACGGCAGCCGATCGATGGGGCAGCATGCGGGCACGGCGCTGAAAGTGGCATCGGCGCTGGCGCGGGCGACACCGCGCGTCGAAGCATTCACGTTCTCGACGTCGCTCGCGCGTGTCACGACGGACGTGCGTCGAGCATCCACCGGCAAGCCCCGCCGGTTTCAGCCGCTCGCGTCGGCGTGGGGCGGAGGGACGGCGATCGGCGCGTGTCTCGCCGACTTTCTGCGGCGCTTCGGCGAACGGCTGCTCGCGGGCAATGCGGTAGTGATCGTCGCGAGCGACGGACTCGACGTCGGCGAGCCTGAAACCCTCCGCGCGTCCATGCGGACGCTGCGACGGCGGTGCGGCGCGCTCGTCTGGCTGAACCCGCTCCTCGAGACGCCAGGATATGAACCGACAGCGCTCGGCATGAGCGCCGCCCGGCCGCACGTCACGACCTTTGTCAGCGTCAACGATCTGGCTGGGTTCGTGCGGCTCTCCCGCAGCGTGCGGTTTCGGTCCTGAACGCGTTCTGCCCCGTCGCTCGCCCAAAACGATGAGTGAGTCATCACCCGGGAAGCAGCGGGGGAAAGATATTGAAAAATGGAGGCAATCACCATGAGATGGCCCGTCACGAGTGCGACTGGTCTGCTGACCTGTTTCCTGGCATGTCTGGCATTCCCTCGTCCGGCATTGGCGGACGAGCAGGGCGGAGACATTGCCGGCAGCTACGCCTTGCTCAACGCGATTGGCTATGGGAACGATTATCCCAAGGGGTGGCTCGCCTCGGGGGCGGTCTACCTATCAAATTTCTTGGGCGTTGCGGGCGAAGTGGGCGGCAGGGCAACGGCTACGGCTCACACCTTAGCGAGTTTGCGTGGTGTCTTTCGCAATTAAGTTGAACATGCCGATCTGTCCCACGTGATGAATCGAGTTCGAGCAAGTCGCTGTTGATAGTGAGTGCGACCTTGGTCTTGGGCCGAAAGCGTTAACCAATCCACGAAACCGGGGCAGGTTCAGAGGAAGGATGACACGGTTGGGTGGAGCGAGTCAGGCACGTCGCCCCACCCCTCGCGGCCGTCGACCAAGAGTTCGCTAGCGCGTTGCGGCAGCAATCACGCGAATGTCGTCGGCATGCAGACCGGTGCCCTGCTCGCTGTACGAGACGCTGACCGTGTCGCCGTTGTGGATCAGGTCGGTGACCGGCATCTTCCCTCCTTTTGGCGCGGCCTTCGTCCCGATGCCCTTGCCGACGACTTTTGTCTTCGAGTCGATCACATACGTCTGGGTGAAGGTGCTACCACCACCGCTCGAGCCGCTGATCGTCAGCGACGTCGGCGAAACCGTGGTCACGGTCCCATTCGACGTCTTCGACGGGACCCCGCCAGATCCTGGCGACGATACTTGTTGGATCAGCGTAGCGTGGAGCGCGCCGCCCAGATCGTGATAGCTCACCTCGACCGCCTGACCGGTCTTCAGCACATCGGCAAGCTTCACGCCGGCCTTGCCCGCTTGTGCCTCCTGGCGCGCTTTCGTGCCCGCGCCATGGGCCTCGACCCTGGTCTTGTCGTCGCAGGCGAATTTCATTTCCGTATTGGCTACCTTGACAGTCACCGAATCGCCGTTGATCGCCGTCAAGGTTCCCCGCGTGTGCTTGGTCTCTTGCGCGATTGCCTGGGTGGACAACCAGCCGACAGAGAGACCTACGAGGGGAAGAGCGAGAACCAACCGTCTCATGGCAGCCTCCTTGGGAAGAGTATGATGCCCGGCCGCGACGAAGAGACGCCACTGACACATACGCGTGATGGGGTCGAATTGTTCCGGAACTTACCCCTCTTGCGCAAGTTAATTCGACGCTCCCATCGTTGTCTGCGTTTCGTACAACCTGGCATAGAGACCCTGGTTCATCAGCAACCGCTCGTGGGTCCCCTGTTCGACGATCTCCGAGTCCTTGACTACAAAGATGATATCGGCGTGCCGGATCGAGTGGAGGTGGTGCGCGATGACTATTGACGTGCGCCCCTCCATCAGGCGTTGCAACGCTTCGATAACCGCCTGCTCGGACGCCGCGTCCAATCCCGACGTGGGCTCGTCGAGAATCAGAATCGGCGTGTTCCGCACAATGGCCCGCGCAATGGCAATCCGGCGCCGCTCACCGCCGGAGAGCGTGGCTCCACGCTCCCCAACGAGGGTCGCGTAGCCGAGCGGCATATTCATGATGAAGTCGTGGGCGTTGGCGAGCTTGGCGGCCCGGACGGTTTCCTCGGGCGGCGCATCGGGCCGGCCGTAAGCGATGTTCTCCCAAATCGTGGCGCGGAACAGCATGGTGTCCTGGAGAACGAAGCTGACCCGGTCGCGCAACGATTTGAGCGTAAACTCTCGTATATCCACGCCATCGATCTTCACCTGGCCCGACAACGGATCGTAGAAGCGTGGAATGAGGCTGGCGATGGTCGTCTTGCCAGTCCCGGATGGACCGACGATCGCTGCAATCTGACCCGGCGCCACGTGAAGGCTCACGTCCTTCAAAACGAGCCCCCCGCCGTCGTACTTGAAACTGACGCGATCGAGCTCGATGTCGCCTGTGAAAGGTGGGGCGCTCCGAGCGCCGGGCAGATCCTGAACACGACTTTCAATCGCCAATAACTCGCGGATCCGTTCGTACCCGACGGCTGCCTTCGACACCGTATTGGCCATTTTGGAGAGGTCACGCAGCGGCTTGTACATCTTGCCGAGGTACAGCAGGAACACGATCAGCACGCCCGTGCTCAGCCGGCCGGCGATGGCGAGGCGCGCCCCGTAGCCGAGCACCAAACACGTTCCCAAGGCGATGATGACATCGACAGTTGGTGACAACCGCGCCTTGATGCTGCGCGCCTGCAGGCCGGCTTCCACGTTTTGACGACTCTCCCAGTCGAATCGGCGATCCTCGTAGTCTTCGCGACCGAACGCCTGCACGACGTGAATTGCGGTCATCACCTCTGCCACGCCGGAGAGCAGCTCGCTTTCCCTTTTCTTGACCCTTCGCGAAGCCTTCTTGATCCGAGGCGTGTAGAAATACACCGCGACGCCGAGCACCGGCACAACCAAAAGCGAAACCAAGGTGAAACGCCAGCTCACATACAGCATCACGCCGACCATGCCGATGAGCGTTAGCACGTTAACGATGATCCCGAGTAGAGCCGAATCGATGAAATCCTGGACTGCATTGATGTCGCTCGTGACGTGAGTCAGCAGATCGCCCACGCGAGCTTCGTTATGTTCAGCGAGTGAGAGCCGCTGGATGCGCTGATACAACAGCCGGCGGAGGTCGTGGGCCACCCATTGGCTGATGCTGGTCGTCGAGTACTTTTCTACGTAGCTGCCTGCGGCGCCGACCAGTGCGACGGCCACGACCGCCGCCAGGGCAAAATACAGGATCGCGAACCTGTCGTCACCGAAGAGACCCGAAACAAAGGCTCCCCACCTGCCGGTGAGACTCTTCGCCTGCACGACATTGTCGATAGTGACCTTGATGGGCCACGGCTCCAGAACGTCAGCGACGGTCTCGCCGAGTACGGCAAGCAACGCGACGGCGAACGTTTTCCAGTAAGAACGCAGGATCCTGGAGAACCAGAACCTCTTGGCGCGCGGGAGGGCGGACAACGGCGTTGATTCCATCGTGCTGATCCCCGATTGCCGGCGGCACCGTCCCGGAGGGGAAGAGACAGCAGACGATATCATTGAATCCGACAGGCGACGGGGCAAAAGCGGTATAGAATGCCGCGGACATGGCCATGGGGCTCCGATGGCGGCTCCTCACGACGGTCGCGGCGTGCGTCCTCGCCGCCCCGCTGTTGGCGCAAAAGCAAAACAAGGAACAGGCGATCAAGCCCGGTGTCCTGGCCAAGATGGCCGAACCCTGGCCCGACACCGAAACAATGGCGCTGCGGCGCATCGACGCGGAGAAACGGCGATTGTTCGCCGAGAACGACGCGTTCCCCTTCACGCTTTCGGCCGATTTCAAGGCCATCAACAAAGATCGAAGCACTGAAGGCAAGAAACACTATCCAGCGCTCCTGACCGTTCCTCGCGAGGGCGGCCAACCAACGGCGTTGCACGTCACGCTTCGGACTCGCGGTCATTTCCGCCTGCGGGCGTCATCCTGCGGGTTCGTGCCGTTGCGCGTGGAATTCAACCGCGATGAGGCCGAAGGCACCATTTTCGATCGCCAAAAGGCGCTCAAGTTGGTCACGCACTGTCAGCCGGACAAGGAATATGAACAGTACACGCTGCGAGAGTATTTGGTGTACCGCGCGCTGAATGTGCTCACGCCGCGCTCGTTCCGGGCCCGTCTGGCTCGTCCGACTTACGTGCAGGCCTCGGACGGGAAGACCATCACGACTCGATTCGGGATGTTCCTTGAGGATGACGACGATGTAGCCAGGCGGTCAGAAGGGCGCGTCATGGAGCTGCCGCGCGTGCTCTTCAAGGACGTGGACCAGGACGCGCTCACGCTCATCATGGTGTTCGAATACATGATCGGCAACACCGATTTCTCTATGTACGCTCTGCACAACGTCCGCCTGATCAGCACGCCTGCGAAAAAGGTCTACGTCGTGCCGTACGACTTCGATCTCTCCGGGCTTGTCAACACGAGTTACGCGCTTCCGGAGCGCGCGCTCGGGATCAGAAGCGTTCGGGACCGCCTGTACCGGGGGCCGTGTCGAGCTCCTTCGGAGATTGAGCCAGTCCTCGAGCAATTCAGAGCCCACAAACAAGAGATCTTCGCCCTCTACGATTCGCTGCCGGAGCTCGACCCGCCTTATCGCCGCGAGGCGAGGAGCTATCTCGACGAGTTCTACCGATCGATCGATCGTGCGGGCACTGTGAAGAGCACGTTCATCGACGGGCAGTGCTCCAAAAAGTCGACCATGTGAGGGACGGCGGAATCCGACGACAGATCCGCCGGCATTTCACCGACGCCTCCTTTCCGCGCCGAGGGCTTCTCATCGCCTTCGAGGGTCCGGATGGTTCGGGCAAGACCACGCAGCGGAAGCTGTTCAAGACCTGGTTGACGGCGAATGGCTATGACGTAGTGACGACCAAGTGGAACTCGTCGGATCTGATCAAGCCAATCATCAAGAGTCGCAAAGCCGTGCGGTCGCTCAGCCCGGAGGAGTATTCCCTCCTGCACGCCGCCGATTTCCGCCATCGCATGGACCATGTCATCCTGCCGGCGCTCTGGGCGGGCAAGCTGGTCCTCGCCGACCGATTTTTGTTCACCGCGCTCGCGCGGGACGTCGCTCGGGGGCTCGACCTCGACTGGGTCCTGAAGCTCTATCAACCGCTGCTCTGGCCCGATCTCGTGTTCTACTTTTCCGTGTCGCCCGGAACCTCCGAAAAACGCGTATCCGCGACGCGCACACCGAGCTTCTACGAAGCCGGCCAGGACATGACCCAGTTGGATGATCCCGTCGAGAGCTATCAGCGGTTCGTCACCCGCGTCATTCGCGAATACGAATCGCTTGCGCTCATCTTTCGGTTCATTGGCGTGGATGCCGAGCAATCGATCGGCGATCAGCACCGGCAGATCCGCGCGCTCTTCTCAGAGGGGGCGCAGCGACCATGGTCGACGTGGAACGAGGATGCGTTCACCGAGTGGATGGTGCGAAGGCAAAGCCATTGACGCGGACGCCATCGGGGCGTCTCATCGCGCTCGACGGCACGAGCGGCGCGGCGCTCCTCGCTGCAGCGCGCAAAGCGCTCGCCGCCAGACCGCCGGCGGCGCGAGGCGGGATCAGCCGCTGGGACGCGTCGGGGGTATTCGCTGAGCTCGCGATGGCGGAAGTCGATGCGGGGCAACCATCCCCACGGACCCTGTTACTCCTTTACGCGGCCGATCTGGCGTTTCGCATCCGATGGGAGATCGCCCCAACCCTGGCGGCCGGCCGAGTTGTCATCGCGGCGCCGTACGTCGACACTGCGTTGGCCTTCGGGCGGGCCGTCGGACTTCCCTCCTCATGGCTGTCAAATCTCTTCGGGTTCGCGCCGCGCCCCTCCGAGCGCCATATTGTCGAGCACAATCCCACGCGTACTCGCCGCAATCGCAAAGGATTCGTAGAGATCGTCTGCGATCGCTGGATCGAGCCGCGGGGCAGGCGACAACAGATTGTCGAGCAGGTCGAAGCACATCTGGGCGCTGTCGCAAGGCGACATCGGCGCCGGCATCTTACTCAGGGACTTCCGGCTCCTGACCCACGGTAGAGCGCGACTTGAAGGCAGTACGAGCCGCTCGAACGAGCGCCTTGACGTCTGCGATCGCCGGCGGCTCGTCAATCACGATCGCGACCTCGCGACGGAAATCGAGACTGAGCGCCGACAGTGCCAGGCTACCAACGACGGCGAGCTCATTGTCGATCAGCATGATCTTGCCATGCGATTTCAATCCGCCGACCTGCTTCGAGGTGAACCGTTCGACCAGCAGCCCCGCAGACTCGCGAGCATTGAGGAGGGTGACAAGATCGGGATCAGAGAGCTTCGCGTCGATGAGGCAGATGGTTGACCGTGCGGCCTCGATCAGCTCCGTGAAGCGGCGGCGCGCGTGCTCGGGGCCGATGATCAACCGAGGGCACAAGTCATTCTGCAGTGGCAATGCGTCGCGGTCAGCGCCCATCATCCAATGCAAGCTCTCGGCGACCCGGCGATCGCAGGTCACGACGAGTGCGTCACACGTCCGCTCGAAGCACTTGCGTGTGAAATTCAAGGACGCGACCACAGCGGGTCCGTCGTCGACCACCAGGTACTTCGCGTGATACTTCACCACCGGATCCCGGTACCGGTGAACGCGAGCGCCCGTCTCTTCGAGACGGCGCCAGAGCTTTTCCAGTTTGTGCCTCCCACCCTTCGCATGGGATGTTACGAGCACGTCAACAGACACTCTGCGCGAGACGGCTGCCGCCAGCTCGGCGAAGACGTCGACGTCGTTACACCGAAATAAGGAGAGCGTGATTCGGCGCTCGGCTCGGCGAATCACGTCGAGGACGGCCGGCTTGCGCTCAGCCGGCGAGTATATGAAGCGATCGGGTGGCTGGGATGGCACGGACCCTCTTTCCGTCGCGACTGTTGTGATGATGAATCGTAGCTCCCATTCGAGCCGACGTCAGGTTCCCAAACTGCCAGACGATATGGAAAGACCGACCTCGGCTCGGCACCCGACGCGGGTTGCTCTCAGCCTGCGAAAGCTCGGAGCAGAGCCGCATACAAGGGAGAACGGTCGTGATGAAGTCTACAACCATCATTGCCTTCGATTAGCATGCCGCGACCACGGTGCAGCCCCACCCTCGGCATCCGCTTCGCTTCTGCGGATATTCAGCAGCCACACCGTTGGGATCATCCAGCAAAGCGCGCCGAAGCACGGGATCCGGACGATCGTGACGGCCATCTGCGTGAGCACGAGCGCCCGAACTGGCTTTAACGTGAGCTCA
>Ga0182038_10001856_pt1 | contig 10996 bp, 10 predicted proteins | sample sta12Can44000108_FD_125976 | JGI IMG/M metagenome (GOLD analysis project Ga0182038, IMG submission 125976) | Lab enrichment of tropical soil microbial communities from Luquillo Experimental Forest, Puerto Rico - statanox.12C.anox.44.000.108 | ecosystem: Environmental > Terrestrial > Soil >...
TGAGATCACTGAGCCTGCGGTTGAGCAGGGCCGACCAGAGGGGCGTGAATTCGTCTACGTCGATATAAACAGCATCGACGATGGCACCAAGAGAATCGCGTCTCCGAAGGCCCTTGCTTCCAGCGAGGCACCCAGTAGGGCGCGCCAGCGTCTGAAGCCGGGAGATGTCCTTGTATCAATGACGCGGCCCAACCTGAACGCTGTGGCGATGCTGCCACCCGAATTGGAGGCAGCTATCGGCTCAACAGGTTTCCACGTCGCGCGGGCCCTTGGCGTGGAGGCGCGATGGCTCTACTACTTTGTCCAAACGCGGAGATTTGTCGACGCGATGTCACGGCTCGTACTAGGAGTCTTGTACCCGGCCGTCCGGCCGAAGGATATCCGCACTCATGCAGTGCCTTTGGCTCCGCTCCCCGAGCAGCACCGCATCGTGGCGGAGATTGAGAAGCAATTCACCCGGCTGCGCCCCGAGAGGGCAGGAAAAGAAGCAGCGGAGAAGCAGGTTACAAAGCGGACGAGAAAGCGCCGCAGCGCCGTGCTGGGCGACGTAAGAAGCCTATTCGGATAAAGTCGGAAGGGGGTTTGTCGCACCGCCCTCTTGATAATACTCACCAGAAAAAGTGGTTCCAGTATGAAGCAGTATGAAGCCGCGACCTTGACTTGCAGACAGTTCTTATCTACATTCGGATTCGGAAATGAGCCAAACCGTTAAAGAGCAGATCATCGAGCAGGTGGATCGACTCGATGACGCACGGCAGCGGCAGGTACTGGACTTCGCCAGGCGGCTTGCCGCTCTCCCTGCCGTGCGGAGCCAAGATCTCCTCCACCTAGCCGGGTCCATCGGTCGGAGCGATCTTTACGCGATGTCGAAGGCGATCGAGGAGGGCTGCGAAAGGGTCGATTAGCGTGGCTGGTAGTGCCGTTCCTCGGTACCAAAGTTTCAGCTTATGAGGACGCAATAACAATGAAAACGGTCAAGTTTACGTACTGGCAAGATGGCGCCTACTACCTGGGTTATCTGAACGACTACCCGGACTATCACACTCAGGGCGTGTCGAAAGAAGAATTGGTCAGCAATCTGAAGGAGTTACTGTCCGATGTCGAGTCGGGTGAGGTGCCGTATGTTCGGAAAGTGGAAGAGCTGGTTGTGGCCGAATGAAAAGGCGGGATCTCATCAGAAAGCTGGAGGAGATGGGCTGTGTTCTGATCCGCCACGGAGGAAGCCACGACTGGTATACCAACCCCACAACCAAGAAGTCGCAGCCTGTGCCACGGCACAATGAGATACACGAAGAGCTGGCCAAGTCCATCATCAGAAAGCTTGATAAGACTGACTAGCTCATCCGATCGGTGATCACCACCCACCGTGAAAATGTAGGCGCCCCTTGGGTCGGCCTGAGGCCGGAGCAAGCCCCGGCCCTACATTTGCGGTTGTGAGACCCATTCTCGAAATAATGTCGAAGAACCGCAGGGCTTGAAAACCGAGCCCTGCGCTACAATTTCTCGTCGCGAATACATCCTCCACCATCGTTCAGAAGCTGTGGAACTAGTGCAATACCCTGCGCGATGACGGTCTTTTTACGGGGACTACATTGAGCAGCTCACCTACCTGCTTTTCCTCAAGATGGCGCACGAGCGCACGCAGCCTCCGTTGAATCAGCCTTCGATTATCCCGAAAGAGTACGATTGGCCGAGCCTCTTTGAATACGAGGGGATTCCCCTCGAACGTCTTTACCGAGACGTTCTGCAGCAATGACAGGGGTCGGATGCAATACCGACTTCGATCTATCAGTTCCCCGAGGTAGCGCCCGCAATGCTAAAATTTGGACGACTGCAACATGAACGCACGGATTGCACAGGCGGTAGAGATGCTGAAGGCTGGAGGCGCGAGGGGGATTGAGAGCGCCTTGGAGTCGCTCACCACGAGCGCCTTTGCTTTTGCTCGCAAGGTATGTGGCAACGCGCAGGACGCCGAGGACATCGCCCAGGAAACCATGATGCAACTGACGCGTTCAGCCCATCGCTTTCCGGATGCCAAAGGACTGGGCGTCTGGCTCTACAAGGTAGCCAAGACCCGTTGTCTTATGAGCCGGAGGCGAAGCAAGTTCGCTCCTGCGCACACGCTCTCCCTGGACGAGCTTATGCCCACTCCCGGAGAGATTGCCGGCGGCTCGCAGGATGCATGGCCGCAGAACCCCGAAGAGTTTATTCTGCGGCGGGAACTGCGTAATCAGCTCGAACGCGCGGTTCTGAATCTGCCTGAAGCCTACCGGCTCGTCCTGGTCCTGCGCGACATGGAGGAATTATCGACTGAGGAGGTGGCCGAGATCCTGGGCGTCTCCCAGCCTACCGTCAAAATGCGGCTGCACCGCGCGCGCGTTTTTGTCCGTAACGCACTGGACCGGTATCTGAAATCGGTCGGCTCCGAGGTGAACGGTGAAGATCGACCCGCGGTGTAAGAAGATCTTCGCAGCGCTCTCGAACTACGTGGATGGAGAGCTCAAGCTCAAGGACTGTCGTGAACTGGAAAAGCACCTGCGCGGCTGCCAGCCTTGCCTTCGCTACCTCCACACACTGAAACTTACAACCGAAGCCTGCCGGAAATACGGGAGGCTCAGCACGCCCAGTCTCTCTCCTGCGGCACAATCTGCATTACTCGCCCGACTGGTCAAGGAGCTTGGAGCGCGAGCGGCTGTAAAACGCAGCTCCTCGAGAGCCGTCGTCCCAAAGCGCTAGCCTTGCTTCAGTCCGAACGTAATTGCACGGTATTGCAAAACGGAAGGCGGCAGGGGCTAAAGCCCGCTCACTTAAGGCATTGACGCGGCACGGCTAAAGAGGTTGCGGAAACAGTGTTGTGGCGCGCTCCAGAAAGGGCGGGGCTTCAGCCGCCCTTCCGAGGCCCTCAATAGCGTTTTTTCCGCAGCCTCTAAAGCCGCCGCCCTGATACAAAGCGATGGCACGAGGTGAGGGCCAACTCCAAAGACGTACCGACCTGGACAAGGACCCCCATTTAACTGGAAGGGACAAAGCGCGGGGTCACCGACGTCCCGGGCCGAAGTTGGTCCGTACCTCGCACTGCCACCTCGTCGCCCTCTTTCAAGTCGCCGAAGACTTCGATCAGGTTGCCGGACTTGGCTCCGGTCTTGACCTCCACCCATTCGACCCGATTATTGCTAACGCGAATCACGAATGCCCGCTCCAAGTCGTTGGCCACGGCAGAGGCGGGAACAAACAAAGTCGAGTAAGCGCGCCGCACCGGCCAGGACACTTCGCAGAAGGTGCCGGGGTCGAGTTCAGCATGAGGGTCTCGAACGTCCAATTCGACAGGCATGGTACGCGTCTTGATGTCCACGGCACGCGAAATCCTGGCAATCGGAGCGTGGAAGACTCTTCCCGGATAGGAGGGCACGGTGAAACTCACTTCCGTTCCTTCCGGGATGCCGGCCACGTTGTACTCCGGAACAGGAACCACCATCCGGTGCCGGGTGAGCGTTTGAATCTGGACAATGGGGGTCATGGCAGCTGAACCGCCCGCGGGTCCGACCAGCGCACCGGGATGTACATACCGGGTGGTCACTTGGCCATCGAAAGGAGCAGTGATGTTCAGGTATGATTCAAGTTGCGTGACCGATCGAAGGCTTTCGTGCGCTGCTTGCGCGGTCTTTTCGAGCGCGGCCACATTTGCCTGGTCTGCTTGGGCAGTTCTTTGGGCGATTTCAAGGTCGTTGGCAGCCACAACACCAGGCACCTTGGCGGCGGCGCTCATGTGCTGATAGGTGGCCTGGTCGGCGGCGAGCTTGGCCTGGCCTGCCGCGAGCTGCGATTCAGCGCTTTGGAAAGCGGCATTTGCTTGAGCTCGCTGAGCTACTAATTCCGGAGCCTCAAGTTCAGCAATGAGCTCACCTTCCTTTACCTTTGAGCCCCGATCAACCCTGATCGACCTCACGAAACCAGTCTCCTTAGCGTAGAGGTCGACACTTTCGTAAGGCACCAGCTCAGCAGGCAGACGCTCGGTGGTGCTGAGTTTCTGGGACTTCACTGTAGCTACTTCCAACTGGGGCACGGTTTGGGTTGCTGCGGAGGTTGTACTGCTCGTGTCCTGGCGACAGGATGTGGAACCCAGGCAAATCGCAAGAAGCACCGAAAGGGTGGTAGAACAAAGAAGTCTCATAACGTCTCCTTGAGAGATAAATCGGATTCACTCAGTTGCCGCTACACCGAACCTCGCCAGGGCTGAAGCGTCCCCGCATACACTAAGTGCCGCACATGCGCACTGATCTACGTCGTCATACTTGGCTCGCATATCGGCTTTCCGGGTCGTCAGGATCGAGCGAGGAAGACGCGGTCTCGGCTCTCTGCTGGACCATAGAGAACACAAAGGGCAGCGCCGTTAGATTGGCGCACGTAGCTGCGAGCAGCCCGCCGATTACCGCTCTGCCCAGAGGGGCCGTCACTTCAGCCGCAAGCGCCATGGGAATCATACCGGCGATCATGGCGGTACTGGTCATCAGGATGGGGCGCATGCGTTCCTTAACTCCCTGTATCCCCGATTCGATGGAAGAGCCACCGCTCCGTCGGTGCTGCTCGGCAAAGGTCACGAGGAGGATGGCGTTGGCGGTCCCGACTCCAACAGCCATAATGGCGCCCATGTAGGACTCAATATTCAACGTGGTTCGGGTGATCAAAAGGACCAGGATCACACCAGAGATTGTCGCGGGTGCAGTTGTTAGGACAACAAATGCAAGGCGCAAGGACTCGTAGTTCGCAGCGAGCAGCAGAAAGATGACGAGTACGGCGAGCCCCAGGCCGATGCTGAGATTGGTTATCGTATCGTGCATGGGCGAAATCTGGCCTCGCACCTGAACGGTCGTGCCGCGTGGTGGAATACCTACGCGTCGAATGGCTGCGTCGATGCTTTTCGAGACCCTTCCCAAGTCTTGCCCGGCAATGTTGGCGGAAAGGGTCAACATCCGAAAGCCATTGCGGCGATCATATTCGCCCATGACGGTCCCATCATCGACTTTGGCAAGATCGCCGATCAGCGGGTGCTGAAACTGTCCGAGCATCACCGGGATATTTTGAACATCTTCGAGCGAGGTAATTCTCGGCTGTGGGTACTGTACCTGCAGTTGGTAGGCGATGCCGGTATTCGGATCAGCCCAATAGTTGGGCGTTGTGAAACGGCTTGAAAAGGTCGCCTCTGAGAGGGATCGTGCCACTTGGCCCGCCGTCACACCCAGCTGGCCCGCCAGCTCGCGGTTCACCTTGACATCCACACTTGGATAATCGAGTGGCAACTCGTATTTCAGGTCGCGCAGGTCCACGATTTTGGCCACTTCATTCCGCAACCGATCGGTGTAGGCGCGGCTGGCGGACAAGTTCGGCCCAGCCACTGCTACCTCGACGGGGGTAGGCGCCCCGAAGTTCATGATCTGATTGACAAGATCTCCCGGCTCGAAGGAAAACGTCGATCCTGGAAATTCTGACGGCAGGATCTGTCGAAGCCTCTCCTCGAACGCGCTGATGTTGATGTGGGCGTCAGGTCGGAGAGCAACGCTAATGACCGCTTCGTGGGGCCCACTCGTCCATAGGAAGACCGTGTTGATCGGGTAGCTTGCCCCCTGCGTGCCCACGTAGCCAAGAGTGATCAGGATATTTTGCGACCCGCCAGCTTTGCGGATTTCGCCGAGGACTCCCGTCACCAGGCGCTCGGTATCCTCTGCTCGCGTTCCGGTGGGAGCATCAAAACGCAGGCGGAACTGGGTCGCGCCAAGGTTAGGGAAAAGTTCCTGGCCGAGACGCGGTCCGAGGAGGAGGATGATGACGAGCACAATGGCGACGTAAGCTGCAACCACCAGCCCGGGGACCTTCCCCACACGCCCGAGGAACGCTCCCCAGCGGTCGCGAACCGTGTCGAAGTCCCATCGTCCGGCGATCAGAGCTTTACGGCCCCGCTCAATATGTCGATGCACCCACAGGAATAACACGGGCAACAAGGAGCTCGAGAGTAGGAACGAGGCGATCATCGAGAATGCGACTGCGAGCGAAAGCGGAACGAAGAGGTTTTGCGCTACACCGGACATTAGGAAAGAGGGCACAAATACTGCCACGACCGAAAGCATCGACAGAAAGCGGGCCAAAACGGTCCTCTGCGTGGCGCGGAGAACGCCGCGGGCAGGTTCGAGACCGGGCTCTCGCTGCAGCGTGCTGTCGATATTCTCGATTTCGACTACACCCTCGTCAACGAGGATGCCGACGGCTAGCGCTAACCCTCCCAGGGTCATGACGTTGATGGTTTGGCCGGTGAGCCATAAAGCCACAACCGAGGTCAGAAGCGCAAACGGAATCGTGGTCAAGACGATGAATGAACTCTTCCAGTCGCCAAGGAATAACAGAACCACGAGGCCTGTCAGCAGGGCTCCAAGCAGTCCTTCCCGGACGACGGCGCTGAGCGCGTTCGTGACGTACGGAGACTGGTCCAGCTCATAGGTGACCTTGATATCGTCCGGAACCAGAGACTGGAAGTACGGCAAGCTCTTCTTAACTTCATTGACCACCGTCACCGTCGAGGCATCGGGACGCTTGGTCACAGGGATGTAAACAGCCCGGCGGCCGTTCACCAGCGCGTACCCTGTGGGAATGTCACTCTTATCTTGGATTATTCCAATGTCGTGAAGATAGACGGTAGGGCCGGCACCGGTCCTTATCGGCAAGTCAGCCAGAGTCTGGATATTGGGGGTAACGGAATCGCTCTGGGCGATGCGAAGCAGGCTGCCGGTGCGCACATTTCCGGCGGGCTGAAGAATATTGCCGTTATTGATGGCCTGCACGACTTCATCGGGCGACATGTTGTAGGCTCGCAGGCGATCGGGATTCACCGTAACGACGATGGTGCGTTGATTGCCGCCGAACGGCGGTGGCGACGTAACACCGGGCAACGTGGCGAACGCCGGCCGCACCCGGTTGAGGGCCAGGTCTTGGATTTGGTCCACGGTGCGGGTTTCGCTGGAAAACACGATATACCCCACCGGCACAGTACCCGCGTCGAAGCGAATCACAAACGGAGAAACTGTTCCAGGCGGCATGAAGGCGCGGGCGCGATTCACGTAGGCTATCGTCTGCGCCAAGGCCTGGCTCATGTCCGTACCCGGGTAAAAGGTCAATTTCAACAGGCCATTGCCTTGTATGGACTTGTCCTCCACGCTCTGAATCCCATTGATGTAAAGAAAATGGTACTCATAGTAGTAGACGAGGTAGCCTTCCATCTGCACCGGGCTCATGCCACCGTAGGGCTGTGCGACGTAGATCACGGGAAAATTCAGATTGGGAAAGATATCGATGCGCATTCGCGTGACGGCCAGAATGGAACAAAGCGCGATGCCGATCACCACGACTAAGGTGGCGATTGGCCGTCGCAATGCCGCTCGAATCAGCCACATGGGCTTTCTCCTTCCGCCTGACTAGTTTCCCCAGACTTTCCCCTTAAGGATTCGGCCCGCGCAAAACGTTCAGGAACGGCTGCAGGTCACCCTGCGCGTAAGCCACATTGAAGAGGCTGTGCCACACATTCAGCCGGGCAACCGCATCGTCCATTTCCGCCTGAGCCAGGAGGCCCTCAGCGTCGGCCACTTCCACAAGAGTTGCCAGGCTCGCCGCGTAGCGTGCCCGCGATTGAGTCTCCGATGCGCGTGCCGCTTCGAGCTCAATGGGAGTTTGTTGCGCCACGAGCTGTGCGCTCTTGAGTTGAGCCAGAGCTGTTTGGACCCGGCCGGTCAGGTCCTGTATTGTCTTGTCATAAAGGGCCTGTTGCGATCGCTCATTGGCTTTGGCAATTTGCTTCTCGGCGCTAAGCGCCTTGAAATCGAAGACGTTTGGGAAGGTGATGGTTATCCCTGCCACCCAATTCCCCCTCCCCGGCGCCAGGCCATTCCAATTGCCGATGATGGATCCATTATTTGGAACCTCGCTGCCTCGTCCGAAGGCTTCTGCCTCAAGAAAAATCCGCGGATAGTCAGTCCGGTTCAGAACCTTTTCCTGCGCCTGCACTTGCCGCACCGCAGCCATTTGGTCCCGAGCCAGCGGGTTGTCGGCAGGCGCCAAACGGGGCAATGACTCGACCGGCGGCAGATGAAGCAGCTTTCCGGCATCTAATCGCACGTCATTGCCCGCCATCCCCATGAGCGCTGCGAGCGTGGCTAGGGCCGCCTGTTCCCCAGCTTGCGCCCGAAATAACTGAGTTTTGGCGAGGGCGAGCTGAGCGTCGGCGCGAGAGGCGTCGGCACCAGGCCTCAAAGCGTTGTCGACGAGGGCGTGAACCGATTGATGGAACACTTGCCAGCGGTCCACATTCGCCTGCGCTGCTACTACCGCCTGATGGGTAGCCAGCGCTGTTAGGAAGTAGTTGCCTACTGCTGTCGCCACCTCGAGCCGAGTCACTGCCACGTCCGCAGTCGACTTGTCTGCGGCGGATCTCGCCCCTCCCACCGCAGCCGAACGCAGGCCGAAGTCGAACGGCTCCCAGGAAAAGAGCATGGCGGCTTGGCTGCCCCAATAGCTTTGTCCACTAGACCCGCCGATGGGTCCTTCCACCGTCGGCGTAATAGCGGTGGGCAGCCAGATGCCCGGCACTTGGTTCTGCGTCGCGCGGCTGTCCTCATAAACCCCCTTTAGGAGGGGAAGATACTGGGTTCGTGCCACTGTTATGCGCGCATGCGCCGCCGACACTTGTTCGAGCGATGCGCGCACGGCAGGATAGTGCTGAAGGGCGTAATCCAGCGCCTCCTCGAGCGTCACCAGCTTCGGCTGAGAATTGGTCGTCGGCGCGGTCGAGGCGCGTGGCAGGAGAACAACGCTAAACAAAATGGCGGGATAAGTTCGATAGTGCTTCCGAGGATTTCTCGTCACGAATCTCATTCCTCCGTATTAACGGAGCACATCCACACACGGACCGGAATCCGTTGGATGGAAGCGCACCTGCTCCTCGTGTTCGGCTCACACGTGATCGAAAAGGGTCATCGAACCGAAGTCTCGCCCTCGTTATCCCCTGGCCTCCCGAACAACCTCACGGTGCATTTCCTCCACCTGCTCTCTGACTAAACCCAGAACAGTTCGGCCCGCTCTCGTGAGCGTGTAGTTCTTGCGCGCTCGCGGGCCGGAATCCTTGCTACGCTTGCGTTGAAGCCACCCGTGCCGTTCCATTCTCTGCAGAAGGGGATAAAGAGTCCCCGGGCTGATATCGTAGCCATGACGACGCAGTTCACTCATCATCCATTGCCCGTAGACGGGACCCTCGCCAGCGTGATGCAGAATGTGGACCTTCCAGAAGGCAAGGAGGATCTCCCGAGTGACAGCATTAATCTCTTCGTCCATATAACGCCTATCGTAGTCGGTAACCGTAGTAACGTCAACCATTGGAGCCCAGGACGAGACGGGATGGTAGGGTTGTGCTGAGGTGAGTTGGGGGAACTGCGGCTGCGGTTTAGCCTAGCGTCCTGCGAAGGTGTGAAAAAATCGCTGGTTGCCGGATCTTGCGGCTCCGCCGCTTGTTGTGCGAAAAGCCTCCGGCTTTCCGGCAAGCGGCTGAACCCTAAGAGTTTAGTCTTGAACCTGAGGTCCGGAAGGGCTGAGGCCTTCCGCCCAGCAGAGGGCAGAGCCGCGATTTTTCCACACCTTCTGTGCCCTTGGGGCGACGTCCACCGATCTCCGCGGGTACGGGCCGGCGCGGCCGGTACCCGGGAGGCTGCTGGAGACTATAGGCTGGGATAGGTCAGGGCAGAACGTAGCGAACATCCACGTACACCATGCTGAGGTGAGCGTTCTTGGGCTGGTTCACAGCCACGAACCAAGGAGCGCGCGTCACGTACGAGTACTGGGTGATCATTTGTAGGGCTCCCCAGTGCGGGTTCCTCCACAAAGTCTGAATATACCCGATGGTCGGTTCCTGGATTGATTTGTTGGCAGCACCTGAGGAGCCGGGGAACCCAAAACCCACGTAAAAGGGCTTGCTGGACGGTGTGGCGTTGCAGGCGGGAAGAACGGCTGGGGGCACGACCGGCTGGACGAAGCACTGGATGCCGTAGTTCCTGTTGAAGTAAGCTCCACCGTAGTAGGCGTAGAACTGGAACTTGGAGTTCGGCTGCCACTCAATGCCGCCCAGCCCCGAGTAAGCGTGAACCAGTCCGGGTGAACCGTCCGGCTTCACAATGAGGCTAGGACCAAGTCCGAAGATGTATCGGCCATTGCCATCGCCGAACATAGAGTTCAGAAGCAGGTGAAAGCCCTTGAATAATTCAAAGTTGAAGTTGGCGGAACCGCCGCCGCCGGTGGCAGTCTGGGTGAAGGCCGGCGTTACAGAGGTGGCGGGAGTAAACAATTTGAATTGGCTCATGACTCCGGCGGCCTCGACGTGCATGTGCTTGCCGTTGACCACGGGATCATACGCGATTTTGGCGATCACATCCGGGAACAAGTTGGGCGTGCCCGTTCCTCCCGAGGTGGCCGGCAGCGCATTAGCACCGTTATCGACTTGGTTGGTATAAACCGAAGTTGCGACACTACCCGCAACAGCCGGACCTGCAGGGGACAGCGGCAAGGTCACCGCGTTGCCGATGTACTGCTGCGGGTTCTCGAGGGCCACTCCCATCGCCCACTCCTTGCTGGCGTGATAAATGAATCGAAACTCAAGAGCCCGCGTCCAGGGAAGCCCTACCTGGTAGTTCGTATCCATGTTCAGCGTATAGAAGAGATCCCCAGGCATGGGAGAAAGAGCCTGGCGGTTAGGTACGAGGAAACTCCAGGTCTGGCCAGCCAGAAACTCGAATTTACCGGTGGTCACCTGTGCCCAGTAGAGTCGCAGGCGCAAGCTGTCGCTGTTACTGGTTTGGAAGGCGTTGCTGGGCTGGAAACCGAGGAAGTCGGATTCGACATAGGCTTTCACGTTGGCCGAGCCCACCGGAGTCTGGAACATCAGGGTGATGCGGGAGTTTTGTGCCGAGAA
>Ga0182038_10001866_pt1 | contig 10973 bp, 10 predicted proteins | sample sta12Can44000108_FD_125976 | JGI IMG/M metagenome (GOLD analysis project Ga0182038, IMG submission 125976) | Lab enrichment of tropical soil microbial communities from Luquillo Experimental Forest, Puerto Rico - statanox.12C.anox.44.000.108 | ecosystem: Environmental > Terrestrial > Soil >...
AGCGACATGTTGACCAGCAGCGCGCCCGTTGCGGTCAGCCAGAGGCTGATCGAGTTGAGCGTCGGGAAGGCGACGTCGCGCACGCCCAGCTGCAACGGCACGGCAAAGTTCATCAGCCCGATAACGAGCGGCATCGCCACGAAAAAAATCATGATCGTGCCGTGCGCCGAGAAGATCTGGTCGTAGTGATCGGGCGGCAGATATCCCTGCGCGTCGCCGATGGCGATCGCCTGCTGCGTGCGCATCATGATCGCATCGGAATAGCCGCGCAGCAGCATGACCAGCCCTAGAATCACATACATGACCCCGATGCGTTTATGGTCGACGCTCGTAATCCACTCCCGCCAGAGGTAGGGCCACCAGCCCTTTACCGTGACGAGCACCAGCACGGCGAGTATGACGAGGCCGACGACGCCCATCGAATAAAGCGGGAGCGGCTGGTCCAACGGGATTGCCGCCCAGCTCAGCCTGCCGAGCATATCAACCTCCTGCCTGCTGGATCGGCGGACACCAGGCCGCGCCGGCCCCCACCCTTCCCTCCCCCGCATGCGGGGGGAGGGTCAGGGAGCGGGGAACCCGAGACCGTCTGGTCGATGATGCGCTCGAACAGGTTGGGCTCGACCGAGCGATAGGTCTTCGGCGGCACGGCTTCGCTCGGCTTCGCTAATTCGGCGTAGCCGGCGTCGTCGAGCGCAGACCCTGTGCCGCGGACCTGTGCGACCCAGCTGTCGAAATCGCCGGCCGGCACTGCCTTTGCGGTGAAACGCATATCGGAAAAGCCGTCGCCGCTGAACATCGCCGAAAACCCGGGGTATTCGCCCGGCGCGTCCGCCATCAGGTTGAGGTGAGTGGTCATGCCGCCCATCGTGTAGATCTGGCTGCCAAGCTGAGGCACAAAGAACGAATTCATCACCGTCGCCGAGGTGAGCCGGAAATTGACCGGGGTTCCCACCGGGAGAACCAGTTGGTTGACCGTGGCGATGCCTAGATCGGGATAGATGAACAGCCATTTCCAATCGAGCGCCACGACCTCCACCCGGAGTGGGTCGGCCTTCCCCGGGATCGGCGCCCGCGGGTCGAGCTGATGGGCACCGATCCAGATCACCCCGCCGAGTAGGATCACGATCAGCGCCGGGATCGACCACACGACGAACTCGATACGCCCCTCATAGCCTTCGTCCGTGCTGCGGCTGGCGCGGGCGTTGGACGCCCTGTACCACCACGCAAACCCCAAGGTCGCAAGGATCACCGGAACCACGACCACGAGCATGATTGCTGTGGAGTTGATCAGCAGGAGCTGCTCCTGCGACGCGATCGGGCCCTGCGGATCGAGCACGCCGGCCTGCTGGCAGGAAGCGAGCAATGCTGCGGCGCAGACTGACGGCCAGCGACGCCAGCCCGAGCGCCGAGTCCCATGCCGCGCATTCCATGCGGGATGGTGTGGCGCGTCAGGGGTCCCGTAACGCCAATCCTGCATGGAGGCCTCCGGCACAGAGGGTGGCACCGAAAACGCGCTTACGTCGCGCCCATTTCTTAACTGAGGAGTCTAGTGAGAATGCCGCCGCTTGCCAATCTCGCGATCCGTTGGCTTTTCACTACTGGCTCCGCACCGCGCGAGGGCTGAGGCACTATCGCAGATGGCGAGCAAAGAACGCTTCGGCGAGGCCCGCGGTCTGCGTGTGTATCGCGTCGCGGTCGACGGCCGGCGCGTCGATGCACCGCCGGAAGGGTGGCGCGCCCGGCTTCGATGCAGTCCGCGAGAAACACGTGGTGCCCGCCACCGCCCGGGTAGATCGTCAGCTCGGTATGTGGGATATGCGCGGCGTAGGCGGCACGAAACGCCTCGTCGCTGTCGGCCAGTGCCTTGGCCTTGGCGAGCAGATCGCCGAACTCGGGTGGCGACTGGCATGCCCCGTCAGCGCCGGGCGAGGCACACAATTCCCGGAAATGCACCAGCGAGGTGAGGCCCCCGGCGATCGCGATCATCGTATAGCCGCCGAGCGAGAAGCCGGCGGTACCGATCCGCGCCGCATCGATCCGCGCTATGAAGGTCGGGTCGGCAAGCATGCCGCCGATGACCGCGCTCAGATCGCGCGCCCTCTCCCACCACAACGTAAAACCGGGGACCGTATAGCCGTCGACCACATTGTCGCAGCCCATGATGCACGCGCGGCGTTCGGGTGCGGATTGATTGGTGCGCAATCGAAAGAGGTCTTCTCGCTTCGTTGCCACAAATCTCCAAGAAGCAGATACTCGTCCTGCCCACCCTCGGGGAAATAACCCGAAGGGCGGAGCAGGCGCGGGAAGGAAAATATGGGCGGCTCCGATCGACGTCGCCGTGGGGCGAAGTACTCACGCATTGAAGCCGTTGCCGGCAACGGGCTTCTCGATCGTCGCGCGCTGCTGGGGCGCGGGGTCATCTATGCCGGCGCGATGAGCACCGGCGCCCTCGGCTCGTTCGCCGCCGCAGCCGAGCCGCTAAAGGACGCGCCCCTGACGGACGCGCCGTGGAGCCGCGAACCCGGTGCGGCCATCGAGCCCTACGAGCGGCCGTCGCGGTTCGAGAAAACCGTCGTGCGCACACTGAGCAATCCAAACGGCCAGCCGGGTGCCCAGGGCGCGCGCACGCCGCACCATCTCGTCAACGGCGTCATTACCCCGAACGGTCTGCATTTCGTGGTCTCTTATGGCGGCGCCCCGGACATCGACCCGGACAAGCACCGGTTGGCGATCCATGGGATGGTGAAACAGCCACTGGTCTTCACCGTCGATGCACTCGCGCGGTATCCCATGGTCACGCGCGTGACCTTCCTCGAATGCGGCGGCAACAGCGCGCCGCTGTTTTCGCCCCAGCCGCTCCAAGCGAACGTACAGGCGCTGCACGGACTTGCCTCCTGCGCCGAGTGGACGGGCGTCAAGCTCTCCACCCTCCTCGAGGAGACCGGCATCGACCCGAAAGCGAGGTGGTTCATCGCCGAAGGCGCTGACGCGCCGCACTTGAGCCGAAGCGTGCCGCTCAAGAAAGGGTTAGATGACGCGATGATTGCGCTCTACCAGAACGGCGAGCGGTTGATGCCTGCCAATGGCTACCCAATGCGCCTGCTGTTGCCGGGCTACGAAGGCAACATGAATGTCAAGTACCTGCGGCGGATCAAGCTCGTGGAGGAACCGGCCATGAGCTATTGGGAGTCCAAAGTCTATGCGCAGATACTGCCGAACGGCAAGGCGTACCAGTTCTATTTACTGCAGGAAGTCAAATCGTTCATCACCCAGCCCTCTCCCGGGCTGACGTTGAAGGGGCCGGGGCTCTACGAAATAGCCGGGATCACCTATTCCGGCGCGGGCCGGATCTCCAGGGTCATGGTTTCGGCCGATGGCGGGCGTTCCTGGGCGGAGGCGGCGTTGCAGGAGCCGATACTGAGCAAGGCCTTCACCCGTTTCCGCATGCCCTGGCGTTGGGACGGCAGCGCAGTGGTTTTGCAAAGCCGCGCAACGGACGAGGCCGGCAACGTGCAGCCCACCCGCGCCGAATTTGTCGCCCAGCGCGGCGAATTGAAGACGGTCCCGCCGGTCGCGGCGGTTCTGAACCAGCACTGCAACGCCATCACGAGCTGGGCGGTCGACAGCGCGGGGGAGGTCAAGCATGTCTACGCGTAGCATGGTGATCTCGACCGTTTGGCTTGCGCTTTTTACTGCAAGCGCCGCCTTCGCCGAAGGGCCCAACCTCGGCAAGCCGATCGATACCGCCGACATCGCCGCGTGGGATATCAGCATTCAACCGGACGGCACAGGCTTGCCGCCGGGCGGCGGCAAGGCCGCCGACGGCGCGCGTATTTATGCAGAAAAGTGCGCCCAGTGCCACGGTCCAGACGGCAAAGGCGGGGTCGCGGGCGTGACAGCTGCGCCGTTGGTCGGAGGCGCCCCGATCACCGACATCTCGGCGGCGATGAAGACGATCGCCAATTTCTGGCCATACGCCACAACCCTGTTCGACTACACTCGGCGGGCGATGCCATGGCAGCAACCGATGACACTCGCCAACGACGAAGTGTATGCGCTGACTGCCTACATTTTGGCGCTGAACAAGCTGATCGGCGAAGACGACACGATGAACGCCCAAACACTGCCCAAGGTGCGAATGCCGAACCGCGACGGATTTATCGTGCGCTTTCCCGACGCGATGTGAGCGCGGGCAACTGCTAAACTTGCCCCAGGCACCAAAACCTGCCGGAGCGTCAACACGGCGCGTTCGACCCGATGGGAGCGCAACGCCATGCTCGAACATTTGGAGCAGCAGAAAAAACTGACAACCAATCAGTGGAAGATCTTCGCCGCGGCGACGATCGGCGACATGCTCGATTTTTTCGATTACCTGCTGATCGGGTTCATTCTCGCGTTCATTGTCAAGGACTGGCAGCTGACCTATGGGCAGTCGGCAGCGATCCTGTTGTCGGCGGGGATCAGTGCCCCGTTTGGCTCGATGTTCTGGGGCTGGGTCGCGGACCGGATCGGCCGCCGCAAGGTCATGATCTTGACCGTATTCAATTTCTCGATCCCCACCGGCCTGGCGGCTCTGAGCCCGGAGCATGGCTGGGTGTTCCTGGCCATCTGCCGCTTCTTTGTCGGCTTCGGCGTCACCGGCCTTTACACAGTCGACATCGCGATGGTGCAGGAGTACGTGCCTGCCTCCAAGCGCGGCTGGATCACCGGGGTAACGACGACGATGCTGCCGGCGGGGCTCCTCCTCGGTGCGCTGCTCGGCAAATACCTCGCGGCCTACATCGGCTGGCGCGGCATGTTCGCGGTTGGATTGTTGCCGGCCGGGTTGAGCCTGCTGTTCCGCGCGTGGGTCCCCGAATCGCCGCACTGGCTGCTCTCCAAGGGAAGGGTCGAGGAGGCGCGCCGATCGCTCGCCTGGGCGTTGATGATCGATCCCCAGCGGATCGATCTGCCGAAGACGGTCGAGGCACGGCCGCCGCAGCCCTGGCGCGAGCTGTTCAAGTATCCGCGAAGCCTCGCCGTCGGCTGCCTGACCGGCCTGACGCAGACCGGCGGCGTCGGGTTCGTGCTGTGGCAGGTGACGTTGTTCGTCATGGTGCTGCACGTCACCCCGGCGGAAGCTTCGGGTCTGGTCATCTGGGCCAGTGTGGGGCAGATCGTCGGCCGCTTCTTCTGTTCGTGGATCGCGGACGCGATGGGGCGGCGCGCTTCGATCGCGCTGACCTGCGGGATCGCCGGGGTGACGATGTCGCTCGCCGGGTATCTGCACGACGTCTACCTCGGCGGCGTTTCGGTCTTCTATCTGACGGTCGTGGTGCAGCAATTCTTCGGTAGCGGCACCTATTCGATCATTGGACCCTACATGGCGGAGATTTGGCCGTCACGACTGCGCACTAGCGGCATGGGAGTCGTCTACGGCGTCGGCAATCTTGGCAAGTTTATCGGTCCGGCCGGTTTGGCGCTGATCGCCGGCTCATCGAATTACGTCAGCCCGCAGGCGACGCTCGACGTGCTGATCCCGGCCATGAACTACTTTGCTGTCTGGTCTTTCATCGGCCTCTTGGGGGTCTTGTTCTTCGGCATTGAGACACGCGGCCGCACGATCGACGAGATCGATAGCGCGCTTACCGCCGAGGCGCCGGCCGCAGCGCCGGTCAACGTGCCTACGGCGTCCTGACGAACGATGCTGGCAGGGTCGCCGACATTGTTACCAGATGATTGACCGCAGCAACGACATAGCCCGCTCGGGCCAGCGCGTCGCTCGGCCGGGCGAGGCTTATCGCTTCGGCTACATCGTGGGTAATGAGAATGATCGCTAAGCGATGGGGTTTGGTTTGCCAGATGCCGATCAGCAATTCGTGCATCTCACGCGGGTCAATGCGTCGAGCGCGCCAAACCCCTCGTCGAGTAGCAGCACAACTCCAGAAGCTGCGGGCCGGCCCGGAACTCGGCCCAGGTAACCGACCAGCCTTGCGGCTTCAACGCCTCCTCGATGGTTGCGCGCTCCTTGACCAGGACCAGGTTAACTGCGCCCTTCTGGTAGGCGATGTGGAACACCTTGTCCGCGGCATGGACACGAGCAACGCCGCCCCATCCGGCAGCAAGCGCGATGCCCGCGGCGACGGTTCGACGAGTGGGACCGGCCATGATCGAACTGCTTCTGCGTCGGTGACGCCTTGGCAATAGTTGGGCGATAGGCTACCGACCGAGACGCCGCGTCTGCGGGGCCGGCAGCGATACGCGATGCACCGTTGCCCAGGACGCCGATAGGGGCGATCCTGGCCCCACGCCCACTCGGGATCGGAGGAATGTCGGTTTAAGGGGATTATCGTGAGACTCGGCCATCTCTGCCGCATCGCGGCCGCCGCCGTCCTGCTCACCGGAATCGGACTAGCGCCAAACTCCTACGGCCGGTTCATGTCGAGCCACAGCAGCGGCTCCGAATGGGGAAGGGTCACGTTTTCCCCTTCCCCGAGTTCCCCGTCCAGCGGCGGGTTCACCAAACCCGGCTCCGCATCGCCGACCGCTTTGCCGCCGCCTATGGCGGCATCACACGAGACCAGCGGCGGTTTCGCGAAGCCATCATCCCAGACGGGCTCCACGACTTCGGCACCGGCTGCGGGCGGCGGTTTCGCGAAACCAGGCGCCGGCAGCGCTGTCACCGCCGCGACGCCGAAGGGGCCGGCGGCGACGACCGGTTTCGACCGCGCCATCACCAGTCAGCAGGCGGCCGCGTCCCTCACCAAGATGCACGAACAGCAGGCCGCGTTCAAAGCGCCGCCGCCAAAATTGGAGACGCCGCCCGCAACAGCCGCCTGGGCAAGGCAAAGTGTCGAGGGCGCGGGCTCGCGGCCGACGCCTGCCGCCTATTACGTCGAACGCGACCGTTACTACAGTTCAGTCGGGTGGCAGCCGCCGGTTTACGTGCATTATGGCGCGCCCTCCTATGGGATCTGGGATGCGTTATTTCTGTGGTCGATCCTCGATCTGCATCACGACTGGGCTTATTATCATCGCGACGACCCGGCTTACGAGGCCTGGCGCCGTGACGCCGATCGCCTCGCCCAGGACAACGCGGACCTGCGAGCCAAGCTCGCCGCGATGGACCGCGATGTCGCGGCGATGAAGGAAAAGCAGGTGCCGCCTGAGCCGAACTACCTGCCCCTGGGCGTCAAGCCCGACGTCGCGCTGGCGGCCGGAGTCGTAACCGGCATCGCCCCGCCAAAGCTGGCCTTCGCCACCGGCACCCCCGGCAGCACCTATATGAGGCTTTGCGACAAGCTGAAAGCAAACGCCGCGGCGACCCTAGAGATCGATTGCCGCGGCACCGCCGGCAGCCGGGAAAACGTCATGGACTACCTCGCCAGAAAGGACCAGGCGATCTTTGCCACCGCCGACGTCATCGATTGGGCATTGCGCGCCCGCTCGGCCGACGGTAACGGACCGAAAACCTTCGGGCGCTATCAACTGACTGCGTACAGCGAGGCGATGTTCCTGTTGGTCAACAAGGCGTCCGCGATCCGCAGCGTCAGCGATTTGAAGCCGGGCGCCACCCTTTATGTCGGGCCCGCCGGCTCCGGTGCCGAGGTCTCGTACGAAAATCTGGCGCACCATGCTTCCAAGCGCTCCTGGGTCTTGTTCCAGGCGCACAACGCGCAGTACGAGGGTGTGCGGATCGAAAACGCCCCCTATCCCGAGGCCATCCAGGCAGTCGCGAAAAATCCCGAAGCCGTCATGCTTGTCATGATGCCCGGCCGTTCCGAATTCATGTCCAACGTGGACCGCGAATACGGCGACCAGGTGCGCCTCGTATCGGTGAGCGGCGACCCGAGCTTTGCCAAGGTGACCGACCGCGACAGCAATTTCGTCTATCACGAATGCGCGCTCGAAGGCGGCCTCTATCCGAAGCTGCTCGGCACCGGTTCGGTGCGGACCATGTGCGTGCCCGCGATCGTCGTCGTTTCGGGGGATTGGGTGCGGGACAATGGCCGCACCGCCGAGGATCTTTTCCTGACCGCCTGGCAGTTCACCGAGCCCGACCTCGAACGGGCCAATGCAGGGCTGCAGTGATGGCCGGCTTCTATCGCGCCTTTGCTGCAGCGCAGGCGGCAAAGTTGGCCGCGGCATTGCGTCCCCGGCCCGGGCCGCGCGTCGACGAGAATCTGCCCTATGACTTGCACATCGGCGGCTCGGTGCTGTTCGAGAACGAGGTCCCGTTCATTATAGCTTCGGGCGCCGGACACCTGGTCGAGAAACCCAAAGGGGGTGTGGCCAAGGTTGCCGCCTACGGGCGGATGCCGGCCGACGGCAATACAATCCACCGCTGCTATCTCGACGCCGAGGCGGGCGAGGAGAGTTTTCTGCAGACCATCACCGGCCCCGACGGGCAGCCGATCGCCGGCGAGTTGCGGTTGTTCCAGCTGTTCCGGGAGATCATGCCGGCGACGCCGGAGGAATGGTCGGTGTGGCTGCCGGCCAATCCTGACGATCCGAGCGAGTGCTACCTCGTCGGCTACCGGCAGCTTGATGTGCCGGACGCCGCCGACGCTTCGCACCCGCAGACGAGCTACCCGCGCATGTGGCCGCAAGGCGGCCCTGATCAGGTGGCGCCGATTACCCTGGAAGAACGGCTGAACGCCGACCCGTTCGGGTCTGACACCGTGGTCGTGATGCACCAAGCCATGCTCTACGGCCGCGCGCTGCCGCGTCCGGAGACGCTGCCGCCGGGAACGCCGCTGCCCGACGAGCTGGTCTGGCTGCAGGTCAGCGAATACCCCGATCGCGCGATGGTCCAGCTTTATGCCGGCCTCGCCCTCGAACCCGGCGACCTGCGGGTCGTACCCCCAGCGCCTGAGCGGCGCCCAGCAGAGGAAGCATATGCATGCCCAAGCTCAATTTTCTGGCCGCTTTCGGCATCGCCGAGGCCAAGAACGCACTCAATGCGTTCACCGGAGTCCTCGTTCGCTTCGATCCGAAGACCGCCGGCGAAGCGGACATCCGACTGCTCAGCGCAGAGGTCGAAAAAGTCGCCAAGCTGAAAGTCGAGGCTGCCGATGATCTGAAGCAGCTGCACACCCATCACGACCAGCTCGAAGCCAACCGCGGCCGGGCGCTGGCGGCTTTGAGCGTGCTCAAGGGGCAGGCCGATAGCGCTGCGGACGACCGAGCCAAGAACGACATCATCACCAAGGCCCAGCTCGTGGCGCACGAGATCCAGACCCTCGACACGGATCTCGGTCACGACGAAGAGAGCATGGCAACCGCCGGCACTTGGCTCGGTGAGGTCACCAAGGCTCTGGACGACGCGGCGCAACGCCTCGCCGACGCGCGCCGCAACCTCGCCGACGCGCAGCGCGAGATGCGGCGCGCCGATCAGGAGCGGCAGCTGGCGCAGCGGACCCTCGACCGCCAGAAAGAGCTTTCCGACATCACCCGCGCCAGCGATTCGCTCGGCGTGGCACTCGGCGCGATGCGCAACGCGGCGGCCAACGCGCATAAGCAGGCCGCCACGAATCTGGAGGCAGCCGGCGCCATCAAACGCGCTTCGAGTTCCGGCTCCGACGTAATCAACCAGATCCTGACCAGCAATCCGCAGGTGCAGGCCGCCGATCCGTTCGCGCTGTTGGAAAATCGGACGATCACCGGACAGCCGCGCCAGATCACCGGGTAGCCGCAGCGGATTCGGCATCTGAAGACGATCGGGTTTATAAAGCTCTTGCGGTGGACTTGGCATGCCTGATGCCACGTAACGACTGCAATGAACCTGACCCCACGCGAGAAGGACAAGCTCCCGGTGTCGGTCGCGGCGATGGTTGCTAAGCGCCGGCTGCGGCGTGGCGTCGATCTGGATCCAACGTCACGCCAACTGGTCGGTCCACCCGCAGGCCATGTTTGGCCGCCTCCGTAGCGAGTTTCTCAATGGGTATCGGGCAGCGCAGAGGAATGGTGGCGGACGATGGCCCAGCCGTGCGGGGTCTTGCGGTAGACGAAAGTGTATCGCGCCGGGAGTTCAACTAACCGCCCGTCCTTCTTGTAGCTGAAGGTGTAGAGCCCGCTGGCGACGGCAGCGTTGCCGAAGAGATCAATCGTTTCGGTCTGCACTGTCGCCTTCAGTTCCGGGTTCTGCGTCAGTTTGTGGAAATAGCCCGCAATCTCGTCGCGGGTTTCGAGCGGCTTCGGGTCGAATGTCGCAAGGAGGGTTGCGTCGTTGTCGTAGAGCGCGGTGACAGTGGTTTCATCGTGACCGTTGCCCAGCGCCTCGGTCCACCCCTGCAATGTCGCATGGATCTCCGCCCGCAGTTGCTCGGGCTTTGCGGGGGCGGGTAGTTCGGCATGCGCTGCCGATGAATGCGTTCCGGAGACCAGCGCCTCAAGAGGATTTGATCCGCTGTCGAACCCCGCCTCGGCGAGCAGTTTGTCGATGACCGGGGCGTTGGCCCGGTAAGCGAGAAGGCTGCCGAGCAGCCCGTCCATCGGTCCGCCTGCCGGCCCGGTTGCAATCCCGTTGCCGCCGGCGGCGCGGCCCGATAGCCCGCCGCCGAGGTCGATGATCTTGACGTCGCCGATCTTTTCGAGCGGGCGAACCGTTTCGGAGAGCGCCTGCGGGATTGTGTGCAGCCGTTCCTTGGACAGATCGAAATCGATCAGCGCGGACGAAAGCGAGTTGCGAGCCTCGTTGAGCCGCTTTTGGCCCTCGGCCTCGGCCTCGTAGTTGCGCAGATTGGCGGCGGCGCGGGTGGTGACGGCCAGAGCCTGGTTCTGCGCCGCGTCCTTTTCCGCTTCCGCGGCAACTGTGATCGCGATCGCCTGTTTCTGCGCCTCGCGCTGGGCCTCGACCAGCTCGACCTCTTTTTTGCGCTGCGCCTCGGCGACCGCGCCGGCAGTGATCACCAGCTGCTCGGCCTTAACGTTTTCGGCGCGGGCCTCGTTGGCGCGCGCCTCGGCCTGCGACTGCTCTTCCGATTTGCGGGCGA
>Ga0182038_10001869_pt1 | contig 10959 bp, 8 predicted proteins | sample sta12Can44000108_FD_125976 | JGI IMG/M metagenome (GOLD analysis project Ga0182038, IMG submission 125976) | Lab enrichment of tropical soil microbial communities from Luquillo Experimental Forest, Puerto Rico - statanox.12C.anox.44.000.108 | ecosystem: Environmental > Terrestrial > Soil >...
GTCATCGGCAAGCCGCTCGCTACGGCCGCAAAAGAGACCGTTGCAATACAAGATCAGAGGCTGAGTTTGGTCGGGGATGGTTTTCGCGACCTCGACTGCGTCGCCGACGTACAACGCTGGCGTCGTGCCTGCCTTTGGCGGAACAGCTCGCGCGCTGGGAATATGACTGACGGCGTATTCTTCGTACGGTCTGGCGTCGAGGACGATCGCGCTCCCCTCGGTCAACGCCGCTCGCAGTTCCGCAGTGCTCATCTCGGGACTGTGTGCGACATTGCTGAGGACCCCATCGAAGATGCTCGGCGCCTCGCGCCCATGCGCTGAAGGCTGCGGTTGCACCTTCGTCGAAGCGGCTATTGCACCCATCACCATGATCCCAACGACCAACACGATTCCAGCCTGTTGACCTGTCGTCATTGACCAACCCCATCTGTCCGTGCCGCGACGACGAAACTGTTTGTCGTTGCAAACCATCCGCGGAATTTCCTTGCTTCTTGAGATCTCATCCGTCGTCATCGTGGCGAGGCTGCGTGATCAGCATTCGATGACGCCGATGTTGAAGCAGCGGGTTTAAGGCAGTTTTATCGCATCCGCTGCACAGACCGCGCGACACACAACCTGGCGCACGGCGCCAGCTTGCTATGTCCCCCGTGCTCCAGTCGCGATGATTCGACGGACAGGCTTTCGCCACGGCCCTGCTGCGCGAAGCGCCAATCGTCTTGGCAAACCGCCCAGACTGCTGCGGAACACTCTATTTGCCGCTCGAGACGCTTGGTGGCAAGGTGTTGCTCGATACTGCCGCTGGCTGCGGCCCACGGCGGATGACGATCCGATGCTGACGGTGGCCACGCTGCTCACGGTCACAACGGAGACGATTCTTCGGACCACGGTTAGCTGGAGACGGCTTTCCTCGCTCGCTATATCTGTACCGTTCGTACCTCTTTTATGGCTAGTGTTCCATCCAGCCGGTCCCAGCAGTGCATCGGCCCTGACGAGTTGAATGTAGCGCCGAGATGCCGAAGCCTGTTTGGCATTTCCACGGCGGCCACGGGCGCGGGAGGTTAGATGTGCTCGAACATCGCGATGCATCGGCCACAGAGCGCCGTCCATGCCTTCGCATCTTCGGCGCCCGCGGCATATATGGATCTAAGAGGGCATGAGGTAACTCACGACCCTACCGGCAACCGGCGCCAGTTCATATCGCTGCTAGTCGGCGGCCGTTTGTCGCTCAACGGTATCTTTGACACACTCCTTGTCCTTGCACGTGAATATTTTTTTCAGCATCGGTGTATATTGGTGGTGCTTTGCCGGTGTGGTGAGCCACCATTGCCATCCGTTGTCGTATGATACCTCGCCAATCTTAAATTCACCGCCTGTGTAGTCGTACATTTGCCAGGTCAACCATCCGACAAGGACTTCTTTGTCTAAAAATTTGTTTTGGTAGGCATTGATCTCGTCATACATCAAGCCGAAAAGTTGGAAATAGATTTGGTGAGCATCGCCTTCATCGAAAGGACTCGGCTCCTTTTTCACCCTCTTGTCCAAGTCGTGTGCAGCAACACGGATCTCGTGGTAACGTTTAGTGAAAGTCAAAAAAACTCCGTGCGCTTCATTGAGGCGGTTAGTGAGCTCGTCACCCAAATCGCTATGATTATAACCACAACCTGACTTATAAGTGTCCCGATAAGAGATTGCCATTCGTGCAGGCGACTAATCAGATTTCTACCGCTATGAACGATCTGTGGCATTGGCCTGCACGCGCTTTGGATTGATACTAGGTTACGCTAACCCAGCTAGCCTCTCGGCCGTGGGTTCTGCACATCTCCTGTGCCATGTCTGCAGAGCCCATTTGGTATTTCGAACTTTAGGAAGGAAAATCGCGAGAGTTGAGTGAGCTACTTCATACTCGCAAGAAATAATGCAGCCCTGTGCATCCGCACGCTGGGCGAATTTATCGGCCGAAATAGCCTGCGTCCGACATGAGCGCCCCGCCCGGCCGCGTTGTACGAGGCGTGCAACGCGCGCTCATTGCCAACCTGGGCCGCGAGCTGACAACGCGCCAGCTCTGTCAATGGACGCATCCGCGCGGGGTTCATTGCCGCAATCGGCACCACTGAAAGAACATTTCCAGGGCGATCCGGCGTGCTGCTGACAAGGTTGCGGTTCGCGTCGGCCGGCGGTGGCCCGATGGCTGATTTGGCGCGGTAAAAAAGGGTTGCAGGCGGCAAACATTCAAAGGCAATGCAGCGGTTTGCCGGTTCGGTTGGCGGCAAACCCGAGCGAAATCAGGCGTCAGAAGAATCGAGCAATTTGTGACGGCGATCACAGCGAAGGCAAGGCATAGCGATTATACAGGGACCAGGCTCCACGACGGAAAGGGGGAGACCTATGATTAAGATTATACTCTCCGTTGTCGCTGCTCTCGTTGTTACTGTTGGTGCGCTCACGATCACAGGTGCAGGAGACGATAGGTCTGGCACGCCCACCATGACCACGCTTCCTTTGCAGTACTAGATGAGCGCGTTGCAGTACTAGATGAGCGCCCATGGGCGCTGGCGTTTGTTTTTTCCTGTGCGCCGATGCCGCCCGCGATCCATGACGCCGCGGAGGCCGAAAATGGAATTTTTTCTGACCGAGCGTTCTTGAATCAACGATGTGGAGCGCAGGTTCACTATCCGTAACTCCTTCCAGGAGTGCAGTCAGGCGCGGGAGGGGATGGTCAAGGATGAGACCGTGATCAGCCCCCGCTTAGTGGCCCAGGTGGGATGTTAGTTTTAGGGTTGGCCGTTGCGGCAGCCGGCGGATTTTTCGCGGTTGGCGTTCGGCGAATGCGGGCACGAACATCTCTGGCGCTGCGAGCCTCGAAGGATGTTTGCCAGACCCTTCCGACCGCGTGCGCTTCCGCAGCGGCGGGTCAGGCCGCAGATTTTCAAATACGCAGCCGGCGACTCGCGCCGAACCTGCTTAAACACCTCTCGCCATGCTGCTGCCTCCGCCAATCGAGCAGAAAGCGCTTGTTGAACGCTCGGCGCGTGGCCTCCGGCGAGCCACTTGGGTTTCAGGGATCACATCCTGAATTGAAGGCACGGGCTGGCTCGCAGCCACTTACCCCCGCTTACTCCCGCTTCGCCGCAAGGCTCCGCTTCAGTCCTCGAATATTGCCGAAAAGGACACCCGCCTGAAGCCAGCTGGCGTTTCCTCGTTGTCGCCCGCAACGCGCGGCCGCTTCTGCGTCAGATGCGCGGTGGCCAGCCGATTCCAATCGTAGTCGTATACCTGCCCCAGATACTGCGCGATCTCCGCGTCGTCGAAGATCAGACTGGCATCCCGGTTGGTTTTCACACCTTCGTTCGACCAATTGTGGCTACCGAACATCACGATGCTGCCGTCCACGATGATAGTCTTGTTGTGGCAAGCCGGTTGAAAGCGGAACACCTCGCCCGGGAATCCCAGCGCCACCAAGACATCCAAACTCTCTTGTTTCATAAGGTCGCGGCAGATGATCCGCACGTCGAGTTTGTCGTCAATCTTCTTCTTGAGTGCACCAACCAGAAGCCGGAACTCGTTGAAATCCTCGTTCGTGCCCCGGAGGTTGATGTACTGGTTCTGAAACCACACGCTCTTCTTGGCGGAGCTGATCAATTTCAACACGTGCTCAACATAATTGTCGGGGGTCAAGAGCGGCTGAACGCTCACGACACGATTGACGCGCTTTGGCGGGAAGAGCTCAGGGGGCGCCGCAAAGGCGATCGGTTCTTCCGCTTCTTCCTCTGGCACGAACAGGTCTGGCGCCGCGAACGATGCGGCTGTCCCTGCCTGCGACAATGCCAGCTTGAAGTCACGATTTATGTACGTGTCGTAAATAGACGCCAGCCGATCATTGACGACGATGGCATGATAATCGCGGTTGTAATTCCGCTGGAACTGGGCGGGAAGATCATTCGGGTTTTCCGTGAAGGGATGCACGTCCGGCTGATTTGATGATTGCCAATTCCCGCTCGACAACCAAACCGCGTTACCGTCGCGCACAGCGACTTTGATGTGGTAGGCAGATGCCCAAAGGCCATCCGGATTGGCCTTAGAGACCAGCGTTGCCCATGTCATGTTGAAGCGATTTTTGAGCTTCTTCTCGAGTGGATCAATGACCTGATTTTTCTCGTCAAGGTCGTTGGCTTTGACGCCCGATTTCGACGGCTTCTCGGGGACCGGGTGCAGAACCAATTCGAGCTCGCGTCCTGGAGGTGTTACGGCAGCACTGACGGCTTCGAAGATATGTGGCGCAGTGAACTGGTACATCGCAACGGTGAGCCGCTTTTGGGTGCCGGCGAGGAAGGTCTGCAGTTCGCTCCAGCCGGCTTCCGGGCTAACACAGATAGTCACGTCCATCTTTTCCTTCACGAGCGGCAAATCCGGGGGATCCAACTCCTCGTAGCTGCCAGTTTTGGGGGGGCCGAACGCGATCGCTTCCTCGCCGCCAATCAATCTCTCAAAAGCTGACACCGTAGCCCCCTCCGGCAAGCTGAACGAGACTGCTAGGTTCTGTCGGCTCCCCGCGAGCTCTTGCTCCTCGACCGTAGCTTCCGTCACGTTGAACGGAACGCCGAACTTCTCTTGCAGTTCGGACGCGCTAACCGGTGCTGTTCCCGGAGTCACCGCAACGACGACGGCCGGCACCGGAGCTCCAGCCGGAGGGTAGCCGTAACCGGGCCGAACGGTGACCACGTCCTTTACCGCCGACAGATCCTGGCGAACGCGCCCGAGTACCTTCATGATCGGCTCGAATGCGGCGCGCACTTCGCCTGAAACCTCGAGAAGGCCCGAGTCGTTCATGAGATGACCTCTCCTTCATTCACGAACTTCGCTCCAAAGGCGGCCTGCGATCACGCCAAGGCGTCCGTTCGAATGCGCGCGGCAGGATCGCCCAGCATCACGTAGTTTTGCGCGTCATTGCGTTCCAGCCAATAGGTGACGAGATCGCGGTCATTCGGACGCATGAAGCTCGGCGCGGTTGGCGAGGTGGAGCTCGCCAGCACCGTCGACAGCGCGGCGAAACGCGCGCCGAATTGCCCGCACAGCGCGAACCCGACAGGCTGGCCTTTCAGGATGTATCCGAGGCAGTTTCTGAACGCGTGGATTTGCGCGTCCGGGGCCTTGGGTGCCTGAATCGAAAACCCCCAGGCACGATCGATGTGGCCGATGACGGCGAGCGCGCCGCCGTTGGGATGCGCGAGCAGGCGCCGTGGCAACGCCGCGATAAACGGCTGCGGCGCCAAAGGCGGCGCTGTGCCGGCCTGCGACAGGTCCATCAGGAACTGATCGGCATCCGGCGTACCGTTCCCGTAGCAGGCGAATAGAAACGCGACGAGCCCGTTGACGTTGGCGTCGTCGGCGACGTCGGCCGCGGCGAGGACGTGTTCCGCGCGCGCAGGACCGAAGCCCGGCCAATCCTGGCACAGCAAAGCGCCCTGGTCGGTGAGCTGATTCGGCCGCCCCGACGGCAGCCGCGCGCCATGCGACGCGGTGAAAAGCACTGCGGGCGGGGCGGCGGCGTGCAAGCTCGCGAGCAGTCCTTCTTTGGTCGCATCTTCCCCAACCCAAAGCTTGCGATCGAAGCCGAGGTCGGCGTGGATCGGCCGTTTTAGCGCGCCGACCGCGCCCGCCATGCCGTTGGCGAGCGGATCGATGAGGAGCGACGCGCTCAGATTCGTGGGCGGGTCGCCCAGATGACGCGTCCCCCAATAGGTAATTTCCTTTGCGTTGGGAACCTTGTTGCCACTCTCGTAAGCCACGATCGAGCGCGCGTAACGCTCGTATTCGGCTGCCGTATCGAAGGCCAAGCGGCCCACCGCATACTCGACGCCAAGAAGATATTGGAAATCGAATGGGATAAGATCCGGCGGCGCAATCAAGAGCAGGTAGTACGGAAGGACCTCCGGATCGGGATTGCCGGCCGAGACGTGATGGCGCCGATACCAGTCACGGATCTGCTCGCCTTTCTTGTAATCAAGCACCTTGAGGCGATCACCGGCCTGTTTCGCGCGCAACTCGACCAAGGTATTCACTGCGTCGCGAAGGCTCTGGGGTGCATCCTCATGAAAGACGATTCCCCATCCGGCGTCCTCCAGTTTGGTCGGGTCTATATCGAAGGGCACCCCGAACGACCGGGTCGTTTCCAGATGGGGGACCCCGAAGGGAGCGGCACCGGGCTGAGCGAGCACTTGCTTTGCAAGGTCGTCGATCGACCTCGGTGCGAAGGCGTAGTTTCCGGTCTCGATGTCTATTCCGTTGACGTAAATAAGGTTGGGATCGGCGGCCATCGCTCATCCTCCAGCGCGCTAATCCCCCGCCCCAATAAGACGATTTCCTTCTCGAAGCAGCACAATTGCAACGAGGTCCGTCTCGGCCCTTCGAACACCATGCCTTTGAAGATCATGTCGGAGTTACCGTTGCGTCGGCGGCATCCGCCGCCATCGGCCGGATCAACGATGTTGGCATGATCGGGGCGATGGCCTGAACCCTGACGTCGGCCACCTCGTGCGGGCTCATGCCCTGCACGTCGATTTTGGGCTGAGGCGGCTCTCCTGCCTTCGTACCGATTTGGAAGCTCTCGAACGGCCCCGCCAAGCCGCCGGCTTGGCGGCCAAGTTCTCAGGACCATGTATTGCCGCATGCGGGGATCTCACGCTTGCAGGGACGGATGGGCATAGGAGGGATGCTCCCATCTCGCGTGGCTGCGACGGAGCGAATCGGTAACGCCGCCGGGCTGGAGCCGATCGGGCGCGTGCAATCTTGCCTTCTGCAAGTACGCGGCCCCCGCAGATGGAACGTAATATCCCATCACGAAGCCGAGGCCCGCGGAGAGCACGAGGAAGCAAGCGGATATCCACGTTGGCTGGAGTTCGCTGGCGTAGATCATGACAGCCTGGAACGTCAGCGTGGATGCGAGCATGAGCAAGGCGATGACTGCTCCTTCGCGCACCCGGCCTTGCTCGAAATCAAGCGAGGAGGACTTGAGCCTGAGGTCGATCAGAACGCTCATGCCAACTGTCATGAACAGAAAGGACAGCGAGCTGAGCAACGTCGGCAGGATGATCGGGTAAGGCAAGGGAATATAGACCCGGAATACGAAAAGAATGAGTGCGCCCGTCATGTAGGATCCGAGTCCACACAGCACGTAAGACGCGATCGGGAGCGAGTAGAGTGAAGGCCGCGCAAAATTTGACACGATCTTGGGATACAACGCCCAAGTGATCGCGACCGTTTGCGAAATCGCGTGGACGAATGCGAAAGCCGTTAAACGAGCTATTGGGAGGCCGGGAGTTTGTCCGACCAAGTACATCAGCGCGGACGGGATCAGGGGGAGCAGGAAGTCCAAAGCAAAAACGATCAGCCAGGGGCGAAGAGGCAAGGCGGGTGGCGTAGGCGCGTCATAGCCGAAGGATTTCAGGAATTCCGCACGCTCGGCGCGATGCGGCACACACGATAATGCGATCTCGGCGACCAGGTTGCGGTAACCGGCGAGCACGTAGTCAGATTCATCGGCAACGAAATTGGAAACCGCACGACTCAGGGTTTTATCCTTGACCTGTTCGCCGATTTCCTCGGCCAAGATCAGTGCGCGTGCCGAGTTACGAATGAGGCGCCGGAAATCCGTTTCGACCTCCAGCAGGCACGCGGCGCGCGCCCGCCTGAACCGCAGAAGCTGCCGACCACCAAAAAGCTCATCGGCTTTTGCGGGCTCCCGTCCGGTCGCCAGCAGAGGTTCCATCGCAAGCCGCAGTCGATCCCAGAGCGTCTCGCGCAAAGCGAGCGATCGGTCAAAGAGCTCGCGCAAGTGCCGACGAACCGAACACACCTCCAGGAGGGATTGCTCTGTGCTTGCCGACAAGAACGACGTCAAGTCCGAAGCCACGCCGTACCGCGCCAGTTCTTCTCCGAGCTCCGCTTGCGAATCTTTTCGCGAGCTGAACCCGGATGCCGAGAGCGCGGCGACCAGGCTCTCGCGAGCGAAGGGAAACAGCGCCAAGTCATGGGTTTGCGAGCGCAAACGGTCGACGATGTACCGCGTCATCGCAACGTTCGGCACCACGATCCTGATGAACAATGCGGACACGAGCGCAGCCCAAATAAGAGTCGCAGGCTGCAACGACCGCAGATTTGTGCATTCGGGGCATGACGGCTGGTCTCCACTACACGTCCAGCAGCCGATCAGGTCAGTTCCCTTGGTCGCCAACAGGACGAGTTGGTACAGCGCCAGGACAAGAACGGCGTAGACCGCAAGGATGATGGAGATGTGTATCCCCACGGCAACGAAATAGCGCTGTTGCGGAACGCTGAAACGAATGTCCTCGGTCCTGTCCGGCGCGTGGAAATGCTGGAAAGCCCAGGCAGCAACCAGCGAACCCAACGCGATCGCGACCACGACGGATTGCACAGGCTGGATGACGTCCGGTTGCATTTACGCCCCCGTGTTGGTTGGCGCTCCGGCGGGTGGAACGACGCGTCCATCCTTGTTTTGCATGTACAGAACCGGCGAGATCCACTCGGAGAATCCACGGCGCTGAAGATCGAGCCGCGTCAGCATCATCGCCTGATGAATAGGCACATCGTCCATCAATCTGCCGAAGAAAGACGGGCTGAATGTCAATCCCATGATATCGCTGATATCGAACTGCATCGCCACCACGGCTGCAATGCCTCCGCCGCGAACCAAGGTTTCGGCGGTGCTCGCAAAGCGATCTCCCTTGTCGATCGGCTGGGCGCCTCTGCACGAGTTCAAAATCACAAGTCTGGGCCCCAGCGGGAGCGTCAACACGCCCTTCAACGCATCCGCGGGTACGAACTGCGGGCCAGTCCCGCCGTCTTCTTCGAGCACGATGCCGCGCTCGAGGCCATGCCCGATGAAAAGGAAGACATCCCACCGCCTGCCGTTGTTGCCTTTGACCGCGCGCCGTTCCAGTTCCCGGAACGTGCCGGAGGTGGTCCAGCAGAGGTTCACCTGCTTGCTCAGCGGCGCGAGGGCGTGATCCAAAGCCGCTTGTTCCGCGTCCGTGTCCAGCTCGCGCGGAGTACCGATGAACGACTTCGGCGCCGAGATCATGCCCAAAATGTTGATGGGCGGCTTGTCGTAGATGTAGATATCTTCGAAGTTCAACGAGGCGGTGCGCGCAAACGGAGTCATCCCGTAGCAGCAAAGATGGACGAGCGCCTTCTTGTCGTACATCGTTTCCCAGGGAATGTAGGCGAGCTCGGCCGGTTCCACGTACAACTTGATCGGCAAATCGGCCCCTGTCTTCTTCTGGGCCCCTTCGAGGGCTTTCCTGTAGAGCGCATAGACATCCTGCTGAAAAAGGCAGTCGAAAAGCTTCGAGCCCATTTCCTGAATGTTCTTGAGATCCGCGCCTGCGACAAAATTAAGAATGCCGCCTCCCCCCGCGGCTGCATTGACTGTGGTCAGCAAAATAGATTTTTGCAGCGGTTCGAGCTGTTGCCTGAGGTTGTCTGGCAATGCACCGAGGTCGCTGTCTACACTCACATCATCGAGTTGCGCCGTCACCTTGTAGGCACCCGGCGTTCCGCTGATGCGGAGTTTCAGGTCCACGGAACCCATATCAGTCAACACCAACGCTGCTTGAAGTCGTGCCAGCGTGACCTGTCGGATAGGTTTAGCATCCCACAAAACCGCAAAATGTGAAATACCTCACACTTGCGGGATGCGTGCTTCGCCGACGGATCGCTGTCGATCTGCGTTGCAAGCGCTCGCACCGCCGAGCGTGGCTAAGAAGTTTCGGCGTGCGATGTAGCTTGCCACGTGACCCTCCGGGCCAACGTGCGTAGTGTCGGTGGGGCGGTATTTCCCCCGGCCGGGGGCTGGGTCCCGGGTCGCGCGCTGGGAATCCACAGCGCAGAAAAGCTGATTGCAATTCGGCCATGGTCGCCGATCTTTCGGACTGTCGACCGGGAACACTTCGTCCGGACGGGTCATAGGCCACCATCCGACCCGAAGGGTCGCTCCCGCTCCTGCGCTGGCGAGGAACTTGGCAGCGGCCAGTACGGCGTGCGTATTGCAGTTTGGAGACCGAATGCAAAAAGGCAGGATCGGTGTCGCCGCCTCTGCCATTCGCTGGCTCATAGTAATCTCCATGGGCGGATGGCGTCTGGGATGGCTGTATTTGCTGCGTCGGCGAGGCATTTGGATCTCGCATGAGACTGGGCAGTGCCGCGCGGTTCGCAGCTCACCCGCAGGGGGGATATATTGTGCAATTGTCGACTGGTGATCGTATTCGCACTAACGCCGCGATTCTTGCCACAGGTCGCGCTGGGGGTGGTCTCGGCCTTCCGTATGTGCGTGAATACCTCGACAATAATGTCGCGGTTGCTGCGCGTCTTTCTTCACCTGTGGAGCATCTCGATCCGCGAACGATCGTCGAAGCCGTTCCAGGAGGATGGTTCTATTTGGCTGCTCTGCCGGGCAACGAAGTCATCGTGGTCTTCATCACATTAGCGACGCTCGTTCCCAGCGAGCCTCGTGTGCGTTTGCGCTGGTGGTTGGAAGCCTTATCGCAAACCACAGTCGTCCGTAATACGTTGAACGGCCACCGTCTTCCCGAAACTCTCTCGGATGGCAAATGCGCGCGCTTCTTTTTGCTCGATCAGGTACCGGCGACGCGCGAGTTTGCGGAATCCCGATCGCACGCGAGGCGCAGACCAGCAACCTGCAAGCCTGCGGTGGCTGCGATATGCGCTTGGCCCAACGCATAGGGGCCGAACTCGCAACCACTAAAGTCGTGCCGTACGCATCAATGGCCTGGCATATACGGTAGTCAGCGACCCCGTGCTACCATCGCCCATGAGGTGGCATCAGTTGGCGGTCTCATGACCAGACTTGTCGCTCGACGCGTTCTTACTATCCATGTCGTTCAGCACGAGAAACTGAAGATACAGCTCTCGTGCGTAATGGAC
>Ga0182038_10001870_pt1 | contig 10950 bp, 10 predicted proteins | sample sta12Can44000108_FD_125976 | JGI IMG/M metagenome (GOLD analysis project Ga0182038, IMG submission 125976) | Lab enrichment of tropical soil microbial communities from Luquillo Experimental Forest, Puerto Rico - statanox.12C.anox.44.000.108 | ecosystem: Environmental > Terrestrial > Soil >...
CACTACCTGGCCCGAAAATCCGCACATCGGGAACTGCGGGGTGCCCTTCATGAACAGCACAACGTCATTGCTTTTCACTTCGTTTTCGATGAATTGCTCGATACCCATGTTTCTTGTCCCGTTTGGCGGCGGTCGGCCGTCCGAGTCGCGGATAGGATATATGTAGCGCAGATTCGATTGCCACCTCAAATCCGGGGAAATTGGTGCCGCTCAAAACCCTGACGGAGCGTAAAAGGTCCCTTCGACCTCGAAAATGTCGTCCTGGTTGAGACGCGACACCTCGACGATAGTGCGCGGCGGATAGGCGCCGCCGGCCCACAGCTCATCCTGCACCTTGTTCACCAGCGGCCGTAGCCGGCCTATATCCGTAACGAAAACAGTCAGTCGCACGCAGTCGCTAAGCCCGGCGCCGGCGGAGTCGGCGATCTTCTTCATGTTCGTGAAGGCCTGTCGTATCCGCGCTTCTTCGCCATCGACCAAGGTGTTACTCTTGGGATCGATGCCGCGCATACCGGCAACGAAGACGAAATCGCCGGCGCGCGTGCCAAGGCTCCAAGTGCCGGTCGGCGCAATCGCACCATCGGGTGAGAGGATGCGGACCTCCGCCATCAGGCGTCCGGCGCCGCAGTCTGGAGGGCGAGTGCGTGCAGCACATCACCCATCTGTCCCCTGAGCGCGTTGTAAACGAGCTGGTGCTGCTGCACCCGCGTCTTGCCCTTGAACGCGGCAGAGATCACCGTCGCCGCATAGTGGTCGCGGTCTCCTGCGAGGTCGCGGATCGTCACCTTCGCATCGGGGATACCCGCCTTGATCAGCCGCTCGATCTCGCTGGCATCCATCGCCATGGGTGGGAACTCCTCGAATCTGCGTCTTATAGGCGCAGTTTGTGCCAAAATTTTTGCACATGACAATACGGCAAACTTCCCCAGCATCGGCCATGCACAAGTCGGGGAAACGCTAGCGCGTGCAATTGCCGCTCTCGCCGCGCTTACGCTGACGGGTACGCAGACGCAAATCACTTCTCAACAGCGCGCTGCGGCGACCGTCTCGTCGGTGCCTCAGAGCGCGTAAGCCCGCGCTATCGTCGACCAGCCGCGAGTCGCTTGGGGATCACCCTGAAGTGAGCTTAGAGCTCGCCGGCCATATAGACCGGCAGCCAGCCCTCAAACTGCTCGCGCAGTTGCTTGACCGTGATCGGACGCTCGTCCGGCAACGTCAACACATCGCCGCCGGTCGCCCCGATCGCCCAGACCAGAATGGTGGCGGCCTGCGCGCGGGCAAGCACGCTCTTGGCCTGCGCCGCCGGCACAGTCACCAGATAGCGCGCCTGGTCCTCGCCGAGCCAATAGGCATGGGCCGGGATGTCGTCGGGCGCAGCGCTGAGCATTGCCCCGATACCCGACGCCATGGCCATCTCGGCAAGCGCCACGGCCAGCCCGCCGTCGGAAAGGTCATGCGCTGCGGTGGCAACTCCATCAAGAATCAGGGCGCGCACAAAATCGCCGTTCTCGCGTTCCTCGACGAGGTCGATCGGCGGTGGAGCACCCTCCTCGCGGTCGCAGAGTTCGCGCAGATACATCGACTGGCCGAGCCAGCCTGTGGTCTCGCCGATCAGCAGGATTGCCTCGCCTTCCCGCTTGAAGGCGAGTGAGACCGATTTGGTGAAATCGTCGAGCACCCCGACGCCACCGATCGAGGGCGTTGGAAGTATCGCCCGCCCGTTGGTTTCGTTGTAAAGCGACACGTTGCCGGACACGACAGGGAAGGCCAGCGCCTTGCACGCTGCCGCAATGCCGCGGATGCAGCCTACGAACTGGCCCATGATCTCCGGCCGTTCCGGATTGCCGAAATTGAGATTGTCGGTGATGGCGAGCGGCTTTGCGCCCACGGCGGTGAGATTGCGCCAGCATTCCGCCACCGCCTGCTTGCCACCCTCGAACGGATCGGCCTCGCAATAGCGCGGCGTCACGTCGGTGGTGAGGGCAAGACCCTTCGGCCCGTTTTCGATCCGCACCACTGCGGCGTCGCCGCCCGGCCGCTGCACGGTGTTGCCGAGAATGATGTGGTCGTATTGCTCCCAGACCCAGCGCTTGGAGCAGAGGTCAGGCGAGGCGATGAGTTTTTCCAACGCGTCGGCCAAACCCATCGGCGCACGCACGTTGTCGGCCTTGATCACCTCCGGCTTCCGCATGCTGACGAAGGGTCGCTTGTACTCGGGCGCCTGGTCGCCCAGCTCCTTGATGGGCAGGTCGGCCATCACATCTCCGCCATGGCGCACGATGAAGCGCTTGGTCGGCGTGGTCTCGCCTACGATGGCGAAATCGAGCCCCCATTTGCGGAAGATCGCCTCCGCCTCTTCCTCCTTCTCCGGTTTGAGCACCATGAGCATGCGCTCTTGGCTCTCCGAAAGCATCATCTCGTAGGCGCTCATGCCGGTCTCGCGGCAAGGCACTTTATCAAGATCGAGGGTGACGCCGAGGTCACCCTTGGCGCCCATCTCCACTGCCGAGCAGGTGAGACCGGCCGCGCCCATATCCTGGATCGCGATCACGCAACCCCTGTGCATGATCTCAAGGCAAGCCTCGAGCAGCAGTTTCTCCGAGAACGGATCGCCTACTTGCACAGTCGGCCGCTTAGCCTCAGCGTCCTCGCCAAATTCAGCCGACGCCATGCTGGCACCGTGGATGCCGTCGCGCCCAGTCTTGGAGCCGAGATACACGATAGGCATGCCGACGCCGGAGGCCGCCGCGTAGAATATCTTGTTCTTCTCGGCGATCCCGACCGCCATAGCGTTGACCAGGCAATTGCCGTCGTAACGCGAATGGAAGCTCACCGAACCGCCCACCGTCGGCACGCCGAAGGAATTACCGTAGCCGCCGATACCAGCCACCACGCCGGACACCAGATGCCGCGTCTTCGGGTGCTTGGGATTGCCAAAGAAGAGCGCGTTGAGGCAGGCTATTGGCCGCGCGCCCATGGTGAACACGTCCCGTAGGATACCGCCCACACCCGTCGCCGCGCCTTGGTAGGGCTCAATGTAGCTCGGGTGGTTATGGCTCTCCATCTTGAACACGCATGCGAGCCCGTCGCCGATGTCGATCACGCCGGCGTTTTCGCCCGGGCCTTGTATCACGTGCGGGCCTTTGGTCGGCAGCGAACGCAGGTGAACCTTGGAGGACTTGTACGAGCAATGCTCGTTCCACATCGCCGAGAAGATGCCGAGCTCGGTCAGCGTCGGCTCGCGACCGATCAGGTCGAGCAAGCGCTGGTATTCGTCAGGCTTGAGTCCGTGCTCGGCGGCCAGTTCGGCGCTCATGTTTAGCTCGTTGGAGATCACTGCGATATCCACCCGATGCACGTTCTTCCCTCGCCCCGGTTGCGCGGAGAGGGGAGCGAGTTTTCCATGTTGTCGACACCGCGCCGGGTGACGACGCATCTCCCAAGGTCCAACCTTTGGAAAGGTCCCCTCACCCGGATTGGTTGGCAATCCGGCCTCTCCCCGCATACGGAGCGAGGCGCCCTCACGCCGCGAGCTCCAGCGCTTCCATCAGCCCGACGAACAGGCCGCGGCCGTCGGTGACGCCAAGCGCCGCTTCCACGTGGTTCTCCGGATGTGGCATCATGCCGAGCACGTTGCCGCGCTCGTTGACGATGCCGGCGATGGCGTTGATGGCGCCGTTGACGTTCCACGCTTCGTCTAGCTTGCCGTCCGGCGAGCAGTAGCGCAACAACACGCGTCCCTCGTCCTCAATGCGCTTGATGGTCTCCGCGTCGGCGATGTAGTTGCCCTCACCGTGCGCCACCGGCACGCGGATCACCTGCCCCACGCTATAGCCGCGCGTGAACGGCGAATCGGAATGCTCGACGCGCAGGAAGACATCGCGGCAGATGAAGCGCAGCCGCGCATTGCGCATCAGCATGCCAGGCAAAAGGCCCGCCTCGCACAAGATCTGGAAGCCGTTGCAGACACCAAGAGTCAGCCCGCCTTTGCCGGCGAAGGCGAACACCGCGTCCATGATCGGAGCGCGCGCTGCAATCGCGCCGCAGCGCAGGTAATCGCCATAGGAAAAGCCGCCGGGAATCACCACCAGATCCGTCCCGGCCGGAAGCTCGTGCTCAGCGTGCCAGACCATCGCTGGCTCACGGCCGGAAATGAGCTTGAGCGTGCGCGCCATGTCGCGCTCGCGGTTGATGCCGGGGAAGACGAGGACAGCGGCTTTCATCCCACTACCTCGACCCGGTAATTTTCGATCACGGTGTTGGCCAGAAGCTTGTCGGCCGCCTGCTTGAGCAGCGCCTCGGCCTGGGAGCGGTCGTGCCCCTCGAGCTCGACGTCGAACACCTTGCCCTGGCGCACGCTGGCGACGCCGGTCAAGCCTAGCGACCGCAGTGCGCCTTCGATGGCCTTGCCTTGCGGATCGAGGACGCCGGATTTTAGGGTGACGGTGACGCGAGCTTTCATCGTTGACGGCTTATTGCATGACTAACCCCGCCCGTCCTGACTGCCACGGGCCATCCACACCTAAACTAGAGACGCCAAAGCCCGGCACAAGTCCGGGCTTTGGGTATTTCACGGCGAAAATGACTGAAATCGGGCCCGTCATTTAGCCTTTCACTAGCACCGGGCCGGAGCCCTGCGGGCGCTCGCCCTCGCTCATAATGCCGAGCCGCTTGGCCACCTCGGTATAGGCCTCCAGAAGACCGCCGAGATCACGACGGAAACGGTCCTTGTCGAGCTTGTTGTTCGTCTTGATGTCCCATAAGCGGCACGAGTCGGGTGAAATTTCGTCCGCCACCACGATACGCATCACGTCGTTCTCCCAAAGCCGACCCGTCTCCATCTTGAAGTCGACCAATCGGATGCCGACGCCGAGGAATAGGCCTGACAAGAAATCGTTGACGCGAATTGCCAGCGCCATGATGTCGTCGATTTCCTGCGGCGCGGCCCAGCCGAAGGCGGTGATGTGCTCCTCCGACACCATCGGATCGTTGAGCGCGTCGTTCTTGTAATAAAATTCGATGATCGAGCGCGGCAGCTGTGTCCCCTCGTCGATGCCGAGCCGGGTCGCCAGCGAACCCGCGGCAACGTTACGCACCACCACCTCGAGTGGAATGATTTCCACCTCGCGGATCAATTGCTCGCGCATGTTGAGGCGGCGGATGAAGTGGGTCGGAACCCCGATATCATTTAGGTGCTGGAATACATATTCTGAGATTCGATTGTTGAGGACGCCTTTGCCCTCAATAACCTCATGTTTCTTGGCGTTGAAGGCGGTCGCGTCGTCCTTGAAATGCTGAATCAACGTTCCAGGCTCTGGGCCTTCATAGAGGACCTTCGCCTTGCCCTCGTAAATGCGGCGACGGCGGCTCATCGGAGTGTACCGTGGTTTTTGAAAGTCCATCGGATGCCGTGGCTCCTGTGCGTGACTATTTAGATCCGCGGCGGCGGGACCGGCCATTCGACAAATGCGCTAGAACGATCCGGGCACGAGGTCAACCTAGCCGATCAGTCGCGGCAACACAATCGAGGCTGTTTCACGTTTTCCACTCAAGGTCCTCAACGCTCAACAGCGCGGCATGTTGCCTTGACGCTGGCACGGCGATATGCAAGGCGGCAAAGAATGCGTGTGCATACACGAGGGCGGCATGACCACGACTTTCGACAACCCTGAGGAAGGCTTCGCAAAGAAAGTTCACGCATGACGAGGAGCTCAAATTCCAGGTCGGCGCCCACCGCAACAAACTATTGGGAATGTTGGTGGCAGATAAACTCCGACTGAGCGGCGCCCAAGCGAAGGCCTATGCTAAGAAAGTCGTCATTTCTGATTTCGAGCAGCCCGGTGAGCAGGACGTCTTTTGTAAAATCCGCAATGATTTCGACGCTAAGAAGATTGCTCTGTCGGATCACGAAATCAGGCGCACTGGGGAAGAGCTAATGGCGCAGGCCGCTGTCCAGATCAAGGCGAGCAGCTAAGGTGGCAACCCTCGCGCTCGCACAAGCTCTGCGCGCGGGCGAAACCGTTTACGCCGCCTGGTGCACGCTGGCCTCTCCTATCGTTGCCGAGACAATCGCGCGTGAAGGTTTCGCGGCCGTTGTGTTGGATATCCAGCACGGCCTGTGGGACACCGCTTCGGTGATCGCCGGCATCAGCGCCGTGCATCACACCGGTGCGGCGCCGGTGGTGCGCGTACCGCTCAAGGATTTCGGCTTCGTTTCGCGCGCGCTTGATTTCGGTGCCGAGGCGATTATTGCGCCGATGATCAATACCCCGGCCGACGCCCGCACCTTCGCCGACGCGGCCAAGTTTCCACCGCTCGGCGAACGCAGCTGGGGCCCGCAGCACGCCATGGCGCTACAGGGTAAGAGCACGCCGGTCAATTACCTGCGCGAGGCCAATGACGGCACGCTGACGCTGGCGATGATCGAGACGCCGACAGCCCTTGCCCAGGTCGACAGCATCGCGGCAACGCCCGGCATCGATGCATTGTTTGTCGGTCCTTACGATCTGTCCACGGCCCTCTCCGGCGGCAAGGCGCAGGATGTGCAGGCACCGGAGGTCGAGCGCGCCATCGATCGGATCTGCGCCGCAGCGAAGGCGGCCGGCAAGATCCCGGGCTGCTATTGCCGCGACACCGAGCGTGCGCTGGCCATGGTTAAACGCGGTTTCAAGTTCCTAACGATCAGCAATGATCTCGCCACCTTGCGAGAGGGTGCCGCGGCGCAGGTGAAGGCGCTACGGAACCGATAGCATGCCCGCGAGGTCGTCGAGCACCTTGCCGACGTCCCTCTCCACATCTGGCGCCTTCACATCGTTCACCCGATAGCCCCGGTCGATCAGCCATGCCCGTTTGACGGTGCGCGCATGTGCCTCCACCTCGTTCTCCACCGTCGGCAGTAGCTCGATTACACACTTGAGCGGGAATGAGACGAAATCGACAATGTGGGGGCCGATTGGCACCTGGCGCTTGAAGCCGCGGTCGGCGAAGCGGCGGTCGTTGACAAGCGCTTGCCATAAGGCGCGTTCGGCGTCGGTCGGGTTCCTGCGCAACAGCCGCGGCAGCCCACGCAGCGAGGTACGCTCGGAGGGAGCGCGCGAAGCTTCGTGCTCCCTGATGAGCGCGCGCAATTTCTCGGCGCCGGCGTTGTCGAGCACACCGCCGCGCGCCGGGCCTTTGCGCCCCTGCGCGATCGCGGTGAAGACGCCGTGCAGCGTGCGGATGTCCTGCTGCGTCAACTTCATGCGCTGGAAGATGTTGCGGAGGTTGACGCCCATGGTGCCGCGCTTTTCAGCGGGGCGAAAGAATTCGACACGATCGAGCTCGCGTTCGAGATCGGCGAGGAAGACCTCGAGCTGCTGCTTCGCCGCCGGCGGCGACTTTTCCGGCATCGAGAACGGCAGTGCGCCGTCGGCGCGCTTGCGCCACTCATAGGCGACGATCACCACCGCCTGCGCCAAGTTAAGCGAGGCGAAGGCCGGGTTGACCGGCAACGTAAGGATACAGTCGGCGCACGCGACCTCGTCGTTCTCCAGTCCGTTGCGTTCGCGCCCGAACACGACGGCAACGTTCTCGCCGGCCTTAACGTGCGGGACCATTTCGGCGGCCGCTTCTTCGGCCCCGACCACGGGCTTCGCTTGGTCGTGATTGCGCGCGGTCGCGGCCAGCACGAAGGTGCAGTCGCCGATCGCGTGGGCTACGCTGTCATAAATCTCAGCGCCCTCGAGCACACGGTCGGCGCCGGCCGCCATGACTCGCGCCTTCTCATTTGGCCAGCCCTGCACCGGATTGACTACCCTTAGGCGCGACAGTCCAAAATTGGCCATGGCGCGTGCCGCTGCGCCGATGTTTTCGCCAAGCTGGGGCTCGACCATGATGATAATCGGCGCCGGCTCGATGCTCCAGCGTTTTGTCTTGTCTGTACCGGCGCCCGGCATAGCTGTCTCCGCAAAGGTGGCTGGCATTGCCATTGCCGGCCGCAAGATCGATATAGTTTTCTTAGCATCGCGTGGGCGCGGCAGCGACGGGGAACGGTCGTAGAACTGGCACGGGATCGGGTTATCTCCATACATTCATTTTCCTCGCCACCTTCGGCTCGCTGCTGCCGGCGTGTCGTTCAGCTTCCCGCATCGCCGGCACAAGTCGTTCACGATCCCGATACCACCCATCAATTGGTCCATCGTCTCGACTGTACGGTGCTGGCGCTCCGGCGCAACGCGCTGTTCCGCTGTCGGTGTACTTCACATGGGTGCCTACTCGCCTGCCAACACCATCGTGCTGAGCTCCGGCGCCACTTTACTCCCCGCGTTCACTGACTTTCCTGTTCGGGCTGCGGCCGACACTGCCAAACCGGCCCCACAAAAGCTGGAGGCAACTATGTATTTATCCGTGCTTTGCGCGGTAATCCGTGCAGTGCTATAGGCACGCCCGCCTACACCCCCCGTGCGAGTTCATAAGGCTTTCCGAAATGGCGAAAATTAAAGTAGCAAACCCCGTCGTCGAGATGGACGGCGACGAGATGACCCGCATTATCTGGCAGCTGATCAAGGATAAGCTGATCCATCCGTACCTCGACATCAACCTGCTCTATTACGATCTCGGCATCCAGAAACGCGACGAGACGCGCGATCAGATCACCATCGATTCGGCCGAGATGACCAAGAAGGTCGGCGTCGCCGTGAAGTGCGCCACCATTACGCCGGACGAAGCGCGCGTGAAAGAATTCGGCCTCAAGGAAATGTACCGCTCGCCCAACGGCACTATTCGCAACATCCTGGGCGGTGTGATCTTCCGCGAGCCGATCATCTGCAAGAACGTGCCGCGCCTGGTGCCAGGCTGGACGCAGCCAATCATCATCGGCCGCCACGCCTATGGTGACCAGTACCGCGCAACCGACATCAAATTCCCCGGCAGGGGCAAGATCACCCTCAAGTTCGAGGGTAACGACGGCCAAGTGATCGAGCGCGAGGTGTTCAAGACCCCGGACAGCGGCGTCGTGATGGCGATGTACAATCTTGACGGGTCGATCCGTGACTTCGCGCGCGCCTCGATGAACTACGCGCTAAGCCGCGGCTACCCGCTCTACCTTTCAACCAAGAACACGATCCTTAAGGTTTATGATGGCCGCTTCAAGGACCTCTTCCAGGAGACCTTCGACAAGGAGTTCAAGGCCGAGTTCGACAAGAAGAACCTCACCTACGAGCACCGGCTCATCGACGACATGGTAGCTGCAGCGCTCAAGTGGTCGGGTGGCTACGTCTGGGCCTGCAAGAACTACGACGGAGACGTGCAGTCCGACACCGTGGCGCAGGGCTACGGCTCCCTCGGCCTGATGACCTCGGTGCTGATGACGCCGGATGGCAAGGTCGTGGAGGCGGAGGCAGCACACGGCACGGTGACACGTCACTACCGCCAGCACCAGCTGGGCAAGGAGACCTCGACCAACTCGATCGCCTCGATCTTCGCCTGGACGCGCGGGCTCGCCCACCGGGCCAAGCTCGACAGCAACGCGCAACTCGCCAAGTTCGCGACCACCCTGGAGAAGGTCTGCATCGATACCGTCGAGTCCGGCTACATGACTAAGGACTTGGCCGTGCTGATCGGGCCGAATCAAAAGTGGCAATCGACCACCGGCTTCCTCGATAAGGTCGACGAGAACCTGAGGAAGGCGATGGCAGCTTAAAGCCACTTCGCGAAGAGAAGATGCAAATGGCCGAGCTTATACTCGGCCATTTTGTTTTAGGATGCGCGGGACGCTACCTCTCGACATCCGCCTTTTCGATCTCCTCGGTCACGATATCGCCCTTCGGCGATACTAGCTCGCGCCCGACGCGTTTCGCTACCACGTCTTTGATGCGTGCGGCGATGCGCGGGTCGCGCTGCATCAGCGCGTGCAAGTCCTGCGCCGAGAGCACCAGGAGGTTGGTGCGCGTGAGCGCGGTCGCGGTCGCCGAACGGCGCGCGCGCCGCAGCACCGCTACCTCGCCGAAGAACTGGCCGACGCCGAGCCGCAGCCGCTCGTTCTTCAACGCCACCTCGACCTCGCCGGAGGCGATGAAATACATCGAATGCGCGGTGTCTCCAGCCCGCACGATAGTTTCGCCCGCCTCCACCGCCTGCGCCCGTAACAGCTCCATGATGTCCGAGATCTCGGCGGCATCGAGCTCGGCGAACAGCGGCACGCGCGCGATCATGCTCCAGGTGACGATGAAGTCGCGGCGGTGGATTTGCTCGGCGAAGGCGGTGGCGATGATGCCGATCGGCAGCGCCATCATGATTAGGCCGACGAAGATGGTGGCGGTGGCGATGAACTTGCCGAGCACGGTGATGGGCACCACATCGCCGTAGCCGATGGTGCCGACGGTGACGATGGCCCACCACAGGGCGTCGGGAATGGTGCCGAGTTTGTCCGGCTGCACCTTCCCCTCGGCGAGGTGCATTAGCGCGGCAGCGACCAGCGCGCTGCCCATGGTGATGACCAGACAGCCGAACAGCGCGCGGCGCTCGCGGTAGAGCACGTCGAGCAGCGAGCGCATGGCCGGCGAATAGCGCGCAATCTTGAAGAAGCGAACGATGCGGAACACCAGGAACATCCGCAAATCGTCGGGGAGCACGAAGGCAAACCAGAACGGCAGAACGGCGACGAGGTCGATGATGCCTGCCGGGCTGAGCGCGTACTTCAGCCGCGCACGCACGGGGCTCAGGCGATTATGCGGGCCGTGCTCGACCGCGGTCCACAGCCGCAAGCCGTATTCGACGGAGAACACGACGAGTGAGAAGATCTCAATCAGCGCGAACAGTGTCGCGTAGCGCGCGTTGATCTCCGGCACGGATTCGATCGCGACGGCCACCAGGTTGATCAGGATCAGCAAGACCAACAGCCGGTCGGCCACCCGCCCGGCGGCATTGCCGACCGGGCCCTGCTCGAGCGCCAGATATATCCGGTGGCGCCAC
>Ga0182038_10001872_pt1 | contig 10939 bp, 9 predicted proteins | sample sta12Can44000108_FD_125976 | JGI IMG/M metagenome (GOLD analysis project Ga0182038, IMG submission 125976) | Lab enrichment of tropical soil microbial communities from Luquillo Experimental Forest, Puerto Rico - statanox.12C.anox.44.000.108 | ecosystem: Environmental > Terrestrial > Soil >...
AGCTCGAAGAGCGAAGGTGGTTTCCGGCCCAGCCGGAGAGTTCCGCTGCCAGAGCCTGAATTGATCACGTAACCTCATCCAAAGGCAAATTTCCCGCTAAAATTTGTGATCAATGCAGGCTAAATCTTCTGACCGACGTAAACGGTTACGATACCCAGCGTCAGCGGTTTCGCGCCACAATTCGCGAAGTGACAGGTACGGAACAGTTCGAGCATTGCTTCGCCCATTGGAAAGCTTTCTATGCTTTGGCTAAAATACCGATACGCCTCGGGTTCGCCGGTGAGCCATCCTGCAAATACTGGCAAAAGACGGTGAAGATAAAAGCGGTAGATGGGCAGAAAAGGCGGACGGGGAAGAGAAAAGTCAAGCACCACGATGCGACCGCCTGTACGAAGCACTCTACGCACTTCGGAGAGGGCCTTTTCGTAAGAAGCCATGTTTCGGAGGCCAAAAGCAATCGTCACGACATCAAATCGTTCTGCGATAAATGGCAAGGCCAAGCCGTCGGCGACGACCAGCTCCCTGATACCGCGCCGGCTGGCCACCGCAAGCATCGGCGCGCAAAAATCAGCTCCAACGACGCGAGCCGCCGGGATTCGCTTTACTATTGCCTCAGCAAGAACTCCGCTTCCGGTCGCAAGATCCAGCACGTCATGAGGAGTCCACTTAACAATTCTAGCGCCGACATAGGTCCGCCACCAGGAATCGAACCCCAGACTCAACAAAGTGTTCGCGAGGTCATACCGTTCGGCGATCTGGGCAAAGAGACGCTGAATCGTCGCCGGCTCCTGCTGAGTAAAGGAGGATTCCATTGCCTGAATTTGCTCACGAGAGGACTCGAACCTCCACGGGTTTCCCCATACGGTCCTGAGCCGTACGCGTCTGCCAATTCCGCCACGTGAGCGAGAGAGGGGAAATTATCGGAGAAAGCAAGGTTGTAAAGAGAAATGGAAAACAGGAAAAGCGCCGCTCTGCTGGCGGCATCTCTTCGACCGCCAGTTCCGGAAAAACCTGACTCAACTGCAACCGATTTTGCTTTTCAGGGATTCTAGCTAGCGAGGCCGCACCTCAGACCGGCGAGGTTTAGGGGATCAAGATCGGGTTGGGGGCAGCGTCGACGTGGTGAAGCGGCCTCGCTAGCTAAGCCTCATCGGCATCAAAACATAAAGAAACGGCCCGGAAATCTTGATCACACCCGGGCTCATTTCGTCGATCAGATCCAAAAAAATTTCGTCCGTGGAAAGGTTTCGCAACGGCGCCATCAGAAACTCCGGGTTGAACGCAATAGAAAAATCGTGGCCCTTATACATCACAGCAAGCGATTCCTTGGCCTCACCTACGTCCGGGGTGTTTGCGACGATATCGATATTGCCTTTCGAAAAAATGAGTTTAACCGAGTTGGATTTTTCACTGGCAAGCAGCGAAACCCGACGCACGGCCGTTAAAAAAGTCTCCCGTTCGAGTGTTATTCTCTCTTTTGCCTCCGGGGGTATGACTTGCCGGAAATTGGGGTAATTGCCTTCTATCAATTTTGAAACAAGCAACGTTCGATTCAATTCAAAGGCTATCTGATTTTCGCCGATCGAAAGCTTTACATCGCCATCTTCGCGAACCAATCGTTGCAGCTCGGTAACCGCCTTACTGGGGACGATGATGTCTAGCTCCTGACTTCGCGGAAACTCCAGCTCAAGGTCCACCAATGCCAGGCGTCTGCCGTCGGTCGCCACCAGCGTGAGCTTGTTATCCTTAAAGGAAAAGAGAACACCGTTAAGGACATAGCGGGTTTCATCGGTCGAAATCGCATATGAAGTCTTTTTGAGACCATCCTTCAGCTCCTTTTGGGGGATGGTAAAGATTTTGGCTTCGTCAAAGCGCGCAAGAGACGGAAACTCCTCTTCCGGCAACCCAAGTATTTTGAAATAGCTCGAGCCGCTGCGGATGGAGGCAAGATTTTTGGAGTCGACATCAAAATAGATTTCGGCCGCCGGCAGCTCTCGCACGATTGAAAAAAGTCTCCGAGCGGGGAGAGTGGTGGCCCCCGTTCGCTCAACTTGAGCTTCAACAGAACCACGGACACCCATGTCCAGGTCTGTTGTCGTCAGCCGAAGCTCGCCGTCGCTCGCCTGCAACAACACATTGGATAAGATCGGAAGCGTTGTACGGGTGCTAACCACATTTTGAACGGTGGAAAGGCCCTCGAGCATCTTATCCTTACTGACGCTAAATTTCATGGTCTAAGGGGATATAGAATCATGCCCAGGAAATCTCCGCAAGTCGCTGGAGGTCGGGGAAGCGGGGAATTTACCTAGCGAGGCCGCAATCAAACCGCCCTCGAAGCGCAGTTAGGTCCTCGCGCAAAGGTACGCGGAGGTACGCAAAAGGAGTAGACTTGAAGCCATCCGATAAATGAGCGCTAAGTGATATCAGCCCGGAACCTTGGCGACGAACATCTGAAGAACGCGATCCGCCCCATAGCGAATGAAGTTTAAATCCATCCTTTGCGCACCTCTGCGCGAGGACGGAATCTTATGTCCTGTCTGAGCGGCGTCGCGTTCAGCGCTCGAGTTGGGTATCGAGCAAGACGATGAGCTGCCGGACCTGATCTTCCTTAACCATTCGTCCTGAAACTGTTTTACAGGCGTGCAACACCGTTCCGTGGTCTCGCCCGCCAAAAGCATCGCCAATTTCGTTCAAAGAAGCTTTGGTATGGCGCCGAGCGAGGTACATCGCGACCTGTCTGGGAAAAGCAATGTTGGCCGGGCGACGCTTGCTGGTCATGTCAGCGAGGCGGACATCGAAATGTTCGGCGACTTTTTTTTGTATTTGATCAATGGTGACGGTCTTCTTGGCTTCCTCCTGGAGGATATCGCGCAGCAACTGTTCTACGGTTTCGCGGCAGATCTCCCGTCCGCTGAGGGAAACGTACGAAGCAACGCGCATGAGCGCCCCCTCCAGGCGTCGTACGTTGGTTCGCACGCGTTGGGCTAAAAATTCCAAGACTTCCTGCGCAAGATGTACATGAAGAGCCTGGGCTTTTTTCTTGAGGATAGCCATGCGGGTTTCGATATCGGGTGGCTGAAGCTCTGCGGTCAGCCCCCATTCGAAACGCGATACGAGCCGCTGTTCGAGATTGGCAATCTCGCTTGCGGGTCGATCGCTGGAGAGCACGATCTGTTTACGACCATCGAAGAGAGTATTGAAGGTGTGAAAGAACTCCTCCTGGGAGCGCTCTTTTCCTGCCAGGAAATGGATATCGTCGATGAGCAAGACGTCAGATTGGCGATAACGTTTACGGAACTTTACCAGTGTATTATGTTGAATTGCGTCAATAAACTCATTGGTAAACTTCTCGCTCGATAGATACATCACCTTGAAGGTCTTCTTTCGATCGACCGACTGTTGCCCAATGGCCTGCATCAGATGCGTCTTCCCAAGACCCACCCCACCATAGATGAAAAGCGGATTGTAGGTCTTGGCCGGCGCTTGAGCCACGGCCAGCGCCGCGGCGTGCGCAAACTGGTTGTTCGGCCCTACGACGAACGTCTCAAACGTATTGCGCGGGTTCATCCCATGGTTGGTCGCCACTTCGGCCTCCTGATCGGCGAGCATCGGTTGCGGTGGCTCGCAGGTCTGCTCTATCCGCGTGTCGCTCAAGCTCCCGGGCTTCCCGCTTTCAACTATCCGAAAGTTGATGGTTCTTGGGCTTCCGAGTACGGCAAGAGTCGCCGACTGCACCAGACTCATGTAGTTGCTCTCGATCCAGAGCTGATAAATCGTATTGGGCACTTGAAACGTAAGGCTGAGCTCGTCGGCCTGCACGAGCTCGAGAGCCGCAAACCATCTTTGGAAGGCATCGCCGCTGACGCGTGGTTGAATTTCGGACGCTATTTTGTCCCAGATTTTGCGATAGCTCTCTTCCATAACAATTTATTCACACGCTTTCCGTTGCGAATTCCGGCGCAGCCATCGCTCCATGCGACCGGGATTAAGGGATAAAAGACGCGTTAGGAATTGGGGGGAATCATGTGCCACGTGAGACGCCGGGGCCTTAAGTTTTCTTTACTCAGATGTTTACGTCAACAGCCTTGTCTATCGAAATCGCCCTGAATCGATCGATACATCTAATTATCACCCCACGATTGCAGCCTATATGGAATCGATGGAATACGTCGCTCAACATATAATATTCACAAGTTATTCACACGTACCCGGACCACGCCTTGATCCATCGAGCGGAGCTCACCTTAAATTCAGCCGGCTACATCGGCAAGAAAAATTCCCTTTGAACAGCTAAATAAATTCTACTGTTAACGCAGGTTATGCTTGACGTTTTTGTCACTGCCTGTTCCTCGACTATTTTACTTGATCCTCGCACTGCGCGCGCCGCGCCGCCTCTTCAATCCGGTGCAACGGAGTTGGAAACAAAAAGCTAATCGCGAAACATGTCATCGATCCAACAAAGACCCACCATGGGAAGGCTATGACCGGCCACCAATCAGGCAGCCACCCGCCAAATGCCCAGTCTTGCGGCTCGATACGTCCATAGAAAACCAGATCTGCCAGATTAATGGCCGGCAACTTCACTTTACAAAACATTAACACTGAGGCGATTCCAGAAATCATCGCCAGCACATTGGTCTCGTCGCGTCCCCGGCGTTGCGTGCACATGCCGAGCAGGAACACCGCAAGTAATGAACCGTAGGCGTAGCCAAAGCTTTGCAATGCCAGGGGTATGATCGTGAGTTTTGAATCGCGCAATACGGCGTAGGCAGCGAGGGTCGCCACAATAATCATCGCTATACCAAACACGACAGTAGCCGCTCTGGCAGCATGTATGGCCGTTCTTGCGCTGTTGCCACGCACGAGGTAAGGCAAAAAGAAGTCCTTCGTGAAACTCGTCGCCAAAGCGTTCAAGGCCGCCGAGGTCGAGCCCATCATTGTCGCAAAAACGCCAGCGATAATTAAACCCCGCAGACCAACGGGCATGCTTGTAACAATGTAATAAGCGAAGATTTCATTATCTGTTTCCGGCAAGCGCGGATCTGGCGCTGCCTGGTAGTGAACCCAAAGCAGGATTCCAACCAGCAAAAAGCCAAAGGCTATTGGTAAATCGGCCAATCCGCTCAGAATTAAAGACAGCCTGGATTTACGAAAGTCTTTCGCTGTTAACATTCGTTGCACGTTATCCTGGTCGGTCCCGTGCGTTGCCATGGTAAGAAACGTTGAACCGATGAACGCCGAGAATAGTGTGTACGGTTCCTCCAGCACTTTCTTTAGCCCCATCCAGAACCCTTCATTGAAGTTGAGGCCGGTTTGAAAGAAGGGTGGGATCCCGCCTAAGTTTTCCCGGACGGTAGTTAGTCCTCCTGGAGTATCCTTTACTAACAACCAGATGGCAAAAGACATTGAACCCACCATTAAGCTTGCCTGGATAAAATCAGTCCAGACGACCGCTTTTATCCCTCCGATCGCCGTGTAAAGAGTAGTCAGTAAAGTAACAAACAGAATCCCCCAGAAATAGATCCAGATACTGATCTGAATTTCGGGGAACAGATACTGCCAAATGACTTTGATAATGACCCCTCCAAGATAGAGGCGGACTCCGATTCCCAATACGCGCGTAAAAAGAAAAATGCCGCTCGCCAAGTTTCTGGTGCAGGGACCGAACCGAATCTCCAGAAATTCGTAGATACTTTGAACTCCGTATCGGTAGTACGGACGAATGAAGGTAAAGGCGATAACAATGCGAGCCAGGATGGTGCCGATTGTCAATTGGGCATAGACAAAGCTCCGCGTTTTGAACCCTTCCGCGGGCGTTCCAAGAAATGTTGCGGCACTTGTCTCTGCCGCAATGATCGACGCCATTACCGCCCACCACGGAATAGACCGGCCGCCGAGGGCAAACTCAGTCAGATTTCTATTGCGGCGCCCTGCCCAGAGCCCGATTCCAACAATTCCGGAAAAGTATGCCACAAGGACGATGGCATCGATCCCGAGCGTTTCCGGATGCATTGATGAAGCCGTGATCACAGTCGCCGTCAATGCGCGACCGCCGCAACCGGCACTGGTGCAAGATGTTTGACCAAAATTCGAGAGTTCCTGCCACTGCTTTCATATTTTGTTCGCCTCGCCGGGGGTAAAATTTCCGGGCTTGCCTCGGTAAAGCCGCCCTTCTGCTGCAAATAAACAAATGCCTGCGTGGAAAGAGCAAACAGCTTCGAATATCCGCGCTGGCGTGCTAGATTTTCCACAAATGACATCAGTTTTCGCCCGAGTCCCTGATTCTCGTTCGAGCGACTCACATAAAGGCATGCCAATTCCGCCATTTTTTGCTCCGGGTAGGGATACATCGCGACGCAGCCTGCGATGTGCCGGTCGATTTCCAAAACCCAATAGTCATCGATATTCGCCAGAATTTCGGTTCGTGTCCGACGTACGAGCTCCTCGCTTCGCACGGATTGTTGAATTAACGACATAACCCCACGGATGTCCTTTTTGTACAATCGCCGGATTTGCTCGTATTCATTGGAATAGATCATAGTTCCGACACCTCCATTGCTGAAGATTTCTGCAAGGAGGGCTTCGTTTACGTTTCCGTTAAGCAGATGAACGCGCGGAACTCCGTAGAGGCAGGCTTGCGCGGCATGCTCCAGTTTTGAATAGAGGCTCTTTGGAAGATTGTTTTTTTGCTTTTTAAGCAAGTACTCCACCTCAGGGGCAAGGAGGTGCCCGATCCGCTGTCCATCAATTACGAGCCCATCGAAAGGCGAGAGGAAGATGATCTTGGCGGCATGAACCGCCTCCGCGACTTCCATGGCGACGAGGTCGGAATTAACACGAAACGTTCGCCCTTCGCCATCGAACCCAAGGGGCGGTATGACTGGAACAATCGCTTGATCCAGGAATAGCTCCAGGATCTTCACATCGACGCGTTCAATTTTACCGGAATACTGATAGTCGACTCCATGAAGAATGCCGAACGGATGGGCGATGACACAATTTGGGTAGGCGGCACGAAGATCGACCTGAGTAAGACCCTCCATGATTTCATTCGTCAGCCTGATGGCTACATTGATTGAAAGCTGGAGGGTTGCTTCATCAACCACTCCGGTTCCATCAAAGTTTGAGACCTTGACTCCTTGCTCGAAGGCGGCCTGTTCAATCTGCATTCCGGCGCCGTGAACGAGAACGACTTTAATGTTTAGCGAACGCAAAACAGCAATATCGAGCAAGATATTCGCGAAATTCTCTGAACCGAGAATTTCCCCATCGATTGCGATCACGAAAATCTTGTCCCTGAAGCGCGTAACGTATTGAAGAATGCCGCGAAGCTCAGGCAGTTTCATTTCTAAAACAATTCCTCCAAACGTTTCAGATCCAAGTCCTCAGCACTTCTGACGATCAAGTCCGCTACCTCGAAGTCCTGGCGATCGCTGAATCGATTGGGAATAGCGACCACTTTCATTCCGGCCTGCTTGGCCGCGCGGCAACCCGGCTCGGAATCCTCAAGCGCAACGGTCCGATTCGGCTCCATTCCCAAAACTTGTGCAGTTTTCAGGTAAACATCCGGAGCCGGTTTGGGATTCAAGACCATCTCACGCGTAACGACAGCGTCGACCAACGTTCGCAAACCAAGCCTTTTCAGCCCCTCCTCTACCCATCCGTTACCGGAATTGCTGGCTACCCCGATCCGGAAACCGCGCTCCCTTGCGGCTTGCAACAGGGGTTCGATGCCTGGTAAAGTTCTGGCTTGCAACGTTAACGCCCAATTGCGAGCTTCCCGCTCCGAACTGATCTGCGACCAGTCGAGTCTTCTACCTAGCAACTTTTCGAGATGCACGGCGGGGTCAAATCCGCCGATATATCCGGTGGCGTGACTCCAGTCGTTGAGATTCAGCTCGGCGCCAAAGCGCTGGTATACTTCCAGCCAACTGATAAAGCCAGGGCCTTCGGTATCTACGATCAATCCATCGAAATCAAATACGATCGCGCCAAGCATTGTCATGTCAGTCGGAGTCCCCAAAGCGCAAACCGGCTAGCGCCCAGCCCAAGTCAGCGCTTAAGACTGACTTCGAATAGCTCGTCCGGGTTAAAAAAACGCTTCAGCTCTATAAGCGCGTTCTCAGGACTATCAGAGCCATGGACCAAATTGAACATGGTGTCTTTTCCAAAATCGCCGCGGATTGTTCCCTTTGGGGCTTTGCGAGAATCGGTGGGTCCGATGAGGTCACGAACTCGGGCCACAGCGTTTTCACCGGAAAACGCGATTATAACAACCGGACTTGATTGCATGAACGATTTCAATTCCGGGTAGAAAGGTCTGTCCGATACATGGGCGTAATGCTCAGCAAGGAGGTCATCCGCAAGCAACATCATCTTGCAGCCAGCAATCTCTAAACCGGCCGCCTCAAATCGCATGATCACTTCGCCACAAAGTCGCCCTGCAAGGCAATCCGGCTTGAGTAGTACGAGGGTCGTTTCGATCATATTTGAACTTTCCGTTTCGCACGAAGCCAAACTTTTTCAAGGCCTACCAACAGCGGCCTCGCAAAATCTTGCGGAAAGCAATTATGAGACGTCCGATGCGCTGGCGCCGCTTGCTTCAGGGCATCGGCAAGTACTGGCGTCCGGTCGTGGCAAAGATGATCGGCGGGGGCGTGGAGGTCTCCGGTCCCTCGCAGCCGCCGGTGCGCCCCTGTCAACAGTAGTTTTCGCGGCTACGACGGAGCGTAGCCCTCCAGGCAACGTCCACCCATGGTCGACAGCTTCAAAAGGCGATCCGAAGACAGGCCTCTAACCCGCAAAAATCACACGTTGCGAGCCTGAATTGATCACACAAGTTCGTCCAACCCCAAGGTTCTCGCTAAAATTTATGCGGGCTAAAACCGGGAGATCAGGAGTTCACGTTGAAGATGAAGTTCGATCGGCAGATGCTCGTGAAGCTTGATAAAGAGCTCATCCTGGGCAATCACTTCCTTTTTCCAGTCTTCGGCATCAATTCGAAGTGCCTCGGCAAGCTTTGAGCGATCATATTTCATGCCCTCAAGATCGATATCATCGGCGGACGGCATCCAGCCGAGTGGAGTTTCCTTTGCTCCGACTTTATCTCTGCATCGGTCGACAATCCATTTGAGGACCCTCATGTTCTCGCCAAATCCGGGCCACAAAAACTCATTCGATCCACCTTTCCTGAACCAGTTTACGTGAAAGATCTTTGGAGGTTTTCTCAGTTTTTTGCGTATCTTCAACCAATGGCCAAAGTAGTCTCCCATGTTGTAGCCGCAGAACGGCAGCATGGCCATCGGATCTCGGCGGACCTGACCAACCGTCCCGAACGCCGCCGCGGTCATTTCAGATCCCATCGTCGCGCCGACGTAAACGCCATGGATCCAGTCGAATGCCTCAAAGACCAGCGGCATCGTCGTTGCGCGGCGACCGCCGAAAATGATTGCGCTGATGGGCACCCCCGCAGGATGATCCACATTCGCATCCAGGGCCGGATTATTCTTCATTGGCGCACAAAACCTGCTGTTCGGATGGGCCGCCTTCTCCCCACTTCGCCATGGCCTGCCTTGCCAGTCGATGAGGCCCTCCGGCGGTTTATCATCTTTTCCCTCCCACCAGATATCGCCCCCGGGAGCGAGCGCAACATTGGTGAAAATGGTATCCTTCTCCATGGAACGCATAGCGTTCGGGTTTGATTCGAAGTTGGTTCCGGGAACGACGCCAAAATATCCGGATTCGGGGTTGATGGCATAGAGCCTGCCATCGATGCCAGGTTTCATCCAGGCGATATCGTCGCCCACCGTCCAGACTTTCCAGCCATTGAATCGGGTCGGCGGAATGAGCATCGCAAAATTTGTCTTGCCGCAGGCACTTGGAAAGGCTGCTGCGACATAGGTCTTTTCCCCCTGCGGATCTTCTACGCCCATGATCAGCATATGCTCCGCCATCCAGCCTTCTCTCTGTCCGAGATAAGAACCGATGCGGAGCGCCAGGCATTTTTTGCCGAGCAATACGTTTCCGCCGTAATTTGAGCCGAGCGAGATAATCGTGTTGTCCTCTGGAAAATGCGCGATATACCGCCGCTCGGGATTAATATCGAGCATGCAATGGAGTCCACGGTTAAAATCATCGCTCTTGCCGAGTCCCTGGAACGCTACTTCACCCATGCGGGTCATGACTCTCATGCTCAAGACAACGTAGATGGAGTCAGTCAACTCCACGCCAACTTTTGTCAGCGGCGAACCCGGCGGCCCCATCAGATAGGGGACGACGTACATCGTTCGCCCTTTCATTGCCCCGGCGGCAAGAGAATGCAGCTTGGCATACATCAGGGTCGGATCCGCCCAATTATTTGTCGGACCGGCGTCTTCTTCGGCCGGCGTGCAAATAAAAGTAAGTTGCTCGACCCTGGCCACGTCATTCGGGTTTGACCGATGGTAGTAGCATCCCGGCCATAGCTCCTGATTCAGTGGTGTTAAGATCCCAATTCGAACAGCCTCAGCTGTCAGAAATTTCTTTTCCGCCTCCGAACCGGAGCACCAGAAAATTCGATCAGGCTCACACAGGTTTGCCATTGTTTCCACCCAGGCGGTGATCGCAGGGTGATCTGTATTCCTTGCTCCAAGCGTTGTTTCACTCATACGGTTCTTGAGATTAAGTTTCGAATCGTAAACAGTTATTGCAGCCTCGGCCAATAACATTTGGAAGGATACCTAATATTCGAGAGAACCAAATCCGAAGGCATTTTAGCACCCCTCGTCGCGCCGAACTTCGCATTGAAGACGTCGCGTTCGGGGGTTCGGGTGTAGCGCGGGCAGGAGGAAAAATCGTTTTCGTACCCTTGACGATTGACGGCGAAGAGGTTGAAGTCCAGATCATCGAGCAAAAGCATCAATTCGACCGTGCTGAACTTCGGAAGGTGCTCCGGAGTTCA
>Ga0182038_10001874_pt1 | contig 10934 bp, 8 predicted proteins | sample sta12Can44000108_FD_125976 | JGI IMG/M metagenome (GOLD analysis project Ga0182038, IMG submission 125976) | Lab enrichment of tropical soil microbial communities from Luquillo Experimental Forest, Puerto Rico - statanox.12C.anox.44.000.108 | ecosystem: Environmental > Terrestrial > Soil >...
GTATGAGTCACCCCAGTTCGCGGGCGCACCGAATTTGTAGTGTCGTGCGATCTCGTCTTGATAATCGGCGCGCTCGTCACCGAAGATCTCGCGGCACTCGTCAAGATAGCTTGCCGCACCGGGATCGGTTTCCACCAGAACCTTCTGGTAATAGTGGCCGACTTCGTGGCGGAGATGACCCAGCATGGTGCGGTAGGGCTCGCCGAGGCGCACCCGCAGCGACTCGCGATAGGCGTCGAGCGACTCGACCAGATCGATCGTGATCACCCCGCCGGCGTGCCCGATCACCACGCGCTCGCCCCGGCTGTAACTGGACAGCAGATCGAACGCGAGTCCTCCGTCTTTCCGCCAGTAGGGCTCGACCGGCAGGCCGATGTCGATGAGCTGATAGACCAACCGCCGCAGGGCAATACCGGTGGACACCAGCTTTTCCACGGCGATGGTGTCGTCGGCGTCCGGCTCGCGGCGGATCAGGGAATCCGCCAGACACCGCCCCCGCTGGCCGCCGAATTCGTGCTCCTCGGGCACCAACCAGTTGCAGCCAAGGCTGGGCGCCTTCGTGCACGCAATCCAGGTCTGGCCGTCGATGACCGTGGCGCCAGACGAGGTCGCGACCACGGCGCGGCTTAGCACATGCAGTCCGAGTTCGGTTGAGCAATTCGGGCAGCGTCGCGACTCGAATGGGACGAAGCCCCGACAAACGGGGCAGGCGAACGCGCGCACGGCCGATCAGCTCACAAAGTTCTTCGCCAGCTGATGCATGTTGAGTTGTGCGAGCAATCGCGATGTGAATTCACTGAATTTGTTCTCAAACCGCGCTAGCTCCTTCCGGATTGCGTTGTCAAGATCCGCTGCGGTGACAAGTGTTCCCCGGGCGATGGTTGCTACCAGGTCCCGTTGGACCGACCAGCTTGATTGTCGCGGGTCCGTGCGGCTGACGATGAGCTCCGCGAGGCCGCCCTCGACTACGGTTCCCACTTTCGTCAGCCCGAGAGCCCTAGCCGCGGTCGCTGTAGCCATGCGGAAGGACTCCCGGCGCGATATGCCGGCCTGGTCGAATGCCTCGAGTTCGCGGTGCAGCGCGACGCCCGGCGAGACGAACGGCTGCTGCGTGTCGGTGCCGAGGAGCACCGTCACGCCGTCTTGATGTAACCGGCTGACGAATTCGTGCTTGCGCTCCACGGCGCGTCTGCAACGATCGAAATCCTCGTTGGTGAGATTTCTATAGGCGGGCATGCCCTTGTCGGGGTTCCACACGACGGCCGAGTAGAAGGAAGGCAGCGCCCGGGCCGACGGCTCGCGGCACGCCTCCTGGTATCGGTCCAGATCCAGAACGCCGGTGACCGCGTTCAGGGTCGGAGTCATGGCGAGCTGGTGGTCGACGCACGCGCGGCGGACGACGTCCGTTCGTTGCTGATCGACCGAGTCCCAATCGTAAATGCGGTCGAAGATGTGATCGCGCCTGACGCTGGCCGGCGGCGCCACACCCATTAGGTGCTGGCTGTCCGGTAGCAGGGCTTCCTCGTGGCCGAGCCCGTACGGGACATGGCCCAACACTCCGATGCCGGCCTCCCGGGCGGCTTGCTTGAGTGCTTCGATCCGCGGGACATCGAGGTTCTCGTACGACTTGGCCCACGTCGCGCCTAGCCATCGCAGCCGCTCGATGATCCCCCGGGCCTGCGCCGGGTCGTCGTAGGCGAACGAGTTGGACCAGCGCGCGGGCGGGGCGTTCACGAATCCGTAGGAGTAGCGGATGTCCGGTCCGGGAAGTGCCCCCGAGGCGACACAGGCGAGCGCGGCGGGTGTTGATGTTCCGTCTGGATCCCCGGCCTCGCGAACAACCGTGATTCCGTGTCGAAGCGTTTGGAGCAGAAAAATGTCGGTGAGCCGGAGCAGGTTGGCGGGGGGCATGTGCACGTGCATGTCGATCAGCGCGCTGGACACAATGGCGCCTCGGGCGGGCTCGAACACGGCGGCGCCGGCTGGCCGGTCCGCCGCTCCGGTTGGCGTGATGCGGTCGATATTGGCTTGGGACACAAGGACATCGACGTGTGTTTCGTCCGGCTGGTCGGTGTGTGCCACGGTAACGTCTGGGAGGACGAAAGCGCCGCGGACCGTCGGCAGAATCGGGTCGCGCGGGGATAGGGTGTCTGTCCAGGCGCCGCGTCCCAGGCGTCGAAACTTGCTGTCCTCCCGCATCGGTGGGGCGGGTTGGCGGCGCGTCGCAGACAGGTTCGGTGTCGCGCAACAGCCGCCGTGCACCAGGCCCATTACCGCGCGTTCAAACTCGCGATAGGTGCCCTCGGGTCCCGAGCGCGGGGCTGCACTTCGTAACGAGATCGCCTCCATTGTGTGTCCTCCTGGCCTGCATTCTTCAGCTTGGCTCGCGGAGCGGCAGTCCGGCGGCGCGATAGATCGCGTCGATTACGGTCATGTTTTCGATCGCGTCCTCGGGGGTCGTCTTGACCGGTTCGCCGCGTAGCACCGCCGCGGCGAAAGCGTCGAGCTGATAAGCGTAGGAGGCGCGGCGCGAAAAACGTTCCACACGACTGTCATTGGCTGAGCGGACCGAGAGCCGATGGAAAATCTGGGGCATCACGGGATTGAGCACACGCAACTCGCCCTGGCTGCCAACCACCTTGGCGTTGATCTGGAGCAGGTGCGTCGACCACATCGAGCAGCGGACGCGGCCGGTGTGTCCGCCGGGGAACCGCAACTCGGCCGTCATGGCCCGGTCAACCTGCGGATCGCGCAATTTCGCCTGCGCCGAAACGACTTCCGGGGTTGAGCCGCCGAACGTGCGCGCCATGTGGACGGCATAGCACCCGGCGTCCATTGTTGCGCCACCGGCGAGCGAATAGTTGTAGCGGATGTCGGAAAACTTCGGCAGCGGGAAGCACAGGGCGGCCTCCACCCGCTCGAGCTTGCCCAGCTCGCCCGACGCGATGATCTCCTCAACGCGCTGATTCAGCGGGTGGTAGCGATAGTGGAAGGCCTCCATCACAACCCGATCAGAATTCGCGGCCAGTTCGGCGATTTCCCGGGCTTCGGCCGCATTGGCGGTGAACGGCTTTTCGCACAGCACGTGCTTGCCTGCGGCCAGGGCAGCTCGGGTCCACCGGCCACGCAAGCCGTTCGGCAACGGGTTGTACACCGCGTCGAGGTTCGGGTCGGCTATCAGCTTGTCGTAGTCGTCGTGCACCCGGGGGATGCCGTGTTTGGCGGCAAAGGCCTGAGCTCGCGACGGATCGCGTGCGGCCACCGCGGCAACGACCACTTCGGCGTTCTTCTTGGCGGGGTTGACGAGCGCCGGCGGTGCGATCCGCGCTGCGCCGAGAATGCCGATCCGAACTTGTCCAGACACGGACCTGACGCTAACACTTGGTCGTATCTGCCGCGGCTATCGCGGAAATCGACATTAGCGCGCGGCTTAGTCGCACTTCTTCACGCTAACGTCGATCTCGGCATCAGCTCAGCTGCCGGGGCCGCGACGGGCGAAGGCCGGCGCACGCTCGGGCCGGATCCCGACGCCTATGAAGTAGGCCGGCAGCACAGACAGCCACGGCAGGCGCTCGACGACTCTCAGCAGGGCCTCCGGTGGCGTGGGGTCCGCGCCGCGAAGGAGCGGGCCGAGCAGCGCCCGCTGTAACATCCGTTGCACCCCTTGGGTTACCGCGGTGGGAAATAGGCGGCGGCGGCGCACCGCGGCCAGGTCGCGATCCGTGACCCGGTGCTCCCGCAGGGGTTCGGCCAACAACGTCGCGGCCGCCACGGCATCTTGGATCGCCAGGTTGATGCCGACGCCTCCCAACGGAGACATTGCGTGCGCGGCATCGCCGATGCACAGCAGCCCGTCGGCGTGCCAGCGACGCAGCCGATCTACCCGGACGTCGAGGTGTTTGATGTCGTCCATCGACGTCAGCGTCGCCACCGACTCGGTCGCTTGGGGTAGCAGCCCACTGACGTCGCGCCGAAACGCCTCTATGCCGCGAGCACGCAACTGGGCGTCGGTCCCCTTGGGTCCGAGGTAGGCGATCTGGTCGTAGCCTTTGCGCGGGATCACGACGAGGGCCTTGCCGGGGGCAAGGCGAGGGAAGAAGGAGAATTCCGCGTCGTCTTCGCGCGGCAATCTGAACCACCAGACGTCGAAGGTCACCGGGTATTCGCGTGTCTTCAGGCCGGCCTCGCGACGCACGATCGACGACCGGCCGTCGCAACCGACGGTCAAATCGGCCCGCAACTCACCCGGGCCCTCGGGCCCCTGGTAGCGCACTCCGGCTACCCTGCCGCCCTCCCGCAGCAGCCCGGTGGCCTCGGTCTTCATCCGCAACGTGAAGCTCGGCTCGGCCCGGGCGGCCTCGGCGAGCAGGTTCAGCAGGTCCCACTGCGGCACCATGGCGATAAAGGGATGGGGTTGTTGTCGCAAACGCTCGAAGTCGACGTACGTGACCGAGCGGCCATTCGACTCGAATTTCGCCTTGCGGACCTCGCTGTAGTGCAACTCCCTGAAACGCTCCCACAAGCCCAGCTCGTCGAGCAGCCGCAGCGTGGTCGGATGCACGGTGTCACCGCGAAAGTCGCGCAGGAAATCGCCGTGCTTCTCCAGCAGGGTGACCTCGACACCCGCCCGAGCCAGCAGGAGCCCGAGGACCATCCCGGCCGGGCCGCCGCCGATGATCGCGCAGGTGGTTGTCTCAGCCATCAGCGCCCAAGCATAGTGTCACGTCCGCAGGTCGGCGTCGTACACCGAGACGGGTTCGAGGATGACGCCGGTTTCCTCGACGTATCGGTCCCACAGCGCCAGCAGCTCGGCCAGTTTGTCGGGCCGCGAGGCGGCCAGGTCGTCGATCTCACCCGGGTCGCCGGAGAGGTCGTAGAGCTGCCAGGTGCCCGGACCGTACGGCTCCGGCAGGTAGAGCGCCTTCCAGTTACCCTGACGAATTGCCCGGCGGCCGAACAATTCCCAGCCCGTGCCGGTATCGGCTTCGTGGACGGCCTCGCTGTCGCCCGACAGATACGGCACTAGCGAGCGGCCCCGCATGGGTTCGACCTCGCGGCCTCGGTAGGACGTGCCGGGATGTGCGACAGCGGCGAGTTCCAGCAGGGTTGGGGCGATGTCCATGACGGTCGCGAACGCGGTGCCGATCTGGCCCTGCCGCGCAAAGCCCGGCCAGGTGAGGAAGCCCACCACCCGGATCCCGCCTTCGGTGGTGAACGCCTTGTGCAGGCGCGACGGCGCGGTGGCCGCCTGTGCCCACCGCGGGCCGTACCAGATGAACGAGGTGGGGCGGCCGAGGTTGTCGAGGCTGTTGTCGCAGTATTTTTCGATCTGCGCGACGATTTGGGGTCCACGAAGCGGCATCGCCTCGACCATCGCGCCCTCTGCGCCGTTGTCGGACAAGAAGATCACGACCGTGTCGTCAAGCTCGCCGGCGTCGGCCAGGTATTCGATCACCCGGCCGATGTTCCAGTCCATTCGGTCCACCATCGCGGCGTAGACCTCCATGCTTCGAGCCGATAGCGCGCGCTCGTCGGCAGTCATGTCGGCCCACTCCGGGGCACCGTCGGCCACGACCGGGTGGGCCGCGGCGTCGGGCGGGCAAAGTCCGAGCCGCCGCAGCGCTGTCAAGCGCGCCTCGCGCAATGCGTCCGGTCCGTCGTCGTAACGGCCGTGATAGGTCGCGATGGATTCGTCCGGTGCCTGCAGCGGCCAATGCGGGGCTTGGAAGGGCAGATACGCGAAGAAGGGCCGGTCCTTGTTTTCCGGGTCCTTCGAACGTTCGCGGAAGTAGCGCAGCAGAGTGTCGGCGTAGAAGTCGGACGAGTAGAAGTTAGGGGGGAAGAAGCCAACGGAGACGAACTGGTCATCTTCGGTGTAAAGCGTTGGCACGGGCGAGAAACCGCCTCCGGCAGCGGGCCCGTAATGGCTGGCGCCAGCCGGCAGCAAGGCGAACGAGCGCTCGAATCCACGAGCCCACGGCGACGTCTCGATGGTGGCACCCAGGTGCCATTTGCCCGACATCAGCGTCAGATATCCCGCGTCGCGCAACAGCTCGGGCAACGCTACAACTCGGTCGTTCAGATAGCCCTCATAACCGGGCGCGCCCTGGAATCCGGGAATCGCGACCTCGAGCATCGTGCCGATACCGGCGAGATGGTGGTCGGTTCCGGTTAACAGCATCGCCCGGGTAGGTGAGCAGGCCGGGGCGGAGTGGAAATCGGTGAACCGGATGCCCGCGTGGGCCAGCCGATCCAGGTTGGGCGTATTGATCTCGCCGCCGAACGCGCCGATATCGGAAAACCCGAGGTCGTCCGCCACGATCACCAGAAAGTTGGGCCTCTTCACGGTGAAGCATCCTGTCAGGTCCGGCGCTGCGATGGAACATTCAACCGAGCGTGCGTGTCTGTACGGCTACGCGCCGGCAACGGTGGCATTTTGCGCACGCTCGGCGGCGCCCGGCTGCGGGCACAGCTATATGGTCAAGACAAGCGCTAGATCCGCAGTCCGCAGGACACCGAAGGGGCACCGCAATGTTGGCACAGTTCGGGATGTCCATTCCGTTGGTCGCCGCGCCGATGTCGGGCGGCCCGACCACTCCGGCGATGGTCTCGGCGGCGACCCAGGCGGGTGGCCTGGGCATGCTGGCCGCCGGCTACAAGACCGGGGAAGCCGTCGAAGCCGAGATCAGGATCGTCCGCGCCGAGGGAATCCCGTTCGGCATCAACGTGTTTGCGCCCAATCCCCTACCTGTCAATCCCGACAGCTACCGGACTTACGCCGCGACGATTCAGCAGGAGGCCGACCAGTTTGGTCTGACCCTGCCCGCCGAGCCCATCGAGGACAACGACAGGTTCGACGAGAAGATCGCGCTGTTGCTCGACAACCCGGTGCCAATGGTGTCGTTCACCTTCGGGATACCGCCGCGCAACGTGATCGCCGCGCTGCAAGAGGCCAATAGCGTTGTGGTTCAAACGGTGACAAACCCCGACGAGGCGGCGCAAGCCCATGCTGCCGGTGTCGACATGCTTGCCGTGCAGGCGGCGGCGGCCGGCGGGCATTCCGGCACGCTCTCGCCGCGGAAACCGCTGACGCCGGTCCCGATCGTGGACCTTGTCAAAGAGATCGTGGCGACGGTGCCCCTGCCGGTGATCGCGACGGGCGGGCTCGCCACCCCCGCGGCGGTGGCCGAAGTGATCCGCGCGGGCGCAGCGGCGGCCGCCGTGGGAACGGTTCTGCTGCGTGCCGTCGAAAGCGGCGCCTCGGCCACCCACCAGGCGGCCCTCGCCGATCCCGCGCGCACCGAGACGGTGCTCACTCGGGCCTTCACGGGCCGCCCGGCCCGCGGCCTGCGCAACGCGTTCATCGACGCCCACGAGACGGAGGCGCCGCTGGGCTATCCGGCGATTCACCACCTCACCAGCCCGCTGCGCAAGGCCGCCGCCGCGGCGGGGAAACCCGACTATGTACATCTGTGGGCGGGCACCGGATACCGGCACGCCACCGCCGAGCCGGTGGCCGACATCCTGCGGCGACTGGCTTCCGACCTATGAGTATTCGAAGCGGTTCAGCACGTCGTATTTGCCGCCGGGAGTTGCACACGTCAACTTATAAATCAACCGCACCGCGGTCGATTCGATCTTCTGGTAGCCGGCCAGCGCGGGCGTCTGCTCGAGGAATCGCAGCCGTGGATTCCACGATTGGATGTCGCGGGTGTCGCCGATGCCCCACTTGATGATCCCTTTTGTCAAGGCTTTTGACAGCAGCGGCGCCAGCGCTGAGAGCGTGTCGAAAAGGAGCTCGCCGCGGTCTAACCGGTCCGTCAAGCGCTGCAGCAGCTGTCGGACTTCGTCCTCGCGCAGGTACATCAGCAGCCCCTCGGCGACGACGAGTGTGGGGCGGCGGGTTGGAATCTGATCCAGCCATTCCGGATCGGTCACCGATGAGCCGATCATCCGGTAGTGCTCGGTGTCGTCGTACAGGCGTCGCCGCAACTCGATGACGCTTGGCTGATCGATGTCGAACCACAGGACCGATTGCGGGAAGGCGAGCCGAAAGGCGCGGCTATCGAGGCCGCAACCGAGGTGTAGGACAACCGAATCAGGTTGACGCCGAAGGAAATCCGCGCACCAGTCGTCGAGCTGTTTGGCGCGCAACACGACCATGTACTGGTTCGACGCCGGAAACGAGGTCCGATGGATTCGCTTGAAGTCATAGTCGATCCGGTCCACCGCCTGCGCGGCCGCGTTGTCACCCAGAATGGGGCGCCGCGAACGGCTTTCATACGCGCGCAGATACAGCGTGACGAGGTTCGTCCACTCCACCGAGCCCCAGCGGACGGAACTGAAGTCAACTTTGGCCGTTGTCATCATTCCTCCCCCTCGCACGTTAGCCGATAGGTCTCAGCATTCAACTGGCCGCGCCGCAGGCGGAAAACGTCCGCATGCCCAGCACGCGGTCGATTGCGTCGCTGACGCACTGCGGGTGCTCTTCGACAAGCATGTGGCCGGCGTCGGGTCGGTGCAGATGGGTGGCGCCCGGGATGGCCGCGGCCAGGTCGCGCGCATGGTCGGGTGGGGTCGTCATGTCCGCTCCCCCGCTGATGACAATCGTGTTTGCGGAGATGGACGCAAGGGCGTGGTACTGGTCGTATTCCTTGAGGCCGGGAAGAAAGCCAACGGCTGTTGTCAATGAAATGGTCTGGGCGACGGATGCGGCGACCGCGGTGGCACCGTTCGTCGCGGTGCCAAAGTGCTTGGTGAGGCCCCGCCATACCGGCCGCACCAGTCCACTGAAGACCTGGTCTGTGGGCCGCCGCGGCATATGGTGCACGAGATTGCACAGCATTGCCGTGGCCCGTGTGGCCAGCAAACGGCCGAGTCCTCGCTCGGCCAGGCGGCCGGCGGCGGTGGCGACCAGGACGAGGCCTTGCGGTTCCACCGGACGATCGGCGGTGGCACGGCCCAAGTATGCGAGCGCTGTCATGCCGCCCATCGAATGTCCCGCCAGTGTGAGCGTCCCGGTGACGCGCAGAGCGGTCAGGACGTCGGCCAGGTCGGCGGCCAGTCGGTCTATCCGGTATGTGTGCATGTCGGCACCGGTCGAATCGCCGTGGCCGCGGTGATCGTAGGTGATGATTCGTACACTGTTGCCCCACCGACCCACCAGGTGACCGACCTGGCGCGCCCAGCTGGACTGTGTCAGGCAGAGGCCGTGCAGCAGAACAACGGTGTGGTCGGGAGCGCCGTCAGAGCCGTAGTCGCGGACCGCCAGCCGCACGCCGTCACTGGTAATAACCGTGCGCTCGACGTAGCCGTTGCGCTTTGCCTCAATTCGCCGCGGAAGCGCAGAAGTGTTGGCACGGTATGCGTTTGATCCCGTAGTTAGTTCTGGCTCAATGAACACGGCGGACTCCTGCTCGGTGTCGATGTCGAGGGGAGGTCCCGACACCCTGGTCCACTAGCGCGCCGCGAACACCTCAGATAACTTAACGGCCCCCGGGGCCGAGCGGTTCAAATCGACGGCCATCCGATCGGTGCTCTGCTCCGAAGGACTACCAAGCAACAGTTGTGGCCGTTAGCACCGTTAGGTCAAAAGGAGTGCGTCAGGTCCCACTCGCCGGTGGAATTCAAGTCGGTTCAGCCAAGCGAACATACTTCGTCAAAATGCCTCGGGATTTCGCTGCACCTCGAGCGGCACCGGATGGCGGTACAGGCGAGACGCGTTCTCCCAGCTGAACTTACGGATCACGTCCGGCGGCAGGTCGCCGATCTCTTCGTGGATCGTTTGTTGAGTGTGCGGCCAGGTGGAGTCGCAATGCGGATAGTCGGCCTCCAACATGATGTTTTCCACGCCTATCCGCTCACGCTGCACGAACGACGACTTGTCCTCCACCGCGCAGAACCAGAAGTTCCGGACGAAGACCTCCGCCGGCGTGAGGCTTTCACCAAGCGCCGCCCAGGTGCCGTACATCGCGTGATAGCTGAGCATGTGGTCAAGACGATCCAGCAATCCCGCGACCCAACCGATTCCGCCTTCCGACAAACAGATTTTCAGGCCGGGGAACCTGCTGGGCAGACCGGAGTACAACCAGTCGACCGCCGCTGATATCGCATAGGCGAAGAACAGCACCCCCTGCACATCCGGCGGTGCATCGTCCGTGGTGGACGGCGAGGACCCCGACGATCCGATGTGCAGGTTCACCACGGTCCCGGTCTCGGCGCACGCCGCCATCATCGGGTCCCAGTGACCGGAGTGAATGCTCGGCAATCCGAGCATCGCGGGGTTCTCGCTGAACGTAATGGCGTGAAATCCGCGCTCCGCGTTCTCATAGATCATCTTCGCGCCGAGCTCGGGATCCAGAAGCCACGGCAATTGGCAGGCAATGATCCGTTCGGGATATGACCCCGCCCAAACCTCGAGGTGCCAATCGTTCCATGCGCGAACCGATGCCAACGCCAGGTCGCGATCCTTGGTCAGCTGCTGCAGCCGCTGACCGGCGAACCCCGGCAGGAAAGAGGGAAAGTTCAGCGAGGCGTATACGCCATTCAGGTCCATGTCCTTGACGCGCTCATGGATATCCCATGCGCCTCTGCGCATTTCATCGAACCGGACCGGCTCGAAGCCATACTCCGCCACGGGCCGCCCGACCACGGCGTTGAATCCGACGTTGGGCAGTAACCGGCCGTCGTAGACCCACGTCTGTCCCCCGCTGTCGGTCTCCACGACTTTCGGTGCGCGGTCAGCGAATTTGTGGGGCAGGCGTCCGGTGAAGGTGTCCGGCGGTTCGACGATGTGATCGTCCACCGAGATCACCGTGTAGCGGCGTGGGGCTCGCGGCGGATCTGGCAAAAAGGTGACCGAGCGATGCTCGCCGGTCTTGGCGGTGGTGAAGTTCGGGTCAGCGGCCAGCTCGTCGATCGATTTCACTCGTCAA
>Ga0182038_10001878_pt1 | contig 10919 bp, 15 predicted proteins | sample sta12Can44000108_FD_125976 | JGI IMG/M metagenome (GOLD analysis project Ga0182038, IMG submission 125976) | Lab enrichment of tropical soil microbial communities from Luquillo Experimental Forest, Puerto Rico - statanox.12C.anox.44.000.108 | ecosystem: Environmental > Terrestrial > Soil >...
AGCGGCGCAAGTGTCGGCATTTATCCTGGTGATATTGCTCAGCCCGCAGTTGGCCGGGAACTGGTCGAGGCAACCGTCAAACGTTTCGGAGCGATCGACGTCCTGGTCAATAACGCCGGAGTCTTCAGGCCCAAGCCTTTCCTTGAACTAGGAGAGGCCGACTACGATTGGTTCCTTGATACCATCCTTAAAGGCAAGTTTTTCACCGCGCAGGCCGCAGCGAAAGCTATGAAGGCGCAAGGACGCGGCGGAGCCATAGTCCATACGGGCTCTCTCTGGGCCATTCAGGCTATTGGCGCTACTCCGTCATCAGCCTATTCGGCGGCGAATGCGGGCGTTCATGCCTTGGTGCGTAACCTTGCCATCGAATTGGCGCCTGACCGCATCCGCATCAATGCGGTTGCCCCAGCCGTGGTTGAAACGCCCGTTTACAGCACCTTCCTGAGCCCGGAGCAAGTGAAGGAAATTCTTCCGAGCTTCAATGCATTCCATCCGCTGGGGCGCAACGGCCAGCCAGCTGATGTCGCGGAAGCGATCCTGTTCTTTGCTTCAGAACAGGCCTCTTGGATCACAGGGACGGTATTGCCCGTCGACGGAGGTGTTACAGCGGGTCGACAATAGCGGAAGAAAACGGGTGTGCCCGACGCGGCTAATTAATGCGGACAAACTTCGAGCCACGACCAGATTGTGGACTCCACCCTGGCTCTCTTACGCCTTCGGCGTGCTCTCTGTGAACGCTAACCCGTGAGCGCAACAATTGAGCTCGTCGTAACTCTGAGGCAGCCCTTCTCGCCGTTCTTCCGACTGTTTAGATCTTAATCTAGAATACCGGCAATTCTGAGATACGTGCCTTTCAAGCTTGAGGAAAGAAGAAGATTCAGACCTGGCCCTGGTTCAGGCGCTGCAGCACGGTGAGGATCGGAACGCAACGAAACCGACACGCTGGAACTGACGATGGAGACGTTCGTTCGGGCTTACTTCAACGTCGGTAAGTTTCGGCCGAAGGCCAAGTTTGTAAGGTGGTTGTACCAGATCGCCCTAAATCTTTGTCGCGATCGCCCTAAATCTTTGTCGCGATCACCTGAGAAGCCGAGCTTACCAATACTCCCTCCAGACGAGTCTTTTGATGCACCCATCGGGGACAACAAAGACCCGGGTCTGCTTCTGGCAACGGACCGGAGGGCAGATGAGAGCACGGATCGTCGTGAGGAATTAGCCGCTTTGGAAAACGCAATCAACGAATTGCCCGAAGACCTGAAAAACGTGTTCATCTTGACGGCTTTGGAAAAACGGCAGCAGGGTGAAGTTCAAGAACTTCTCGGTATCTCGCCCAAGGCGGTCGAGACGAGGCTTTATCGAGCTCGCAAACTGCTTTTGGACAAGATGGGTAAAAAGGGCTTTTAACCTGACCTTCTCTACACGGGAGATTGTCATTCCAGGGGAGACCGTCGAAGAAGCCGGGCCCTCGTCCAAGTCATGTCTATCATTGAATTTGCGCTGGCCTACAAAGGCGGATGACCACGCAACGGCGTCGGCCACCTGGAGCCGCCGGTTTATCGCGAGGCTGACGACGTGTCCTGAAAAGAAGATCACGCACGCGTGAATCCGCGCCTGGGCCGAGTAGAACGGCGCCCCTGCGTCTCCCGAACTCCCCGACGATACCTTGACGATCAAGACCGGCCACGTTGCGTTTCCTATGATCCGGTCGACCTTCAGGCCCTGGATGCTTTGGAACACGCGGACGGCGACGGCGGTCAGGGAGCCGAAAGCAGCGTCCACCGCGAGCGACAGCCCAGGAGCATTGAGAAGATACTGCATACCATTTTTCCCGTCCGCGAATTATGCGCTCAAGGAGAAGGCATGTTCTCGATGCTCATGTTTCGAGATCAACTTTAAAAGCAGTTGGCGGTCGATCTTGCCGGCTGCATTCCGGGGAATTTCACCGACGATCTGAAGCTTCTCGGGAATTTTGTAGTCTGCCAGCCGGGCAGTTACATGAGCTAGAATTTCATCGGGGTCTGCGCTTTGCGCACCACTTTCCAACTGCACGAAGCCGGTTACCCGCTGTCCCAGCTCAGGATCCGATATACCGACGACTGCGGCGTCGCGAACCGCCGGGTGACTCAGCAAGGCAGACTCGACTTCGACCGGCGAAATATTCGAACCGCCGCGAATAATCAGGTGCTTCTTCCGGGAAACGAACCAAAGATTACCTTTCTCATCCTGTCGCATGAGATCGCCGGTATGAAACCAGCCGGCCTTTGGTGCGTCCTCTACCAGCCCCGGCCCGGCCCAGTAGCCTGGCGTAACATGGGGGCCGCGCGCGGCCAACTCCCCCACCTGGCCAGGAGACACCGACCTGTTACCAGGCGGACCTGGGCATTTTTTACAATTCTGGTTACGGGTCCGGGCTCCAAGCCGTAGGTGAGCGAGCCGAGCGCCTCCGTAGCCGCCCAAGTGGAGCGTAAAGGAATCCCAAAAACGGAAGGGAACTGCTCTTGCACCTCGGATGGACAGACATCTCCCGCTGAAATGCAAGTCCGTAACGAATCGACGTTCCGAGCGTGTGCTCGCTGGCGCTGCAGGAGAGCCGCGTACATGAACGGCAGTCCGGCTAGCCAGGTACAATGGTGGCGTTCAATCGCATGGAGCACGGCATCGGGGTCAAACCGCTCCAACAAGACAAACGGCACGCCAAAGCTGATGTAGGCCAGCATGGTGAAAAGCCCGCTGGCGTGAACTGGAAGTGGAAACGTGGAAGTTAGACCGGTCTTCTACAGTTCGCAAAACTGAGTTGTTGACGCGTTGAGGCCTTACGTAACGCCTTAAGCCCTTAACGGAGGTTTTCGGCTGAATGTGCCCAATACGCGTATACGGACAAAGCTTCACAGCAGATTAACTGATGATAATTTGCGGGTGATTGGGCCATGATACTCTCCGAGGGCGCGGAGGCAAAGGGGGCCGACGATAGCGCTGGAAGATAGGGACGGAGCATTCTCGGAATTCCATCATATGTCGGGGGCCGTACACTACACTCTTGGGCGCAATTCAGTGATCATGTACTTCGCAGCAAAGTCAATGAACGCACGTACACGAGCTGGCAATACACGATGTCCCGGATAAACAACATGGGCTGAAAATTCTTTCGCATTCCACTGCGGCAACACGCGCATGAGCCTTCCTGAAAGAAGATCCTCTCGAATGAGCCATTCCGGCAGGAGGCCGATTCCAAGGCCGGCGCAGACGGCTTCACGCACGCTTGTGGAGCCTTCCGAAATCAGAACGGGTGAAATCTGAAACGTTTGCTCACCGGTTTTGGCAGAATACAGCATGACATTATTACCGCCTCCAAATCGTGTCGCTGAGAGACTGATCCAGGGCCATGATTCGAGGTCAGACGGTTTCTTAGGCGCTGGACGGCTCTTAAGAAATGCTGGTGATGCCACCAGGCAGCGCACGATTTTTCCCGATGGACGCGCCACCACAGTGTCGTCCACGATGTCGCCAGCCACGACGCCGGCATCATACCCCTCCTGAATAACATGTACCGGGCGATTGGTGTAGCCGAGTTCCGCGGTCACTCCTGGGTTGGCCTGCAGGAAGTTGGCGATAAGCCTCGTGACCACGGATTGCCCGAAGTCAATGGTCGCAAACAAACGCAAATGCCCGCGCAACGCGGCTTGATCTTCGTGTAACCGCTGTTCGGCGTCTTCCGCCAAAGCCAGCATCGCCCGAGCATCGGACAGGAGCCGGTGTCCGGTTTCGGTCAAGCTCATGCGATGGGTATCGCGCCGAAGCAATGCCGCGCCAGCTTTTTGCTCTAATTGCTGCAAATAGCGGCTTAAGGTCGGTTGTGGAAGTTTCAGCCGGCGCGCGCCCGCCGAAATGCTGCCGCTTTCCACGATGCAAACGAATGCGCGCAACCGCGAAAGGTCCTCAAATGCTGCCATTCATTTTATGAATAACAATTATCAATTTGCGGTGCCTACTGAAAAATGTCCTTCGTGTCATGTTTTGAGCGTTATGAAAAACATTCAAAACAATTCCAAAGTCGCTCTCGTGACCCGAGAACCGAACACAAGCAGTGATACGTTTGGGGCAAAGCGCGAGTCTGGCCTAAAGAACAAAGAACCAGAAGCATTTCAGCGAACAGCCGGTGTACAGAATTCCTTAGCGTACATGGGAAGTATCATATCCTTTCTCGCCGAGGGAGGCGAAACCGCAGGCCGCTTCGCTTTCATGGAATACCGATCGAGGCCAGGCACCGAGCCGCCACCGCATATCCATGAATGGGAGCACGAGCTCATCTATGTCCTGGAGGGAACGATGCAGTTTTTCTGCGAGGACAAGGCGATGATCGCGCGTCCTGGAGAGATGGTGTTTATCCCTCGAGGAAAGCCGCATGCCTTCTACATCCTTTCCGAAAATGTGCGGGCGCTGGGCCTGATTGTTCAAGCAACCGATTCGAAACCACTTGGACTCGATCGCTACTTCCGGGCCATGGGAGAGCAGGCACTGAGCATGGAACTTCCTGACGGTGCAGTCACCTATGCCGAAGCTGATTTGCAACAGGCACAACGGATCGCAAACGAGGTTGGATGCCGGCTGCTCTCGCCTGAGGAGACGGCCGCAGCCCTCCCTCTCCGATGTGTTGCAACTTTGTAGTCGAATGGGAGGTCGGGATAGATGATGAGAGATTTAACTCGTTGCAGCGAACAGACCGAGAATAAAGCGATGAAGCAGACCAACCTTCATACCCACCGCACTGTAGCACGCCTGCCCCTTGCGGATCATATGAATCGCTTCATAGCCGGCAATCGTGCGCCATGCTCCCCAGAAGGAGCGAAAATGCTGGCTTGTGCGAACCCGACCTTTGATGGCCCGGTGGTCCTGTTCCAGGACATATTGAGGTACTGTACCGGACGGTGCTGACAATCCTCCTCAAGGGCACCTTCGGCTTTGAGCTGCGCGATCGCCGGCGGATAACCGGCGTGCTGGTCGGTATTGATTACGCGGGGTGCGGGATGGTTCTCTCCGCCCAAGGATTTCGCCAGAAAGCGCTTAGCCGCTGCTGCGTCGCGCCTGGCTGAAAGAAGGAAGTCGATCGTCGCACCGTTGGAGTCCACGGCCCGGTACAGATATATCCACTTGGCCCTTGACGCGGATATAAGTCTCATCTACGCGCCAGGAGTCGTTGGTCGGTTTGAGCCGCCGACGTAATTGGCGCTCAAGTTCCGGGGCGTAACGCTGTACCCACCTCCAGACGGTCACGTGGTCGACCAAAAGTCCGCGCTCAGCAAGGAGTTCCTCGACGTGACGGTACGAGAGCGAAAAGCGCAAGTACCAGCCGATCGCAAGTAGGATCATTTCCGGTTCAAATTGCCGCCACTTGAAAAGACCCGAAACCGAAGGCGTCAGCAGGAGCATCAGCTCAGCATATCAGACTGCTCCTGCAAAGTTGGAACACTTCCCATCAGGCAACGTGATAGCCAGGGAATCTCGGTCAACATAGATAAAGTTTGCCGATTTGTGGGTAGCATCAAAATAGCCGTAATCATAATCAAACGTTATGATCAGCTGTCGTAGATTGTGATATACAGCGCCCAGGGAATCGAGGCAGCCCGCGTTTATGCACTCGTTGTGACGCGGGCGGGACGACCACGTCACAATGCGGCCGTAGTTCGGCACCCGACCGTCGTCTCGAGGACGAGGACGATTTGTTGTGGCTACGCCGCACTCGGGGCAATGCAGCTGGGCATTTGGTTAGGCACGCGGCGAACTTAATTCCGACCGATAACCGTTGCAGAAGCGGACGAACGTGTCGCTGGGTTCTCCCAGAGCACCACTGGGCAATACCCAATAGAATCCGCGTCGCACCAGGAGATCGGCAATCCGCACTATGCGAAGCTGGCCGAGAGCCAATTCATTCTGCACGCACCAACGGGACAGAAATGCGAATCCCATGCACTGCGTCGTGGCAGTCTTGATCGCTTCGATGTCGGCCAAGACGTACTGATACGCGAGCAACTTGGCTTGGATTCCCAGTTTGCGCATGGCTTTTTCTACGACCACCCTGGTTCCAGAGCCGGCTTCTCTCCAGATCAGCGGAACTTTGGCGAGATCTTGGGCTGTCGCCACCGACGCAGCCAGCCGTTGGTAGCTGCGGAATGTCGGATTGGTACCGGCAACCAAAACCACCTCGTCTTCAACGAATTGTTCAAGTCTGAGCCCGGCTGCGCGGTGACTCCCCTCCACAAGTCCGAACGGGTAAAGGCCCTCCTGGACGGATTCCAGGACAACTTGGGAGTTTTCTACCCGCAACTCGATTTGGAGCGTTGGATAAGCTCTGGAGAACTCGGCCAGTAACACCGGGATGAGATGGGATGCAATCGTAAGGCTGGCCCCGAAGCTGAGCTCCCCGCTTAGTTTATGCTCGGAGCGGAACGAAGCCTCGATCCGGGAGAGGGTGTTCTGAATTTCTGCCGAGAGCGTCCGCAAGGTGTGGCCGTGCGTCGTCAGTCTGACGCCCCGGGTCGAGCGAGAAATAAGCGGCTGGCCAACAATTTCCTCAAGTCGCCGAACATGCGCGGTGACCGCCGGCTGCGACAAATGCAACTGCTTCGCCGCCGTCGAGACTTTTCCACATTCCGCAACAGTGAGGAACGATCGGAGAAGCCTCAGGTCAAGATCGTTCGGGTTTATAATCAGCCTTTCTGCAGAGAGTTCGCGGCCATGATTCTGATGCCTTGATATCAGATGACATGATGTTTAGCCAATCAATTGATTGTCCTCTGTAGGATCGCGGCCCTCGGTGGTAGGGTCACGCTCCCGCGCGCCGGCGCTGAAGCAGCTCTGCGAGCTGTTCAGACGCGGCGGATGTTGCATGACGCCGGTCGTCATCGTCCTGCAGCATCCCGGCTAGGACGAAGTCAGGTCGTGCCGACCCGGGCTGCGCGGCGGGCTGTAGAAACCATCCGGTTCATGGTCCCAGTTCTCAGCCGGCATTTGCGTGTTTGCTTTGTAGTGCGGTTGACGCGCATTCGCTGAGTTCATGTGATGCGACTAGAGAAAACCAAACAAGCTGAATGCTAACACCACACTGAAGAAAGATTGGCTATGCGGTCTGATGAATTCCAACAGTTTCGTTTTCATGATTGTGGCTACCATGAAAACTCCGGCCTACATAATTCAAGGCTATGATTCGCTATCGGATTGTATGATGGCTGTTCGTGCCGTGCCGAAGGGTCAATGTGACTTTTTAAGCAGGCTCTGGACGACTGCAGATGAGATACGCACAGGGATGTCGGAATACCCAGGTTTTTCTACCGCAGGGCGGCTTTCTATTATAGCAGCGACGGAGCGGCGGCCAGGCACCGCGACCTGACCTGTTCTTATTGTGAGCGGGGCCGAGACTGGCGTTGCAGAAATCAGGCCATCAGATGTCATGATCTCTAATCATAAACTTCTATTATGCCGCTGGGGCGGGGATTGATATTTGTCGTCGTAAAACTGGGAAAGCAAATGAATGAAATGAACGAACTATCGGGTGAATTCACGAATGATTTCCTGCACGCTCAAGCAGACGCTGGCGACTACCTTTTGGACGAGGAAGGTTTCCAGTACCGGCCAACGCAAGACGAGATGAAGCAGCTGGCCCTGGAAGGCAATTCGCTCCTGTTTATCGATTGTTTGAAAGGCAAATGCAAATACGGACAGGCAGCGCCTGATTCACGGGATGAATAGAGTTTACGAAAATATTATACAGACCTGTACCAGCGGTGGCACCCCATCGGCGGCTTCCCGTCAAAGTGCACTACGGGTTGTGGCGATATTGGAAGGTGCTATGATGCTCGCCCGAACGCTGGATGACCCCAGCGTTTTTGAGGATGCCACTCGAAATCTGCCTTAACCGTTATCGCCCAGAGCGGAAAACCAACGGTCACTTCTATGCCAAATTCTTCCATTAAAATCGCCGTCGACGCGATCAGGGTTGAGCAAACAAAACAGCAACACAAAATATCCAAATTTATAAGCCGTTAGTAACAAGGATCTTACACAAGTAAATCAAGGCCCTTTCAAGGCCGGTAGACGGGTTAGAATCCACGCGCTGCCAGCCTGCAGGTTAGTGTCCAAAGTGGCCGGCTTCTCTCGGGAATCAGAGGCTATAGCTCGCGAAGCCGACGCCGGTCCGCCGCGTTCATCCTCAACAGCAAAACCGCGTCTTGCGGAAGACGGCAATATTCGAAGGACGATTCCGGAGATGTACCAATGACTGCTGGGGAGGGTGAGGAATAGGCGCATGGATCGTCCGCCGAGTTCTGATTCCCGCATTTGGTCCGTGCTAAGAAGTTTGGCACAGCGAGAAGAAAGAGGCCATATTCCGATAGCGCCCCTGACGCGGGTGCGAAAGAACAAGGCGTGGTGGCCGGACGGGAATGATAGCCACCAATCTTTAAACTTGTCGTAGGTTATCGAAGCGTCTCCGGCTTATGTTCCAACTTCTGCCGCCCCGGCGTCAGTTGGTAAATCCGCGGGATATCTATTGCGTGGGGATAGACCACAACTACCCGATGAGGGTCGTCCGGCTTGAAATAGATAGGTATCCGAATCCGCCACATTTTCCGTCCGTTTATCTGCAGATATTTCTGCAGATCTGAGAGCAGACGGGCCGTAAGAACCGTCGGTTTTACGATTTTCAGGTCGAGGGTCCTATGGCCCGAAAAATCGCCCCAGAAATAGAACTCATCGGGAAAATTTTCGTAGTTACTACGAAAGTGTTCCCCAACGTCGCCAAGGAAGGTCACCCACTCTTCCGCGTCAACCTCTGGATCGCCGGGAGACGCTTTCCACAACCTGCCCCAGCATTCGAAGTCGGTCTCGCCGATCGCATATCCATCCGTCGGGTCTGAACCGACGGTTTCGTGGCAAGGATCAGCAGCCAAAGTCCTGGAACATCCATTCGAGAAGCGTCGGGGAATCTGGCTTCGGACGACATGCTGCTGAAAGTCACGATATTGCATGACCCGACCATCGTGAATATTCTAGGGCCGGAATAATCAATTGATTGGATGAAAGATCACGGTATCTGATATCGAGGCATCAAATATAGTTAACCACAATGCTTTTGCGAATTAGCCGTTCCGAGGTTGTGGTGACGCCACGACCTCATTCGTATCTTTCTGCGGAGGACAGCTTAGCTCGCCAAGCTTCCAGCAGCTGTAATTGACACGACCTTGCACGCCCCGAAGCGACCAGCCTTCCAAAAAGGAATTATCATAAAGCATGATATTCTATCATAAGAAATGATTATGCATGTGACTCCTAAAAATGAAGAGTGGCCAAGATCAACATGTGTGCTCCCGAGATTGCGGAGTCTAACACTTCAAAAAGAATCAAACTATTAAAACTATGAACGCCAGCACTTACGCCCACCCCGAAGCATTGGTTAATACGGCTTGGATCGTCCAGCATGTGAACGATCCTGAAGTCCGCATCATTGAGAGCAACGAAGATGTCTCATTGTATGACACCGGGCATATTCCCGGCGCCGTGCACGTTGACTGGCACAAAGATCTTAATGATCAAACCATTCGCGATTATCTCGATCCCGAAGAATTTGCCGCTTTAGCGAGCCAGATTGGCATCACGCAGGAAACGGCCCTCGTCTTTTACGGTGACAAGTCGAATTGGTGGGCCTGTTACACCCTATGGGTGTTTGCTCTTTTCGGCCATAAAGACTTGCGGATCTTAGATGGTGGTCGCGATAAATGGATTGCGGAAGGACGTCCCGTCACCAAAGACAAGCCGACGTATCCGCAGACAAAATACCCGGTCCCGGCTGAACGTGACGACCACACGATCCGCGCCTTTTTTGATGATACTCTGGCGCACAGCAAGGCAAGGAAACCGCTGATCGACGTGCGTTCGCCCGCCGAATTTAAAGGCGAGATCACGTATCCGGCCGAGTATCCCCAAGAGAGCGCGCTTCGTGGTGGGCATGTTCCGGGGGCAAAGAATGTCCTGTGGAAAATGGCAGCCAACGACGACGGCACATTCAAATCCCGAGAGGAACTCGAAAGGATTTATGAGGAAGATCTCGGCTATAAGGCGGACGGCGACACAATCGTTTACTGCCGGATCGGCGAACGTGCGAGTCACACCTGGTTCGTACTGACCAAATTGCTCGGCTTCGAAAAGGTTCGGAACTACGACGGATCCTGGACCGAGTGGGGCAATATGGTTCGCACTCCGGTCGAGAAAGGGTAGCTGCGCCTAACACTGGCAATCTGAAAGGACTGAAGCAATTATGAGATACAACTCACAAGATGAACTTCAGGCGCGTAGCGAGCCTGGTTTCTACCGAAAAGAATTTGCGCCGAGAGCGCGCGCAAAGCGAAGTGCAACTTTCACCTTTAACGCCGCGTCGGATGCTCACGATGATTCGGCGCCTGGCTTTAGGGATTATTTGCGACGAAAGACCGTCGAAAAGCTAAACATTCGCACGGGTACTCGGGGAAAGAGTCCGACAATGACTGGTCGTCAAATCGACACCGTCATCGTGGGTGGTGGGCAGGCAGGGCTGGCCATGAGCTACTACTTGAAACAGAAAGGCCGCGAACACGTAGTGCTCGAGCGGGCGCCAAAGGCCGCGAACGCGTGGCGGAATGAGCGTTGGGATTCATTCACGTTGGTGACACCCAACTTTCAGGTCAGGATGCCAGGGGCAGAGTACGATGGGAATGATCCATACGGATTCATGTCATTAGCCGAGGTCGTAGAGTACTTCGATGATTACGTGAAGCGCTTCGACCTGCCGGTCCACTGCGGCGTCGAAGTGTATAGCGTGGAGAAGACTCGCGCGGGATACCTAGTTCGCACAAGGAAAGGAAACTATTATGCCGAGAACGTCGTAATTGCGA
>Ga0182038_10001896_pt1 | contig 10886 bp, 13 predicted proteins | sample sta12Can44000108_FD_125976 | JGI IMG/M metagenome (GOLD analysis project Ga0182038, IMG submission 125976) | Lab enrichment of tropical soil microbial communities from Luquillo Experimental Forest, Puerto Rico - statanox.12C.anox.44.000.108 | ecosystem: Environmental > Terrestrial > Soil >...
ATTGGGCATCGTCAACGGTTTGCGATTGTTGATGCACCGGCGCGGCCAATCTGCGCGCCGCCGCTCTGAAGCACGGCGGTGGCGATGCTGAGCGGCAAGGGCCGGGGCCGCTCGATCTTGCCGAGCAATGGAAAGAGAATCAGGAAATGGACGAAATAGTAAAAGGTCGCGAGCTGCCCGACAGTGACGACGAGCCCCTCGGGCGGGTTGGCACCGACCCAGGCCAGTGCCGCGACATCGATCACCAACAGCCAGAAGACCCATTTGTAGATCGGCCGAAACCGGGCGCTGCGCACTGGCGAGGTGTCGAGCCAGGGCACCAGGAACATTAGAAAAATCGAGCCGAATGCCAAAATAACGCCCAGCAATTTGTTCGGCACCGATCGCAAGATCGCGTAATACGGGAGCAGGTACCATTCCGGCACGATATGGTTCGGCGTCTGCATCGGATTTGCCGGAATGTAATTGTCGGCACTCCCAAGGAAATTCGGCGCATAAAACACAAAGAAAGCATAGACCAAAAGAAATACGGTTAGTCCAAATAAATCCTTGATCGTGAAATACGGGTGGAACGGCAACGTGTCCTGCGGTCCTTTCATGTCGATCCCCAACGGATTGTTGGAGCCGAAGCGGTGTAGTGCAATGAGATGAAGCAGCACAACGCCCAGGATCACGAAGGGCAGGAGATAATGAAGCGCGTAAAAGCGGTTCAGTGTCGGGTTACCAACAGTGAAGCCGCCCCATAAGAACGTCACGATGCCCTGCCCGACGACCGGGATGGCCGAGAACAGATTGGTAATAACAGTGGCGGCCCAATAGCTCATTTGTCCCCAGGGCAGCACATAACCCATGAAGGCGGTCATGATCATCAGGATCAGGATAATAACGCCCAGTATCCACAACAACTCGCGCGGCTGCTTATATGAGCCGTAATAAAGCCCGCGGAACAGATGAATGTAGACGATAGCGAAAAACATCGACGCCCCGTTCATATGGGCGTAACGCAACATCCAGCCGTAATCGACATCTCGCATGATCCGCTCGACCGAGTCGAAGGCCAGATCGGCATGCGGGGTGTATTGCATCGCCAGGACGATACCGGTGACGATCATCACGACCAGCATGATCCCGGCAAGAGAGCCGAAATTCCACCAGTAGCTGAGATTGCGCGGTGTCGGATACTCGTACAGCTCGTGCTGCAGCATCGCGACAAACGGCAGCCGGTGGTCGATCCATCGAATGATCCGGCTTGCGGCGCCAGGGCGGGTTTCGGCCATCGGGCTTTCCTAGCCGATCTTGATCACGGTTTCGCCCGTGTATTCATAGGGCGGCACGACGAGATTTGCCGGCGCCGGCCCCTGCCGAATTCGTCCGGAGGTGTCATAGATCGAACCATGACACGGGCAAAACCAGCCCCCGAAGGGTCCGCGGTCGTCGCCGGTCTTTTGACCGAGAGGGATGCAGCCCAGATGCGTGCAAACCCCGACAATCACCAGCCACTCGGGCTTTTTGACCCGTGCCGAATCCGGTTGTGGGTCGCGCAGCGAGGAGATATCGACATCTTGTGCGGCCTTGATCTCCTCCGGTGTGCGGTGGTCGATGAACACCGGCTTCCCGCGCCACGCCACGGTTAGACGCTGTCCGACCTGCACGGGTGCCAGATCCACCTCGGTCGTGGATAGCGCCAAGGTATCACGCGACGGGCTCAAACTGCCGATGAATGGCCAAATTGCTGCCGCGACGCCAACACCACCGATCGCAGTCGCGGTCAAGATCAGAAAATCACGCCGTGTCTCGCCATTATGGGCCCCGGTAACGTGCTGATCAGCGAGATTGGCCATTCATGCCTCTAATTTCGCGGTCGCACCTTTCGGGGACGACCACCGATTGCAAGCTATACTGTTGAGGAGAGCACACTATGTGACAGACCGCCGCATAATTCGGCGCCTAACCGAGTATAGAGATGATTGAATATACTGTCGGCGACCGTGCGTGAAAACCTTGCGCTGGAGGTCGCTTGCGCCTCGCCCTATTCGAGCCCGACATTCCGCAGAATACCGGAGCCCTACTGCGATTGGCCGCTTGCTTTGGCGTAGAGGTCGATTTGATCGAGCCGTGCGGCTTCCTGCTCGACGACCGTCGTTTCAAACGGGCTGTCCTCGATTATGCGACTAACCTTGTGATGCGCCGCCATTCCTCATGGACCAGCTTTGTTGCCGACCGCTCTCGGGGAACGCGTCTGATCTTGATGACGACCTCGGGAGACATAAAGCTGCATTCGTTTGGCTTTGCTCAGGGCGATACAATTCTCCTCGGCCGCGAGAGCGCCGGCGTTCCTAAACCGGTGCATCGGGCCGCCTCAGCTCGCGTCGTCATCCCCTTGCGTCCGCCGGCGCGATCGCTCAACGTCGCATTGGCAGGCGCGATCGCTCTCTCCGAGGCGCTGCGCCAAACCGGATTGTTTCCGATCGCATGATTAGCTATCCCGCCGCATTTTTACCCGATCCTGACCGCTGCGACCGCGCGCGAGCCTGGTTTGCCGAGTTGCGCGACAGACTGTGTTGGGAATTCGAGGCAGTCGAAGACGAATTCATCGTCGAGCATGCTGGGCAAGGCCCTCCGGGCCGCTTCGAGCGCAAAGAATGGCAGCGTCCGGGCGGCGGTGGCGGGATGATTTCGGTCATGCGCGGGCATGTCTTCGAAAAGGTCGGCGTCAACATCTCGACCGTCTCGGGTGAATTCTCGCCCGAGTTTCGCAAGGATATTCCCGGGTCCTCGGAAGACCCGCGCTTTTGGGCGAGCGGCATCTCGGTGGTCGCCCATATGCGCTCGCCGCTTGTTCCCGCCGCCCATATGAACACCCGGTACATCATCACGAGGAAGGCCTGGTTCGGTGGCGGCGCGGATCTCACCCCGATCTATCCCGATCCCTCGGCGGCGGAGGAATTTCACGCGGGTTTTGCTGCCGCCTGTGCAAGTTACGATCCCGACTGCTATTCGCGCTTCAAGGCGTGGTGCGACGAATATTTTTTTCTCAAGCACCGAGACGAGCCGCGCGGCGTCGGCGGTATCTTTTTCGATTATCTCGACAGCGGCGATTGGGAACGCGACTTCGCCTTTCTTCGCTCGGTCGGTCGTGCCTTCCTCGCGGTTTTTCCCACCATCGTGCGCCAGCGAATGCTGCGGTCTTGGACGGCCGAGCAGCGGCAACATCAGCTCGTGCGGCGCGGCCGTTATGTCGAGTTCAATCTCCTCTACGATCGAGGAACCGTGTTTGGGCTGAAGACCGGCGGCAATCCTGAGGCCATATTGATGTCACTGCCGCCGCTCGTCGCCTGGCCCTAAGGAGGAATGTCGAGGCAGGCGAGCGCGTTTGAAGTTAGACGAGCCATGCCTACTGCAAATATCGACAGCCGCGCTTCGCTCGAACGTATTTACCCGCCCGACGCCTTTGCACAGGACGCTGCGCGGAACGGGCAAGTAACGAACCAAGTCGTTCTCGGAATACGAATCCTATCGGCACCAAACGCCGCAGGAAATTTTGAGATCGAGCGCGCCGGTCAGCAAGTCGGGGCGGCCATGCCGCCAACCTTCCTCGCGCCGCACCGCCGCAATCGGCGCAACCCGATCCGCAAGAAGGCTACCAAGCCTTCCTCGCCGACATCCTCGTCACAGCGCAGCGGTTCGGTTTCGAGCCCGAGAAAAGCCCTGGCCGCGGCGAGCCGCGTCTACAGGGCTTTCGCCAGTAGTCGCAACCTGTCCTGTGTTCCCCGACGCGAGGCGAATCCTCGATCAGATTTCGCGAGGCGAGCCTTAGATCAGACCTGCTGGATCGCCGACAGCAGCCAATTGCCGCCGCGGGGCCGGACGAAGGTCCATATCTCCTCGGCCTCGACCGGCCTGCGAGGATCGCCGCTGACGAGCCAATCGGGGTCGCCCGGCGACCGCCCATTGCGCACGACGTAGTCATTGGCTCGCCAGCCCAGGTAGGCGGTCGCGTATTGCCGGTCACCCTCCTCCCAGCTTTCGGTCACGTCCCCTTTCAGCAGCCCTACGTTGGCGACGATATTGCGCACCCCCCGGCTCGCATTGCGCGTGAGCTCCTCAGAGAAATAGCCCAGCATTTCCGGCGTCATCAGCCGCCGCAACTGCCCGAGATCGCCATTGCTCCAGGCCTCCTGAACGGCGCTGTGGAGCGCCTGAAAAGCGTTGAGGTCGTCGTCGGAGACATTGGTGTCCCGCCCGCGCTCGCGGCGAATCGGCGCAGCAGCGGCGCCGGCAGAACGCGGTGGCCAGAGGGCTCCGCCGCTACGCGACCCGCTGGCGTAGGCCCAACCGCGAAACAGCCGCACCACGAAGTAAATCAGCAGCCCGATGATGAGCAGCTGCAGCAGCATCCCCAGCATCGATCCGGCCGACCCGCCGCCTCCTTCCGCGGCGTACCCGGCATGCCCAAACAGCCACGACCCGATAAACCCGCCGGCGAGCCCGGTCAGAAACGGATGCCGCTGGAAAAAGCTGCCGCCGCCATAGGCCGGAGAGGGGGCGGCGCCACCAAACCCGGGTTGCGGTGTTTGGGGGAGCGGCGTTGCGCTACGGCTGAGCGGCTGTGCACCATTATTCTCGTAGGTGCGCAAACCGCGGCTGCCCATGCTGGATGAGCGGCCGCCATATGAGCTGCCTGCCCGTGCCTCGGCTACCGCGGGCGCAAGCGCGAGCGTCATACTAAACAACAGCGCCAGCAGGATGCGCCAATTCAGCAGCCGTCTCGACATCATTTCCGATCCGTTGGTCCAAATGTTCATAGGAGAATGCTACTATGCCAGATATGGGGGCTCATCGAGGGTACGAAAGAACCAGGTGGCACGTTCTCGGTTGATTGCTACGCTATTTCGGGCGTTTCTGTCGCGCCGAAAAGATGTCTGTGGTGGCAATGCGAGCTAGAGCCTTTGGTTGATTGATGACCTATCTCGTCCCAAATATTTCATCTCAGATGCATAGTCTGCGACCGCGCGCCGCTTACGGGCCGGTAGCCGACTCTCGCTCGGCAGAGAGGAGAAGCATGCATGTCGCGCCTGTCGTTGTTCAACTCACCCTTGCTGTTAGGGTTCGATCACTTTGAGCGCACGCTCGACCGCGTCAGCAAAGTGTCTTCCGACGGATACCCCCCTTACAACATCGAGCAGCTCGGTGAGGACGCGTTGCGGATAACTCTCGCAGTGGCCGGCTTCACGATGGGCGATTTGAGTATCACGGTCGAAGACAATCAGCTCGTTGTGCGAGGCAAGCAAACCGACGACACCCAACGCGTCTATCTTCACCGAGGCATCGCCGCCCGCCAGTTCCAGCGGTCGTTTGTACTCGCCGAAGGCATCGAAGTGAGCGGCGCCGTGCTTGACAACGGCCTGTTGCATATCGACCTGTTTCGCCCCCAGGTCGAGAGCAGGGTGCGCACTGTGGAAATCAAGAGCGGTGCGACTGGTGCGTCGAAGCGCACGTTGGCTGCGTCGGACCGATGATTGACGCTAGCGCGGGTCACGCGCCTGAGCACAGCTTAAAGGAAGGTTGAGATGAACGAGATCCAGCGAATTCGGCATATGTCGGCCAGAGAACTTGCGCATTTCGGGATGCAGGACATTGCATATATCAAGCACGTGATCGTCAACGGTGTTGCAGGATATGCCATCCACGCCGCGGACGGCACGCAGATCGCCGTACTCCCGGATTGGGGGATAGCCCACGCGACGGTGCGTCAACACGACCTCGAGCCGTTGAGCGTGCACTGAACCGTGATCGCCCTAGCCTCCTGTCGCAGGCGGCGAGGCTACGCCGCCTGTGTGGCAGTGCGATCAGTAAGAAGCGCGTAAAGAGCGTCAGCGCTATCGGTGCCGCGCAGCTTCTCGCAAACTGTTCGATCGCGTAACAACCGAGAAACGAGAGCTAGCGCCTTCAAGTGGTCGGCACCTGCCGCTTCCGGTGCCAACAGCAAAAACAGGAGATCGACGGGCTGCTCGTCGATCGCTTCGAATGGAATAGCGCGCTCGAGCCGGGCAAACAGGCCATAGAGCTTGGTAAGTCCAGGGAGCCTACCATGAGGGATCCCAATCCCCATTCCAATGCCGGTGGTGCCGAGCCGTTCACGTTCGATTAGGACATTATAAATCGTGCGCTCATGAATGCCGGTCACCACGGAAGCACGTTTTGCCAGCTCCTGAAGTGCTTGCTTCTTGTTGGCCGCCCGCAGTTGAGCCACCACGCCCCGTGGGGCAATCAGATCGGCGATCTCCATGCTCCTGATCCGCCGAGCCTATCGAGCCTCGCCACGGCCACGTATAGGACCTGAGCGAGACGTGTCCGGATCGGGCGTTCGCCGAGTGGTGCAGTGGTAAGGCGATACCATTAACGGACGAGATTAGGAGGCGCGACGATGCATGCGGCGCGTCGGATCGAGTTCGGGATCGATCCACCCGATATTCCCGTCAGAGCGGCGATAAACGAGGTTGAGTTCGCCGTGTGAGCGGTTGCGGAACAGCAAAACCGGCGCATCGGCGAGATCCATCCGCATTGCCGCCTCGCCGACGGTCAGCCTTGGCAGTTCGGTACTCATCTCAGCGATCACCGCCGGCCCACCGCCACCTTGATCCACGGCGTCTGCAGTAGTCGCCTCCTCGCTTTCGGTCTCCTCCGGAATGGGAGCCAGCACATATGCCATCGCACGTTCGCTGGCGGCGGAATGGTCGCGCGCCTTGGCATGATAATCGCGCAGTCGCCGCTTGTAACGCCGCAGTTGCTTGGCCACACGTTCGGCGGCCGTATCGAACGCTGTGTAAGCCTCTCCGGCTGCCGCATGGGCATTGACCACGATCCCGCGGCCGATATGAATCGAAACTTCGGCGCGGGTCAAATGAGCTTCCCGCGAGACGACGACATGAGCCTCGATCGCCGTCTTGAAATATTTTTCGAGAGTGGAATTGAGGCTCGCCTCGATGTGACGGCGCAACGCCTCGCCAATCTCGATCTGCTTGCCTGTCGCTGTGAGCTGCATGTCTGTAATCACCCCTTCCCGCCGGGGTTAGGCCGCCTTTGAGGCTTCCGGAAAACGAACGTGGGGACCCCTCCGCGCACGATCAAGCCGCGCAGGGCGAGCAACCTAGGTTTTGACGTCAGCGCGATCACGCGGTTCGTCCCACCACCATTTGCATCAAAGCGTGAGGAGCTTTTCCCGTCGACGTTGCACTGAAGAGGGTATCCTCATCGCCTCGCGGTACTTGGCGACCGTGCGGCGGGCAATGTCGACACCATCGCGCTGCAGCAATTCGACGATGCGCTCGTCCGAAAGCGTATTATCCGCCGGTTCTCCGTCTATCAAGCCGCGGATGCGATGGCGGACTGCCTCCGCGGAGTGCGCCCCGTTGCCACCCGACGCGGGGATCGAAGACGTAAAGAAATATTTCAGTTCGTAGAGCCCGCGCGGGGTGGAAACGTATTTGTTGCTCGTCACCCGACTCACCGTGCTTTCATGCATACCGATCGCGTCGGCGATGTCGCGCAGAATCAGCGGTCGCAGAGACTGCACGCCGCGACGAAAAAAAGCGTCCTGCTGACGCACGATTTCCGCGGCAACTTTGAGGATGGTGGTGGCTCGCTGGTGCAGGGATTTGACCAGCCAATTCGCTGCATGGAGCCGCTCGGTCAGGTAGTCTTTCTCGGCTTTGCTACGGGTTGCCTCGCTTATCCGAGTGAAATAGCGAGTGTTGACGAGGACGCGGGGCAGCGTATCGGCATTGAGTTCGACAAGCCAACCGCCCTCGGGTTGAGCGCGCATCAGAATATCGGGCACGACCGGCTGAGCGAGCGGCGGATCGAAAGCAAGCCCCGGTCTTGGATCGAGCGATTTGATTTCGGCGATCATCTCGGCCATATCCGCCGCGTCCACACCACACAGCCGAACAAGTGCGGGAATGTTGCGGGACGCTAACAACGGCAGGTTATCGAGCAAAGCCTGCATCGCAGGGTCGAGCCTGTTCCGATCGCGCAATTGCAACGCCAGGCACTCCGGCAGATCGCGCGCAAATACTCCCGGTGGGTCAAACTGCTGCGCTCGGGCGAACACCGCTTCGACCCGGGCGATCTCGCACCCGAGCAGTTGCGCGATCGCGTCGAGGCCCGCGCGGAGATAGCCGGCCTCGTCGATCATATCGAGGAGATGCAGTGCGATGAGGCGGTCACCTGAGTCGCTGAAGTCAGTTCCGATCTGCTCCAGCAGATGCTCGCGGAGGGTGCGCGGACGCGTCGCGGTCTGTTCGATCTCGGGACCGCCGAGTGTCGCGTTTCGACCGGGCCACGAGCGCGGCTCGGCGACGAGATCAATCGACCCGTCTCCCTCTGCTCCGGAGGTCGCATGCCACTGCTCGGCCGCTTCGGGAGTGAACTCGCCCGCAACGGCCTGTTCCAGCGGTGCCGTCGGCGGGCGTTCCGCAACCGCGGCGTTCGCTGTCGCAGTTTCCTCAAGGCCAGGCTCGCGTCTTTCGAGCAGAGGGTTTTGCTGGATCTCAGCGTCGACAAATTGGGTGAGCTCAAAGTTCGAAAGCTGCAGCATCTTGATCGCCTGCTGCAACTGAGGCGTCATGACCAACGTCTGTGCTTGACGCAGCTCCAGCCGCTGCGAGTAACCCGTTCTATTCAAATTGCGCTCCGTCCAGGAGCGGCTTATAGGCTAAACCTATCTCCCAGGTAAACGCGTCTCACATCGGCGTCTACGACGATCTCGGCGGGTGTCCCTTCCATGAGAACTCGGCCTTCGTGAAGGATATAGGCCCGATCGACGATCTCGAGGGTTTCACGCACGTTGTGATCGGTAATGAGGACGCCGATACCGCGGTCCTTGAGATGAGCAACCAGCTCCCGAATGTCAGCCACGGCAATTGGGTCGATGCCGGCCAAGGGCTCGTCCAGAAGAATGAAATGGGGCTGAGTTGCAAGCGCCCGAGCGATCTCGCACCGCCGACGCTCGCCGCCGGAGAGCGCCATGGCTGGAGCCCGCCGCAAATGCGTGATCGAGAATTCCGCCAGCAGTTCATCGAGCATCGCGTCGCGCAGCTCCGGTGCGGGCTCGGCAATCTCGAGAATCGCGCGGATATTCTGCTCGACGGTAAGGCCTCGAAAAATCGAGGCCTCCTGGGGCAGGTAGCCGATGCCGAGGCGGGCGCGCCGGTACATCGGAAGGTCTGTTATGTCACGCCCGTCCAGGCTGACGACCCCGGTATCGGCCGCGATGAGCCCGGTGATGATATAGAAGCACGTGGTCTTTCCGGCGCCATTTGGCCCGAGCAGCCCAATCACCTCGCCGCGTTGCACCGAAATGTTGACGTCGCGCAGCACCGGACGTCTCTTGAAACTCTTGCCCAGTCCCCGCCCCAGCAGACCCCGATTGTCGGCGACGAGCCGCGGTCGTCGCGAGGCCGCGTCCGAACCCAGCTGCGGGCGAGATAGCTCGCTGCGTGTGGTCATTGCTTCTGCGCGCCGCTTGTGGTGGGTGCGGCATTCGTATTCGTTGCTCGTCCCGAAGACGCTCCTTGATCCTGGCGGACGAACAGGCCCTCCACCCGCGAAGCGGGAGTTCCCGGCGCCGAGGGACCAGGCATCATTCGACTAACGTTGTTGTTGAGATCAACAACTGCATATTCACCCTTTATCGCGTTGGGTCCTCGCGTAATCGTGACGTTGCCAAGCAGCGTGACGATCCCGGTATCGGCGTTATAAACGCCGTAATCGCCTCGACCGATATCGGTCGGGGTAGAGACAAGGACATTTCCTTGAGCATCGATCCGGCTGATTCGCGAGCCTTCGTCGCCATCGCCCAGCGGTCCGGCTTTGGCGCCGGTCTTTGCGTTCGCCGTGGCTGGTACGGCCTTTGAAGTTTTTGCTTCGGGCTGGTTCTCCCCCGGCTTGGGCTTCTCCTTGGTCATATGTGCGGTCAGTACATCAGCACGCAGCCGCTTCGTGTCGCGAACCGCGATAGCGTCGCCGCGCGCTACCGAGATTTGTTTTGCATCGTACCACTCGAAGCTGTCACGCGCGGTCACGACATCGCTCGGCGTCGTCAGCTTGAGCGTTTTGCCGGTAACGATCCCGATCTGCTGGTCGACATCATAAACGGCTTGGTCGCCGACCACGGTCTGCGTTGGGCCTTTGATCATAACATGGCCGTCGGCATCGAGGCGGTAGACCTCGGTCTCGCCTCCCGCACCCTTGCTCGGGCGATAATGGGCGGTCAACGTATCGGCATGGACCTCGGTCGTCCCTCGCTTGGCGATTGCGTTGCCGCGGGCGATGTAAAGCTGTGCGTCCTGCTGCCACTCGATGCCAGAGTCGGCCGAAACCTCGACCGGCCGATCCTCAGACACACCGCCCAGGCTTAACCCTTGAGCGGAGGAGGGGGGCACAGTCGACACGCAGCAGACAAGTGCCAGCGCGAGCGTCCGCAGGTCGACCGGTACCATCGGAAAGTCAGCCGGCACGCGGCCGAGCCCGGATGCCCACGGAGTCGCTTCTCTCCGGGTAGCCTGTGTTGCGGTTTACCCGGGGGTGAGGTCGGCTGATGGGACGGAGAGGTCGCGGCGGTTCCGGAGGAGCGGGCTGGGCGATCCCGGTGGCGAGATCAACCGGCTCAGATGTGGCGGCAGGCACGCTCGCGGCGGCCTCGATCTGAGCCGCCATGGCCTGCACCTCGGCCGGCAGTGTGGGGGGTGTTGCCGGGCTGACGGCGGGCTTGGTTCCCTTCAGCAACACGTGAGAATTGCCGGTGAAAAAAATCGTGTCACCTTTGTCGAAAATCCGAAAGCCCTCAGCAGCAATGTCTCCCGAAGGCCCGTGCCCCACCACCG
>Ga0182038_10001900_pt1 | contig 10877 bp, 10 predicted proteins | sample sta12Can44000108_FD_125976 | JGI IMG/M metagenome (GOLD analysis project Ga0182038, IMG submission 125976) | Lab enrichment of tropical soil microbial communities from Luquillo Experimental Forest, Puerto Rico - statanox.12C.anox.44.000.108 | ecosystem: Environmental > Terrestrial > Soil >...
ACGCGCTCATAGACGTCCGATTCGGCATGGTAGTCGGGCAGGTAGGGGATGGGGTCCTGGTTGGCAACCAGATTGGGGACGCCGGAGAGGAGAAAGTCGAAGTTGTCCGTGCCGTCGAGGGTATCGGTCACCTGTTGGAACGCGCCCAGTCCGGTCACCGCGCTCAGTGCCTCTGTGACCGGTTTCTGCAGTTCGCCGCGGCCATTCAGATAGAAGCCGGTGGTTCGTCCCGAACCTGTGTCGAAGATCACCACCGCAACGTGGCGCTCCATTTCGGCCGCGTGGCGCCGCACGTAGCCCGCAGAACCCCACATGCCTTGCTCTTCGCCGGTGAAGAGAGCAAAGCGGATAGTGCGCCGCGGCGCGAGCCCTAGTTGCTTTATCCCGCGCGCCACATCGATAACCAGGGCGGCGTTGACACCGTTATCCTCTTCGCCAGTACCCAGGTCCCAGGCGTCGAGGTGCGCCCCAAGCAGGACGACTTGCTCCGGTTTTTGGCGCCCGCGAATCTCGGCCACGACGTTCGTTGCCTCGTAGGCACCGCCCGTCTTATTTTGCAAGGTGAGGCTCACACGCACCCCGCCACGCTCCAGCAGGCGCGCTAGCCGCGCAGCGTGCTCGCGAGAGACCGTGGCCACCGGCAAGGAAATCAGCGTGCCGAAAGTGACCGGATGCCGGTAGAGGAGACCGCGCGGCCGCGTCGACTGGAGCAGCACCGCAGCCACCTGAGTCTGTTGCGCACCCTCGAGGATAGGCCCGTCGCGCGCATACTCCTCGAAGAGGTCGTCAAAAGTCTTCATTTCACGCGACGTCACGAGGGCAATGGCTCCTCGCCCGGTCCTGCCGAGTTTGGCAAACGCTTCCTTTGATCCGTCGCCCACATCCACCAGCGGAGCTTCTATTCTTCCCCCGGGGGTCGATCCCGAAAACGGAGCGGCGACGAGGCGGATAGGAAAGCGTTCCGGGGCCAGGCACTCTCCCTTGGCCGAGCCGGCGAGCCAGAGGGCCGGCACGGTGTACGACTCCAGCGACACTGAATCGACGCCGGCGGCGCGAAACTTCTCGGCAGCCCACTGGACGGCACGGTCGCACGCCGGCGAACCGGTCGGACGGCCGCCAATGTGGTCGCAGAGCTCCCGCAAGTCGTCAAGCATGGGCGTTGCGCCCACTGCCCGCCCTGCAAGACGCTGGGCGGTCACGTTGGCAGCTCCATTTGCTCTCGCGAGGTAGGCGGCCAGTGAAACAGTAACCCAGAAAATCGTCCCCAAAAGCGCGAGCTTAACGCGCAACTTAACGCTCATACCTCTCTCCGATGATCTGCGGCGATGCCTACGGCCCCCCCGGGCCCTACCATAGACCATACGGGCAGAATAGCAAAGGGTTGTGTGAGCTGAGAGGTGAGAGTCCCCCACCCGTCATTTTGAGTATCACATGAGCCGAAGGCCCATGTCACACTTCTCAGAATGACAAACAATGGATGATTTCGACGGAGCCAAGCGAGGAATTTTCTTATATTCTTCTCTCAAAAGCAGGTCCTCGCTGTGCTCGGGATGAGTTGTTCAGCAGCCGGAGCTCACTCGTTGCGGCAATAGTTTATGGTGAAAACCCCGGTGGTCTCGTCGAAGACAAGGGTGATGGTATACGTCCTTAAGAGGTTAAGCTGGCGAAGGCGCCCTCTCAATTTGGCCCAAAGGAATCTCATTACCATAACTCCCCCCCTCCTCCCGCTGGGTGAAATGGGGGCGAAATCAATCGTGCAATCCAGGTGCCGACTGCCATCCTCATGGCAGGCAAGACCGCGCGTTCCTTACAACTACCCACACCGCTTCAGAATGAAGGTTAACGGCGACAGAGCAACAGGAGGACTGGGCGGGACAGAAACTGTTGCCAGTCTATCCGAAGTGGTTATTCGACTAGCTCATCGGATAGACCGCAGCTCATCTAATTCGTTTCGCCGTGAGGGGCCTAAGCTCCAATATATGCAAAACAAGGGAGATGGTCAGGATTTGGAAGCAAGGCCAGGGCTCGCACGCGGCTTGCTCCAGCTATGGCAACCGCCCGACAGGAAAAAGTCCTGCCAGGGCCGACTGCGGGGTACGACCCCAAGTGGGGTCGAACACGCTGCCGCAAATGAGCGGCAGCGGGGTAGAGGTCGGCGAGACTCCGGTGCGGTAGTCCGGATGACGCCAAGGCGCACGGCACGACTGGAGTCTCGCCTGCAACCCGACTAAAAACACCACGAGTCAAGGCTAGGGTAAGGGACGGTGGCTTTTCGAGCCGCACACCCAAAACCAGGGTCTACGCTACATCTCTACCGCCTACTGCTCGAACACCTCGTCGTAAACCTTCAAAGTCTCCGCGGCCATACGCTGCCAGGTGAACTGACGGGCGCGCTCGAGGCCGCGCTGGATCAAACCGGCGCGCAGGTCCACTTCCTCAACACCACGCCGGATCTTCTCCGCGATGTCCTTAGGGTCGCTGGGGTCAACGTAGAGCGCCGCGTCCCCGCCGACTTCAGCCAACGAAGAAGTGGCGGAAGCCACAACGGGCACTCCGTGTGCCATCGCTTCGAGCACAGGAAGACCGAAACCTTCCTCCAGCGACGGAAACAGGAAGAGGCTGGCGGCCTCGTAAAGGATAGGCAGGCGCTCCGCCGCGACGTATCCAAGAACGTTTACGCGTGATCCGAGGCCCGCGCTGCGGACGAACTCGTAAACGGCTTCGCTCCCGTAACCACTTCCTCCGGCCAGAACAAGCTTGTAATGGGCGGGGAGGTTAGCCACCGCTCGCACCGCGTTTAGCGTGTTCTTGCGGGTCTGAATGGCGCCCACCGCAAGTACCATTTCGTTGCCGGCCCCGACTAACTGCTCCCTTTCCCTTTGTCGCTCCTGCGGGCCGAACAGTCCCTCCGGCAGATCGACGCCCGCAGGTATAACCCGAATTCGTTCCGGCTCGACACCACAGTGGCGAGCCAACTGGTCGGCCGTGTATTGCGAGAGGGTAATGATTCGTGCCGCGCGCTTGATGGCTTCGCGCAACAGCGCCGAGAATCGCTGCTGGAAATCAGGGGTGGAATAGTCGCGTCCGGTGATCGGGAAGATGTCGAGTACGGTGACGATTTCCTTTTGAAAGCGGAAGGCCGGCGGTCGCTGCGCCAGGCTGTGGAACACGTCCGCTTGCCACGGCAGCCAAAACGTCAAATGCTCCTGCATGACGCGAACCGAGAAGGTCGGACTTGGCGCGCCGGGCCGGCGAGTTGCGATCCTCGCTTGCGGCCGCAGGAAAGCCGCTCGACGCCCAAATCTCGAGAGCCGATAACAGATGAGAAAGCGGTGTGGCGTTTCCAGCTTTGCCAGGGACTCGATCAAGCGGCGCGAGTAGATGGCAATGCCGTAGGGCTGGGGGTCAACCGTGTAGGTGGCATCGATGGCGATGGTGCCCACTGAAATCAAACCCTACACACCGCGAAGATTAAGGGCGGCGTTATCCTTGACTCGCATGACTCGCGGTTGTATTTCTTGAATATCCGGTTCGGGGTTAAGGGCAGCCTGAGCCGATGGAGTCATTTTATTCGAGAAAGAAGCCATCAGCACTGAATTCCTGGCGAGCAGGCAGTTACTCACTGGGCTTCGCTGACTCCCTGACAGCTGACTGCTGGCCGCTCCCTTCAAGGAGGCGCAATGTTCAGGCTCGACGCCGACAAACCCGTCCACTTCTGTGACGGGTTGACGCGGCGTGACTTCTTGCATGCCGGGTCTCTGGGCGTGCTCGGTCTGACCTTGCCGGACCTGTTCACACTGAGGACGCTGGGCGCCGTGAACCCCCCCGCAACGACGTGAACTGCATCCTGTTGATGCTGGTGGGAGCACCCAGCCAGTTAGATACCTGGGATATGAAGCCTGATGCGCCCGCCGAAATTCGTGGTCCCTACAAGCCGATTCCCACCAATGTCCCTGGAATCCAGATTTCGGAGATTCTCCCGCGCATGGCCAAGCTCGCGGACAAGTACGCGCTGGTGCGATCTGTCTATCACAACGCCGCCGCCGTCCACGATACCGGCCACCAGATGATGCAGACTGGCTGGCTGTTTCAGGGCGGCATCGAATACCCGAACATTGGCTGCGTGCTCGCGAAGCTGAAGGGTCCAAAGGGCCGGCGTGCCTCCCTACGTGCTCATGCCTCACCCCATCGGCAACACCGGCGGCAACATGCCTCACGGCCAGACGGCCGGATACCTGGGGAAGACCTATGACCCCTTCGTCCTCAACTCTGACCCTTCCGTGCCAGATTTGAAAGTGCCGGACATCCTTCCGCCGGATTACATCGCCGCCGTGCGCGTAGACCATCGTCGAAGCTGGCGCAGTGCGATCGATCAGTCAGTATCTTACTTCGAGTCGAATCAAGATGCGAGGTTGATGAACGCCACTTTCAGCCAGGCCTACACCTTGATGTCGTCAGCGAAGGCGCGCGAGGCCTTTGAGCTGAGGCAGGAGCCGGATGCCGTCCGCCAGCGTTACGGGAAGAATCGCTTCGGACAAGCCTGCCTGCTCGCGCGACGCCTGATCGAGCGCGACGTGCGATTCGTCACGATCAATATGTTCGAGACTGTTTTCAACGAAATCACCTGGGACATTCACGGCTCGGCCCCCTTCAGCCCTATCAGCGCTTATCGCGACTTGTTGGGCCCGATGTTCGACAACGCCTACAGCTCGCTCGTCGAGGACTTACAGCAGCGCGGATTGCTCGAGACTACGCTCGTGCTGGCCATGGGTGAGTTCGGGCGGACGCCGAAGATCAATCCCGCCGGCGGGCGCGACCACTGGCCGCAATGCTGGTCGATCGTTATGGCCGGTGGCGGCGTCAAAGGCGGGCAGGTGGTGGGCGCCTCAGACGAGATCGCCGCCACGCCCCAGGACCGCCCGGTGAACCCCGCGGAGGTGGCCGCCACGGTCTACTACCTGCTGGGCATCAACCTGCAGCTCGAGCTGCCCGGGCCACAGGGCCGGCCGTTGCCGGTGGTGGCGCGCGGCACGCAGCCCATTATGGAATTGGTGTAAGAGCAGCTCCTTCCGGTCGGGCACACCCGGCTACAGCGGAGTGAGCTCTGAAAGATCCACTGTCGACCACATCGCCTTCGCGGTATCACTGGAGGACTTTTGCTCTGAGAAACAGCGACTCGAGCACCTCGGAATGCGGGTCGAGACGGCTGAACATGGGTGGGTTCACTGGCGTTCGCTTTATCTGAAGGACCCTGAAGGCAACGAAGTGGAGTTCGTGTGCTACGACCCGAGCGTGGGAGGTCTGAACAGATGGTCGGAACGTACGTAGAACTCGCCGCGCCTAGTGCTGCGACGCAACGTAAACCGAAACAGCGAACCGTTGCCCGTGGTCTCGGTGATGCCTCCGTCCGGCGTAGTTGTGGCTGCTCGACCCCAACAGGTGGAGCTGGAAGCCGGCAAGGAAGTGACTGCCACGTTGCAGGTGGATCGCAAGAATTGCAAGAACGTGATCGCCACCGGTTCCAGCCTGTCGAGTCGCTAATCAACGCTACCTCCCGCCGTGTTAACATTGGGTGGAGGTTCTGCAAATGCCAATCAAGACCCAAGCCACCATCGAAGACCTCTATCACGTGCCCGAAAATGGCAAAGCCGAGATCGTCAACGGAGAACTTCGACTGATGTCGCCATCCGGAGATCTGCCTGGCCGAGCCGCCGGCGAAATCTTTATTTCCCTACGCGCCCATGAGCGGCGGACGGGCGTTGGCCGAGCCTATGGAGACAACGTTGGGTTCATCGTAAGTCTGCCCAACCGGAAATCTTTCAGCCCCGACGCCGCCTACTACATCGGCCCACGGACAGGCGGGAAGTTCCTGGAAGGCTCTCCAATCTTTGCTGTGGAGGTGCGCAGCGAGGGTGACTACGGCCCCGCCGCCGAGCGGGAGATAGCGGCCAAGCGGCGCGATTACTTCGCCGCTGGTGCGCAGGTGGTATGGGATGTCGACGTGCTGAGGTCCGAGGTCGTAAGAGTGTATCGAGCGACCGATCCTGATAGTCCGAAGGTTTACCGCCGTGGCGAGCTGGCCGAAGCCGAACCAGCCGTCCCCGGCTGGACGATGCCGGTAGAGGACCTGTTCAGTTGAGAAGGTGAGCGTTTTACGCTCTGCTCGCCTTCTTCGCCGTCGCTCGTCTATAAGTAAGGATCAGCGGCGAGGGAACGGAAAACTGACCGGCCGATCCCGAGCGAAGAACAGTTATGTGGGAGCGAGCCAGAGGGCCAATTCTGCTGGGGCTGTGGGCGCTAGCGGCTGTTGGCGCTCTGGCTGCAGAACCGCAGGCCAAGTCCGAAGCGCTGGCCTATCTCGCGAGCACTGGGTCGGTCTGGGTGGACGGCCAACGCGTGCCGGCTGAAATGGTGGTGTTTTCGGGCGACGTGGTTACCACCGGCAGCGCCTCGACGGCCGTGCTCAGCTTCAAGTCCGGAGGCGCCGCAACGTTGGCCGAAAACACCGAGGCTGCCTTGTCCCGGGATGCAACTCCCGGCACCTTGATCCTGCAACGCGGAAGACTAGGAGTCCGGACCGTTGGCGAGCGGTCTGCGCGGGTCAGACTCCCTGGTGACCACATCATTGTGCAGGGCGAAGATGGCTCTCCAGCGCTTTGCACGATTACCTCCTTCGAAGCCGTTCACACCATCCTGCCGCTCTTTGGTTACGCTGAAATCCATGGCTCCGGTCCGCCCCTGCGCGTGTCGCCTGGCAAGTATGCGCAGTTGGGGCCTGGACAGCCCCAGCCGGCCGGCTCACCGGCGGGCGAAGTAACGAAGGCAATCCCCCAAGAGTTTGTACAGCACTTGACAGGCTCAGAAGTCCCACTCGCACAGGGCGATCCGGTCAATTGGGGGGATACGGTTCGTACCTTGGAAAACGGCAAGGTTGAGATCCGGCTGGAGGACACGTCGACGCTACGTCTCAGCACCCTATCAATCTTGAGGCTTAGCAAGCACGATCCCCAGACTCAACAGACCCAGGTGGACTTCTCCCAGGGGTACTTGCGGGCCAACGTCGCAGAGCTTGCCCAAGCAGGGGCAACCTTCCTGGTGAATACGACGACAGCAGCCATTCGTGCGCGCGGAACGAGTTTCCTCACAGAAGCCGAACCGAAGCGCACCAAAGTGTACTGCACTGAGGGGCAAGTGGTGGTGCGCAACATCGACCCGGCCGTGGTAGGAGAGGTAACGCTCCACGCCGGCGACTACACCACCGTCCCGCGTGGAAAGCCACCCTCCGTCGTGCTGCAGTATTCCGTTGGTGGGTTAGTAGGAGCAATGAACGCTACGGAGGTGAACGCGCCTCCCGAGAGCTGGCATATCGGATCACTCTCCCACGGAGCTTCAGTGGGCGTCGTCGTTGCCATCACAAGTGGTGCGACGGCGGCGATCCTGATCCCTACGCTGGGAGGAGGAGGACCGGTCAGCCCCAGCCAGCCTTAGATGAGTGCTACAAGTTCCATCCCTCTCGGCGTTCCGGCTGGACGTATTGCTGGGCCGAAGCCACGTTGGTGACTTTAAGACTGGCCCGGTCCCAGATCAACGTCTCTCCCGTTCGCACCGCGATATTGCCCAATTGAAGAGTTTCGGTAACCATAGCCGAGAATTCGAAGTTGGCGCCCGGCTTTGTCTTCGCTCCCTTGCAGGCGTCAAGCCATTCGCGTTCGTTGCCCGGTGAGCGAGGCAAGGTCTTCGGTGGCGGTTGGTAGGCTTTCATCGCCGATTCGGGAATCAGGCTGGGGTGGCCGCCATTGAAACTGCACAGGATCGTACCCTTGTCCCCGATGAACAACAGTCCTTCTCCCTGTTCTCCACTCATCGATCGCCCCTCATCCATTCCCTGCGGACGGGGAGGGGTCAAGCCGCCGTCGTACCAGGTCAGTCGCACCGGAGGCATGTCGCCCCGCGCGGGAAAGTTGAAATAAACGATGGACGCCAGAGGAAAGGTTTCGTCGTAGCGCGCGGTTGAACTAGCCTGCACACTTGTCGGTGCCTCCAGTTTCAACACACGGAAAATAGTATCAAAGCTGTAGCAGCCCATATCGCCGAGGGCCCCGCAGCCGAAGTCGTACCAGCCGCGCCATATGACGGGCAGGTAGGCATGGTTGAAAGGGCGCTGCGGCGCCGGGCCAAGCCACAGGTCCCAATCCAGTCGCTCGGGCACCGGCTGCACTTCCTTGGGGCGTTCGATGCCCTGGGGCCAGAAAGGGCGGCTCGACCAGTTGATGACCTCCCGAACAGGTCCAATAGCGCCGGCCCAAATCCATTCGCACAGCACACGCGTGGATTCGGACGCCTGGTTATTAACCGCTACCTGCGTGGCCACCGCTGTCTCGCGGGCGATGTCGGCAATGCACCGAGCCTCATAGAGGGTGTGCGTCATGGGCTTCTGGCAGAAGACGTGTTTGCCCTTCCTCATTGTCGCCGCCGACACAGCGGCGTGCAGGTTGTCCGTGGTGCCGACCACCACCGCGTCGACGTCCTTTTCCTTCTCCAGTAACTCCCGGAAATCCTTGTACGCTGCGCAGGCGTGGTACTCCCCAGACCGTTTCTGGGTTCCGTAATAGGCGTCAACAATTTTTTGGCAAGGGTCCCGGCCCGCCACGCCGCTCGTCACCCGCAGGGAATGGGTCAACTGAATCGGTGGGTCCTCAGGGCTCAGCCAATCCCAGCCCGTGCTCGTACCCAGCAACTTGCGTACTGCATCACGGAACTCGTGTTGTGCCCATTGCGCATAGTCCGCACTCTGCTGATTCGGGTCGCAGACCGCCACGGCTTGTACGTCGGCCTCCCGCAGAAAGTGGAGCATCACCCGCAACCCCTGCGAACCAGTTCCGATGAACGCGATGTTGACCTTGTCGCTGGGAGGGACATACCCGGGCCCGCCCAGTACGTGGCGCGGAACGATGGTCAAACCGGCCACTGTCGCGGCGGCACGGCGCAGGAGCGTGCGCCTGGAAAAGGTATTTTTAGAAGCCTCTCCGGAATAACTGGGGTTCTCCATTTCGCTACCTCCTTCGATTCATTTTTGCCTACTCTCGGAATTTCGAAAAAGTCGGATAAGCACGAGACTCCCTAGATGAAAAGCTCGACCGACACGTGAATCGCCTTATCGCTGATGACGTGCAAGGTGTTCCCGCAAGATGTTCCCACAACGGGAATGTTCTTTCAAGATGCGCTACAGTTTTTTGTAGTTTCATGATAGTTGTCCAAGGTCCATAACGTGGAGCGTGGGTTGTCCTCCGCTACGGTGATTGCCTTAAGGAAAGCAACAGTGGTAGGCTGCCTTGATCTATGAGTCAAGCAATCCGAGGTCATTTCCCAGCCCTGGAACGGCGGCATAACGGTCATTTCGTAGCCTATTTCGACGGTCCGGGTGGCACGCAGGTCCCGCGGCCGGTAGTCGAGGCGATGGCAGACTATTTGTATCATCACAATGCCAACACCCACTGGGCTTACCCCACGAGCGCCGAAACGGACGCCGCGATTGAGGAGTCTCGACGGACCCTGGCGGACTTCCTGAACGCTGCACCCACGGAGATTGCGTTCGGGCCGAACATGACCACTTTAACCTTTCACCTCGCGCGCGCCCTGGGCCGTCAGTACCAGTTGGGTGACGAGATCGTGGTGACGGAGTTGGATCACCACGCCAACGTCGCTCCCTGGCAGGCGCTGGAACACGAGCGAGGGGTCACCCTGCGCATGGGGAGGATGGCCCCAGAGACGGGCCAGCTCGATTGGGACGACCTGCAGCGGAAGATCAACCGTCACACCCGGCTGGTCGCTGTGGGAGCAGCGTCCAACGCTTTGGGCACGATCAGCGACGTCCGGCGCATAGGGCAAGCGGCGCACGCCCAAGGCGCCTTGTTCTTTGTGGATGCCGTGCACTATGCGCCCCACGCCCTCATCGATGTGCAGGAGTTCGATTGCGACTTCCTCGCCTGCTCCGCCTACAAGTTTTACGGCCCACACCTCGGGATCCTCTGGGGCCGACGGCACCTGCTGCAGTCGCTTGACTTCCCCAGGCTCATTCCCGCGCCCCAGGAAGCGCCCGAGCGGGTAGAGACGGGAACCCAGAACCACGAGGGCATTGTTGGGGCGGCCGCAGCGGTTAACTTTCTCGCCTCGCTCGGGCACGGGGCCACTCGACGGGAATGCCTGCGCCATGCCTTTCATGCGCTCGATGCCGCGAGCACCCGGCTACTCGCACAGTTGTGGGAGGGACTCTCTTCCATCGACGACGTTCGTCTGTACGGGCCGCCACCCGAGGCGCCCCGCACGCCAACCATCTCCTTCACAGTCTCGAACGTCACCTCCACCAAAGTGGCCCAGTGCCTCGCTGAACGAGGCTTGTTCTTGTCACACGGGGACTTTTATGCCGCGACCGTTGTGGAACGCCTCGGTCTGCTGCCCGAGGGGCTGGTGCGAGCGGGATGCGCTTGCTATACCACGGAGGATGAAGTCGGTCGGCTGATCGACAGCGTGGGCTCAATCCCTCGGACAGCTTAAATGACCAGGTAGCACAGACTTTCGCTTCTCAGAAAGTCTGCGGCTCTTCTTTAGGCCCTGAAGCCGTATCAGGGCACGACTTCAGTCGTGCCGCGAGCGGCCCTTCCTCCTGTCGGCTTTTAGCCGTTGCCGGTCCAAAATCAGGGGCTAAAGGCCTTGGGTCGTAAGACAACTGCGCTCGGCATGGAGAAGGTGTGCCTTGATTTCAGAACCAGCAGTTTTCACACAAACTCTCAGCCGGCTTCCGCACTCGGGTCACTTCTTCTTGTCCTGGGCGATCAGCTCGGCCACTTTGGAGTTGGGCCCCACAGGCTCGATCAAAA
>Ga0182038_10001902_pt1 | contig 10869 bp, 10 predicted proteins | sample sta12Can44000108_FD_125976 | JGI IMG/M metagenome (GOLD analysis project Ga0182038, IMG submission 125976) | Lab enrichment of tropical soil microbial communities from Luquillo Experimental Forest, Puerto Rico - statanox.12C.anox.44.000.108 | ecosystem: Environmental > Terrestrial > Soil >...
CAGCGGCAATATCAGGCGGCCTTTCGGCGAGGAAGTGTTTTCCAACTATTGGTCAGATATCTTGCAGCGGTGGCAACAGATGGAGAAACCGTAGAATATTCCCGATTTCGGGGCGCAGTTTTTTCCAGAACAGGCGGCTCAAGCTGACGGGATGGCTGAGGAAAGCCGTAACCCCCAGCCAGGAACCTTTTGCGTAGCGCCGTTCCCTCATCAGTGAGAGAGCATAAAGCGTTTGCAGTTTCGCTTTTGTAGCCAGGGCGATTTTTCGATTTTCCTGAGATAAAGGGATCGTCTCCAAAGCCAAGCAGGTGATCGCCCAGCCATCATAAGCGCGCGCGGTCGAGTAGGCCGCGGTAAAGGACATGTTGGCGTCATGATGGCGCAAGGTCAGCAGATAATCTGGAATGACCATCACCTCGCCTATGGCTGCCAAGCGGACCCACAGACCATAATCCTGAGCATAACGGAACTGAGGCGGATAGCCGCCCACGGCCAGCGCCTCTTTGCGCCGATACATGGACGAGGAATGTGAGATAGGATTGTCGAACGCCAGCCGCTGTCGAAGATTCTCGGGGGCGGGGGTGAAGTCGTATAGGGGCTTGTTGTCCTTTAACGAAACGACATGGCTCCAGCTGCCGACCAGCAGGACATCGGGATTCTGATCCAGCAGTTCGGCTTCACAGCGCAAACGGTCGGGATGGGCAATGTCGTCGGCGTCGAGAACGGCGACATAAGGTGCTCTGGCGGCTTCCAGGGCCAGATTGAGGGCGGGCGTGCGGCCAATGTTCCGGCCGGGATGCAGTTTGACGATGCGCGGGTCATCCAGCGCGGCGATGATCGCCGGGGTCTGGTCGGTCGAGCCGTCATCAACGATGATCAGCTCAAAATCGTCAAGGCTTTGAGCCAGCAGGCTATCGACGGCCTCCTGAAGCACGGCGGCGCCGTTATATACGGTCATCAGCACGCTGACTTTGGGAAGGCAGGAAGCGCCTTCCGCACCACTACTAGCTTGGGTCAACGCCAAAACGCCTTGCCGCTGTTCCACAAGTCGTTCAGCAGCGTGAAATCACGGAAGGTGTCCATGCACTGCCAATGGCCGTCATGCTGATACATCATCAGCTGACCTTCCGCCGTCAGGCGGCGCATGCAGTCCTGTTCCATGATCTCATCCGACCGCTTGGGGTCGAGATAGTCGAACAGACGGCGCGAGCAGACAAAGAAGCCGCCGGAAATCCGACCGCCAGTGGTTTGGGGCTTTTCGTTGAATTCAAAGACCTGGCCCTGCTCGTTGCATTCGATCTCGCCGAAGCGGCTGGGCGGGCGGACGCCGCTGATGGTCAGGATGCGGCCATGGGCCTTGTGGAAGGCCAACAGGGCGTCGATGTCGATATTCGACAGCCCGTCGCCATAGGTCAGCATGAAGGTATCGTCGTCACCGATGAAACGCTCGATGCGCTTGACCCGCGAGCCGGTCTGGGTCGCCTCGCCGGTATCGACCATGGTGACGCGCCAGTCGATCTCGTCCATGCCGTCATGATAGGCGACCTTGCCGCCCTTGCCGAAATCGATGGTGAAATCCCGGGCCAGCGCCTGGTAATTCAGGAAGAAGTTCTTGATGACCGACGCCTTGTAGCCGGCACAAAGGACGAAATCCTTATGCTCGAACTTGGCGTAGTAGCCCATCAGATGGAACAGGATCGGCAGATTGCCGATGGGCAGCATGGGCTTGGGCAGATTGTCGTCAACGCCCCGAATGCGGGTTCCTTGGCCACCGCAGAGAATAACGACTTTCATCGCGTCCGATCTTGCGAGAGAAGAGGCAGGCACCGCCCATTCCAGTAAGAGACAGGCGGAGCATGGGCATCATCGCTTATCCCGCCGCCCCTCGCAAGCTTCGCCATCCGGGAAGACCCTGCAAGAAAAGTTACTGAAAAGATCGCCGACTGTGGTGTAGCTTACCCGCCGGACGTTCCACCATGACGGCGGCCCCGCTGCGCGGCCCCGGAAGACCGAGAGTTCCTTCATGCGATTGACGAAGACCGTAGGGCAATATCTGCTGGGGAACGGAGCCCTGGCGGAGATCGATAAGCTTTTGTCCGAAAAGGTGGCTTCGCCTCAGGACCGCGTGGTCTATCTGATCGACCATTACTTTAAGGACGGCGCCCTGGCCGCGCGACTGCCGCTCAAGGCTGCCGATACCGTTCTTTATGTCGACACCACCGACGAGCCCACCACCGATGGCGTGAATGCCCTGACCGCTCAGGTTCGCCAGGGTTCGCTACCGGTGGCGGTGGTCGGCATCGGCGGCGGCGCTACCATGGATAGCGCCAAGGCGCTGTCCAACCTGCTGACCAATGGCGGTCTGGCCGCCGACTATCAGGGCTGGGATCTGCTGCCCGGTCCGGGCGTGTTCAAGATCGGCGTGCCCACCGTGTCCGGCACCGGGGCCGAGGGGTCGCGCACCTGCGTGATGATGAACCAGGTCAAGAATTTGAAGCTGGGCCATAACAGCGACCATACGGTGTTCGACCGTCTTGTGCTGGATCCCGAACTGACCGCCACGGTTCCCGACGACCAGTATTTTTATACCGGCATGGACACCTATATCCATTGCATCGAATCGCTGGCCGGCCATTACCGACATTCCTTGGCCGACAGCTTCTCGGCCCAGTCGCTGCAGCTCTGCCGCGAGGTGTTCGCTTCCGCCGAGATGAAGAGCGGCGAGAACCGCGAAAAGCTGATGGTCGCCTCGTTCTTAGGGGGCAGCGCCATCGGCAACAGCTTTGTCGGTCTGGTGCATCCCTTCTCGGCGGGCCTGTCGATGGTGTTCCATACCCATCACTGCATCGGCAACTGCATCGTCATGAATGCCATGGAAGAGTTCTATCCGGCCGAGACCGAGGAATTCCGCTCCATGCTGGCGGCCAACAAGGTCAGCTTGCCCAAGGATCTGTGCAAGGATCTGTCCCAGGCGCAGTATCAGGCGCTGTACGATTCCACCATCATCCATGCCAAGCCGCTGGCCAATGCTTTGGGCGAGGATTTCAAGTCGGTCCTGACCTTCGACAAGGTGGTCGAGATCTTCCAGCGGATGTGAGCCTGCCATGATTAAACATAAGCCTGCGCCGCAGATTTCGGTGATCATCCCGGCCTATAACACCGAACGTTATATCGGCCGCGCCATCCGCTCGGTGCTGAGCCAGAGCCTGCCGAATTCCGACTACGAAGTGATCTGCGTCAACGACGCCAGCAGCGACCGCACGGCCTATGCCCTGCAGCTGTTCGAAGACGAGATCACCATTCTGACCAACGAGAAGAATCTCGGTCTGCCCGGCAGTCTGAACCGCGCCATCAAGGTGGCGAAGGGCAAGTTCATCGTGCGGGTCGATGCCGATGATTACGTCACCAGCGATTATCTCTATATCCTCCAGCGCTTTTTGGAGCAGAACACCTATATGGACGCGGTGGCCTGCGACTATCTGCTGGTGGATGACGACGAGAACGTGCTGCGCCGGGTCGATTGCATCAAGGAGCCGATCGGCTGCGGCATCATGTTCCGCATCGACCATCTGATCGATGTCGGTCTTTATGACGACGGCTTCCTGATGCATGAGGACCGCGACCTGCGGACCCGCTTCCTGAAGAAATACGGCATCCATCGGGTCGAGCTGCCGCTTTACCGCTATCGTCGGCACGAAGCCAACATGACCAACGACCGCGACACTTGGGACGAGTACGAACAGCGGTTGAAGGAAAAGCACGAATCCGAGTCCGAAGGCTCTTCGATCTAGAGGCAGCATGGCCAATCATCACGAAATCCGGGTTCCCTGGTCGGGCCGCGGCACCACCTATACCGAAGACGAGATCGCCGCCGTGGTCGAGGCCATGCGCAATGCCGACCCGCAGACCCAGGGGCGCTATCAGGCCGCCTTCGAGGCCAAGTTCGGCGCCTATGTCGGCAGCCCGCATGCCTTCGCCCTGACCTCCTGCACCGCCGCGCTTGAACTGGCGGCGCTGCTCTGCCGGCTGGGGCCGGGGGACGAGGTGATCATCCCCGCCCATACCTTCGCCGCCTCGGCGATTCCCTTTGGCCGCACCGGAGCCAAGCTGGTCTGGGCCGATATCGATCCCGACACCCGCGTGGTGACCGCCGAGACGCTGGCCCGCTGTATCACCCCGAAGACCAAGGCGATGGTGGTGGTGCATCTTTATGGCCTGGTCTGCGACATGGACCCGATCATGGCGCTGGCGCGTCAGAACGGCGTGCTGGTGGTCGAGGACGTGGCCCAGGCGGTGGGGGCTCGCTATAAGGGCCGGATGGCCGGCAGCATTGGCGATTTCGGCTGCTATTCCTTCCATACCCACAAGAACATGACCACCCTGGGCGAAGGCGGCGTGCTGACCGTGGCCGATCCGGCCTTGGCGAAGCTGGTGCCCGGCCTGCGCCATAACGGCATGCGCGCCTTCGAAGGCGAACGCCCCCGCTATTGGGTGCCGGCCATGTCGAACGTGGATTTCGACATCGACGGCCTGTGGCCCTATAATTTCTGCATCGGCGAGCCGCAATGCGCCCTGGGCGCCAAGCTGCTGGACCGCCTGGACCAGATGAATCAGGAACGCCAGGACCGCGCCCAGCGTTTCATCGCCGCCCTGGCCGACTTCCCGGAACTGGTGTTCCAGAAGCAGCCGGAAGGCTGCGGCCATGTCTGGCATCTGATGGCGGCGCGTTATGACGGGCAGGCGTACGGCAAGACCCGCGACGATCTGATCGAGGCTTTGTCCTTCGGCCAGGGCGTGCGCACGGTGGTGCAGTATTACCCGCTGTACCGTTACCCGATGTTCCAGAAGGCCGGTTTCAGCGAGGCGAACTGCCCCGAGACCGACCGCTTCTTCGACAATATGATTTCGCTGCCCTTCCAGCATTGGATGCCGGAAGATCAGTTCCAGACCATGATCGACGCCGTACGTAAGGCGCTGATGGATTGCCGTCATGGTCGCTAAGAATACGGTGATGTGAGATGACCAGTAACCAAAGCGGAAGCGAAGCCAAGACCTATAGCCTCGAGGGCCGTTTTGTCGCGATGAACGGTGTGGACACGAACATGTCCAAAGTCATTGAACGCATCGCCAGCTTACAGCGGTCATTGCCGGATCTGAGCGTCTCTGAAGAGAAAAAAGAAATCCTGGGCAGAGCATGCCGTGGAATGTTGGGGCAGGCTGCTGCCGGCGAGCCTGACTTTCAATTGCGCCCGCACACGATCGGCGAAATCGAGCGAATCTCGGACGAAGATTTGCCGCGCTATCTTTATTACCGTTACCGCTATGATGTGTTCCCGGTCACGCTGCAGACGGACGCCTATCCGCCCTGTGTGCAGATCGAGCCAACCAGCATCTGTAACTATCGATGCGTTTTTTGCTATCAGGCAGACAAGTCTTTCAGCGATACGCGTCATGGTTTCATGGGGCAGATGAGCCTGGAAACCTTTAAGCGGGTTGTGGATCAGCTGGTGGGTAATGTTGAGGCGGTGACGCTGGCGTCTCGTGGGGAGCCGCTGGCCTGCCGGGATATCGAGGAGATGCTGGCCTATGTGGGCGGCAAGTTCCTTGGGCTGAAGATGAACACCAACGCGTCATTGCTGGACGAGAAGAAGGCGCACGCCATTCTGCAAGCCGAACCCAATACCCTGGTGTTTTCAGCGGATGCCGCCGACCCCGAGCTTTATTCCAGTCTGCGTGTTCGTGGCAAGCTGGACAAAGTTTTGAAGAACGTGGAACGCTTTGCCGAAATTCGGGCCAAGCATTACTCGAATAGTCGAACCATTACCCGCGTGTCTGGTGTCAAATTCTCTGATCGGCAGAATTTTGAAGAAATTAATGCCTTCTGGAGTCGTTACGTCGATCAGGTGGCCTTTGTTGAATATAATCCCTGGAAGAGTGCCTATGAAACGCCGCCCAATGGGATTTTGACCCCGTGTTCTGACTTGTGGCGCCGTGCATTGGTGATGTGGGATGGCCGGTTGAATCCGTGCATTGATGCGGATTACAAAGCGAGTCTATGCGTCGGCAGCGTTTTGGAAACCCCACTGACCGAGCTTTGGCAGGGCGCTGCTTATCGCAAACTGCGAGCCGATCATCAGACGGGGCAGCGCCAATGCGTGCTTCCCTGCAATGGCTGCGCTGTGGTCTGAGGCCCTGCTTGATGCCTTGATATCGCAGAAATATTGTTGATTAAGCAGGGCATTGCCTCCTTTCATCGCAGATACTGTCGTTGTCTATTCGCCAATTCGTTGCCGCTGGCAGGCCAGCTTCAGGCGTTCTATCGTGTTCGAGAACCGACTGGACTATTCCTGTCTACTGTCGAAGGGGCTCGTAAGGTGGGGCTGCCGCGTCCATTGGATGCCAGACACCTTAGATAGCGCCTTTCTCAAGGAGTTTTTTTTGAATGACCATCAGGATTATCTGCGACTGGCAAGATAGGCCGACATCGGAGAGATGGATGGTTTGGGGGGCCGATGGAATTGTCCTCGCCGATTTGCCGTCGGGATATTCCGCAGTTCCGGTCGGAGCCGTCGTTGATACGGCGATGGATGAATGTCGTGACATCATCCGGGAAATCGACAGCACTCTGTTTCGGGTTGATGAGCATGACGGCTGGTCAGCGAGCAATTTATGTGAGCGCAATCCCTATGTTTCCGACTTTGCCCGTCGTCTGACCTTTTCCCTGGCGCTTCTGAGAGCGGCGAAGGAAGGTGGCAATCATCTGGTGGTGACGACCGATTCCAGCTTCGCGGCGGCTTTGAGCGATCTTTGCCGCCGGAATGGCATTGACTGCGTCTGGCACGGCCAAAAACTGGATACTGCGCGTCGTGTCTGGAGACGTCTGCGCCATTTTGCCGGTTATATGCGTCAGCATCTGCGCCAGAGAAATGCGCTGCGTGCTTCCGGAATGACGCCCTCACGACTGGCTGCGCGTGACTTGTGGCTGATGACCTGGGCCAGGGCTGGCAGTTTTGACAAAGGAGGGCTGAAACAGCCCGACCTCTATTTTGGTGATCTGGCCAAACAATTGGCCGGAGCCGGCTGGAAGGTCGGTGCGCTGGGAGTTCCAGCAGTTTGGATGGATCCTATCGAAAAGATAGCAGTTGCGGCCGCGGCCGCCGGAGAAGGCAATTGCCTTGTGCCGGCATTTTTTACGATTCGAGGTTTCATAGGGTCGTTGGCGCGGCAGTTCTGTCTTTCGCGCGGGCTGAAGAATCAGTTTCAGGTTGCTGGCTTCGGCCTGTTCCCTTTGGTTCGTCGCGCTCTGCACCAGGAATGGGATGGCCTGGTGGCTTTTCGAGCCAGCTTGCTTCGTGACGTGGGCCGGATGGCCGCCAAGCTGGGATGCGCACCCAAGGTTCTGCTTTATCCTTATGAAAATCAGCCTTGGGAAAAACAATTGCTGGCAGGCTTTCGTCAGCATTGCCCCGAAACTTTGCTGGTTGCGTACCAGCACGCTATCTTTGCCTGTAATTTCGTCAGTGGGGAGCCTACGAAAGCTCAAATTTCTCAGAGGCTTATGCCTGACTTATTGATCGCGACGGGAGAAGAGTTCCGCCAACGTGCCTTGCTTCACGGCTTCCCGGCCGAGCGGGTTCTGCTCGGAGGTTCGTTCCGTTTCCCCCATTTTACCTCTCAGGAAAAAGTGCGAGAGGCTGAGCACGGGCTATCAACGGTTCTGGTCAGCCTTCCCTTGCAGCTTGATGAAAGCGTGGAAATTGTCTCGGTGGCAGCCGAGGCCTTTGCTGAATTGCCCTTGAAGGTCATCGTCAGCTTCCATCCCATGCTGGACGAGGCTAGCCGCCAGATAATACGCCGCATTATGGGGGGCAATGTCGAATTCTCGGATCGTCCTGCTCGAGAGCTTCTCAAGGCCGCCGATTTGCTGCTCTACAATTCCTCGGGAACAGTTTTTGACGCGACCGCTCTGTCCGTGCCGTCGATTTATCTGGCGCCATTGGCCGGCTTCCGGATGGATAAAATGCCACGGGGAAACCCATTGACCTGCCGAAATGCCGGAGAATTACGGCAAATGATCGAAGGGTTCTTGGCGCAGCCCGGGCAATTGCAACATCATCTGGTCGAAATGCAAAAGCAGATGGCGGATGTCTATCACAAGCAGGATTTCGCGGTGGTCGCGGCAGCTCTGAAAAGCTGGAGCCATTCCTGACGGCTGGTAAAGCCTGGGTGCTATTCGCCGCCCGACGCCGCGATTACCTGGGCGGTGGTGAAGCCGTTATCCTCGGAGGCCAACCAAAAGATGCTGCCGGCGATCTCGTCCGGCGTCGCCATGCGCTTGGCCGGGATCAGAGCCGTCCGTTCGGTCATGTTCTTGCCGGGGATATGCTCATGGCTGCGGGTGTCGGTGACGCCGATGCGCAGGACATTCACCAGCACACCTGCCGCCGCCCATTTCCGTGCCGCCGAGGGAATAAACTCCTGGGCATGTTTGGATAGAGAATAGCAAAAACTGTCGCCGCCGCCGCCGAACTTCACGCCGATGGACGAGGCATGGAGGATGCGCCCGAAGCCGCGTTCGACCATCGCCGGCCCCATCAGGCGCATCAGCAACAGCCCCGGCACCAGATTGACCGCCAGGGTCGAGAGGATATCGGCGGCGGAAGCCTCTTCGAAGCGCTTGGCCGGCAGAGCGGCGGCCAGATTGACCAGGGCGTCGGCGCGGATGAAGAACTCCGGCTCGGCGGCAAGTTTGGCCTCAAGGGCGACGGTATCTGCGAAGTCAGCCTGCCAGCCCTCGAAACGGTCCTGAGACTCAGTCATCAGTGCCGCCAGTTCCGGGCGCATGCTGCGGTAATGCCCGATTACCCGCCAGCCCGCCGCCAGATAGCGGCGTGCTGCGGCCAGACCGATATCGGAACTGACGCCGGTGATCAGGACGGTGCGCATCTCACTTCACCTTGTCGGGGAAGTTCTTGCGGATCCAGAACTCGGCCTGGGGCATCTGATAGTCATAGTCGATGTCCAGTCCGCCTTCGTTGCGGATGGGAAGGATCTTCTGGCCCATCCATTTCTGCGGCAGCAGACCTTCTTCCAGATCGTCGAGATTGCGCGGGCGGATGATCGACACGCCCATATCGGCGAACAGCACATCGCCTTGACTATCGCGGTCGCAGTTCAGGGTCTTGGGATCACCGAACGTCTCGAAGGGAACGAAGGGCTGCAGATAACCGCTCTGATCCACTTTGCGGGCGCGCAGGGGGCTCCACATATTGTAACAAGAAACGGTGACGGCGGAATCGGCGGTCGGATCGTCACGCAAGGCCTTGATGCCGGCGCTCAGCTGGGCCGGGCTGATGGTGGGCGCATTGGCCATCAAGAGCACATACAACTCGGGCTCGATGCCTTCGGCCTTCAGCTCCGTCGAGATCAGCCCATGGGCATGCAGATAGGCGTGTTCGCCCAAAGCCGCCTTGGTGCAGAGATGGTCGGGGCGGTCGATGATATGAGCGCCGTATTCCCGGCCGATTTCCTTGATACGCGGGCTGTCGGTCGAGATGTAGATGCGGCCGATCTCGGGCGTTTCCTTGGCGGCTTCCAGCGGCCAGGCCACCAGCGGCTTGCCCAGCACCTGGGTCACGTTCTTGCCGGGATAGCCGGTCGAACCTTCACGGCCGATGAGAATGGCGACGATCATGCCTCACCCCGTCGGAACTGGTAGTTGTAGATGTTCTTATAGGCCCCCTGGTCGAACATGGGGGAATGGAGCTTGGCTACCAGCTTGAAGCCGCCGGCCTGGATAGCCTCGATCACCGGATCGGTATAGCCGGGCCGGGCGGCATCCAGCTCGATGGAGACCGACTTCAGGCGTGGATCGGCCAGGGTCTTGGCTGCGCCCTTGACGATCAGATCCTCGATGCCGTCCACATCCACCTTCAGATGGTTGGGGAAGTCGGGCGAGAAGCGGGTGATGAACTCGTCGATGGTGAAGCCGATCATGCCCTGACGATAGACCGGCTGGAAGGTATCGCCGTTATTGTCCACCGCCACGCCGAAGCTGGACAACGCCCCGCCGAAAGCGGTGGTCTGCATGTTCAAGGCATTGAGGCCGTTGGCGTCCGAGAAGGCTAGGCAATAGGCCTGCACCATGTCCGACAGACGGTTGGCGTCAATATTGCGGTTCAGCAGCAGATAGTTGGCGGCGGACGGCTCGAAGGCTAGAACCTTCACCTTGCGGCTGATGCCGGCGTAAAGCGCATAGATGCCGACATTGGCGCCGACATCCCAATAGACGTCACCATCCTGGAAGCTGTCGATCCATTCGATGGTTTCGGGTTCCTTGGTCAACAGGGTGCGGGCGCGCCACAGCGGCAGTTCGTCCAGGCAATAGAAGGTGATGGCGCCGCGTGCCGTGCGGATGGTCTCGACTACCTCGGGCAGGATGCGCCCTTGCGCCAGACAGGCTTTGGCGAACAGCTGGCGGCCACGGCTGCCGGCCAGAGCCATCAGAAGGTTGGCGAGCCCCTGGAGGCCTCCCAGGATCAGTTTTTTCACGGAGTGCCTCCGATATGGATCATGTCTTCGTCGAGGCCGCTCTGATCGATTTTGTGGGCGCAGAGCGGGCTCCACATATTGTAACAAGAAACGGTGACGGCGGAATCGGCGGTCGGATCGTCACGCAGCGCCTTGATGCCGGTGCTCAGCTGGGCCGGGCTGATGGTGGGCGCATTGGCCATCAAGAGCACATACAGCTCGGGCTCGATGCCTTCGGCCTTCAGCTCCGCCGAGATCACGCCATGGGCATGCAAATAGGCATGTTCGCCCAAAGCCGCCTTGGTGCAAAGATGCTCGGGGCGGTCGATGATATGGGCG
>Ga0182038_10001904_pt1 | contig 10863 bp, 16 predicted proteins | sample sta12Can44000108_FD_125976 | JGI IMG/M metagenome (GOLD analysis project Ga0182038, IMG submission 125976) | Lab enrichment of tropical soil microbial communities from Luquillo Experimental Forest, Puerto Rico - statanox.12C.anox.44.000.108 | ecosystem: Environmental > Terrestrial > Soil >...
CTTCCATTTCTCGGACCACCGCATCGCGCTCCGGCAGCAGCTTGTAGAGGTATTCGTCGACCTCGTTCTTAGTGAACGCGCTGCGCAAATTTTCGGTGCGAATCATCGTTTCTCCCCGGGTTTCAGTTTCAGTCCCTTGACCTTCTTCATTTCTTTTCGCGGCGCTTGCTCGGTTTCTATCAAGGCGAACGTCCCGCGCGAGGTCGGGTAGTGCCAAGAGGCGACTTCGCGCCGATGAGATCAAATAACGCTGAACGGACCTTGCGTCCGCTTTGGGTCAAAAGCAGACATTTGCGCCGCAGCAAGTCATGTCCGCTTTGCCCCGAAAGCGGACATGTGCGGCGCAACTAGGGATGTCCGCTTTGGGCCAAGCGTTGCATCGAGTGAGTAGTGTGTCCTGCGAAGTGTCAGCCATTGCGGTTTGTCTTCAGGAAACAGCAATCCCAGATTGCTGGGCTATACGTTGGTATACGGTTCCGATCCCATCCGGTTGTGGGTTCCTACCTGCCTACAATAGAGCAATCGCGATTAACCATTTAATGCTCCCCCCAACAAGGATGGGGAGACGGCGAATGAGGGTCGTGACGAAGCGAATGGTCGGCTCCGCAGCTTTGATCGTATCGGCGCTTGCGGTTGCCCAATTCATTCCGACCTCACCGGTAGCGACGGACCAGAATTTTTTTCAGGCTGGCACGAAGGCCGATGACTTCGATGCGTTACGGCAGCGAGCTAGAGACGCGCTGCAGACACTGATTGAAAAACAGCAGTCTAACGAACAGCAGCGAAGCTGAGGATCTTATGAACTGGTCGATGTACAGAGCGGACAGATCCACCCACCTCAAGATCGTGGCGGTTGGGCTCGTCGCCGCGTTTTTGATCGCCGTGATCGGCATCTCGGGGCGCGAACTTAATTTGGGCACGGACATCATGAGCGCGCAAAACCCAACGGTCATCAAGGCCGGCGGCCCGATCGTGTTCACTGACCGGAGCGGTCCAGTCATCCGTTAACTTGCCGGTCCGTTCTACCCCCGAAAGCGGACATGTAGATGTTTGCCGTGCGTTTCGAGAGATAGTTTGGTTGTTCATGCTGACCGCTAAACGACTTCGCAAAGTTCTGAGTTACACCCTACAACTGGAATATTTCGGTGGAAGGAGAGTGCTGGCAGCCGCGCTCCTGGTGGCGCTATAGCCGGCGCAAAAAATGGGAGGGGCTACCATCAAATTCGCATTGGTGGTCGGCCTTATTCGGCAAGTCGCCTTGCTTGGCTCTATATGACCGGCAAGTGGCCGAACTCCGAAATCAGCTATATCAACGGTAAGCCGTCTGACACGAGATGGGCCAACCTTCGGAAAGCAACATCATCGCAAAATCGCAGTCGCTTCAACAGGAATAGCTAAAGGTGCGGCTGGAGGGGTCAGAAGATTGATTTATGTCCGCTTTGCCCCCGAAAGCGGACATGTGCGGTGCAACTTGAGATGTCCGCTTTGGGCCAAAAGCGGACACAGATGCTATTCGATTATCTCGTTGGCTTGCGCAAGCAGCGCCGGCGGAACAGCTATGCCCAGTGCCTTAGCGGTCTTCAGATTGATCACCAGTTCGTACTTGGTCGGCGTCTGCACTGGCAGGTCGGAAGGCTTCTCGCCCTTGAGGATGCGATCAACGTAGCTCGCCGCCCGCCGGTACTGGTCGATGTAATCGGGACCGTAGGAGATCAGGCCCCCATCGGCGACATACAGTCGTCGGTAGTAGACGGCGGGCAGTTTGTGCCGCGCCGCAAGGTCGATAATCACCTTGCGACGAACTGTGGCCAAGCCGCCGGCCGTCACTACCATGCCGCCATTCGCGGTTCGCGCAAAGGCGCTGACGGCACGCTCGATCTCATCCGCGTCGTGAACGTTGATCGGGCTCACGTCTATCCCGACTGACGGCGCCACAGACTGAATAACGGCGAACTGACCGATGCCCGCCACAATCGCAGGGTCGCGAAGGACCACAGCGCGCGTCACACTCGGTGCGATCTGCTTGAGCAGTTCCAGCCATTTCGCGCTCAAGTTATATTCAAACAGTGCAAAACCGGTAGCGTTGCCCCCCGGTCGCGCCAAACTGTCAACGAAGCCGGCGCCCACGGGATCGCCGACATTTACAAATACGATCGGCACCGTGCGGGTGATCTGCAACAATGGCGCAACAGTCACCGTGCCGCTTGCAACGATTAGGTCCGGATTAAGTGCGACCAACTCAGCCGCGAATTTGCGCGAGCGCTCGGTATCGCCTCCGCTCGACCGATGATCGATTTGCAGATTGCGCCCTTCGATCCAACCCAATTGTTGCAGGGCTTGCGCTAGCGTGTCGGTGCGGGCCTGAAAGTCTGGATCGTCTACGCCTGGGCCGCCGAGCAGCACCCCGATGCGGCGCATCCGATCGGGTTGCTGCGCGCGTACTAGGACTGGCCAAGCCGCGCCGGCGCCAATTAGAGCCTTGACGAAATCTCGCCGCCTCATGGCTGTTCCGAGGCTTAGGACGCTTTATCGTACTGCCCCACGGGGCTTCCTTGAAGGGGGAGCGCGCCGGCGGATGTCCGCTTTGGGTCAAAAGCAGACATGTGCGCTGCCTCACTCGATCACTTCGTCGGCGGTGCAAGGAGCGGCTGCGGTTTCCGCCCTTCGAGGTTCATTCGGACATTGGACTTGAGTCCAACTCGATACCGAGCCGGGCTCGCGATACTAACGCGATGACGAGCGACATCCTCCTGATAGAGCGGGATCGTATCGCGTGGCCGCTTTGAGGGAGGACAGTCATGAAGCGGCTTACGAGCTTGGGCGGCCTTCGGGATCGCGACGGCGGCGAGCAGCTGATCCATCGACTGAAAGAGGACGTTCGGAACTGGTACGAGCTACATCGACGCAACGGTGCGACCAATGTGGTCGTCTGGACTATCTACCTGCTGCTGCTGTTGATGCTCGTCCTGCTCGTTCTTTTGCCATTTGATACCGTGCAAGTGGGAGGCCGCTACCGCCTGATCAAGCCACTCAATTTTACGATGTCGATGGCCATGTACCTCGCGACGGTGGTGATTTTGCTGGATTACCTCCGGGCATCGATGTGGTGGAAGAAGGTCATCGGCTGGGGAGTCTCAATCTGCATTTTGATCGGCATCACCTGCATCACGCTGCAAGCGGCGCGTGGTACGACCTCACACTTTAACAACAGCACGCCTTTCGACTCCGCCGTCTCCTCGGTGATGGACATAGTGGATCCTCTCAATGCCGCCTTTGTCCTTGTCCTGCTAATCTTCGCTCTACAGGCCAAGTACGATGTCTCGCGGTTATCTCAACTCGGGATCGCATTTGGGCTTTTCCTTTTCCTTGCAGGATCCGCCATCGGAGGGGTAATGGTGGCGCACGGACAGAGTGTGGTGGGCGTTGCGCCTGAGGGTCCCGGGCTGCCGATGCTCAATTGGAGCACCACGGGGGGCGATTTCAGGGTCGCACACTTCTTGGGTATCCACGCATTACAGATTTTGCCGATAGCGGGCTGGCTTATCGATCGGCTGAACGCTCTGCCCAGACGAGCAAAGGCGACAGCGTTTGTTGCCGTCTCCGCAGGGTACGTCGTACTCATGGGATTTGTGTTCATGCAGGCCATGAACGGTGTGCCGCTCGTGAGAATGTGAGGCTTCAACGAAGTGCACGGTATTTTTGGGATCGTTGAACGGATGATTGCGCGTCCTGATCCTCAATGGTGATCTATGCGAGCGATAGGATGCCCACGATCAGATTTGGCGTAATAGGTCCACCGCGCGATAATGGTTGCGCTTCGGTTGATTCTCTCGCCCGCCGCATGGACATACGGTGGGCATTTTTTAGTCGCGCAGTTTGCGGAAGATGCGCCACCCGATGCCAGCAATCACCGCAACCACTGCTATCAGCAGCAAAACTTCGCCGATAAAAGACGTTGCATCGCCCATACCAATGTAAACGGATCGGCGTTGGAATTCCTGCGGAGTAACGGAGTAAACCCTATTAGGTCGAGCCGTCGCTGCGACTAGCCAAGGAAGGCCGCCGCATTGCTTGCCCTAACGAAAAGCAAAGTGCGTTGTTGCTCCGATGGCCTCCCGTATCTTCGCCGCATGTTCGGACAACGGCGATTCGAGATTTCACTACCGATGGATCGGCGGCGCGAACTTGATGCGCTGGCCGCGGAGACTGGTGTTAGCGCGAGCGATCTTGCGCGGCTCGCGATCATTCGGCTGTTGGCTTCGCGTGCTGGCGCCCTGAGGAGTGTCGTCCCGTGCCTACGTCGCCGGCGCGGCGTTCGCGGTTATGTCCGCTTTACCCCCAAAAGCGGACATATGCAGTGCAGCAAAAAGTTATTCGATCACTTCGTCAGCTCGCGCAATTAACGCAGGCGGCACGGACAAGCCAAGCTGTCTGGCGGTTGTCAGATTAATTACAAGTTCAATTGTAGTCGGCCGCTCTACCGGTAGATCCGCGGGCTTAGCGCCTTTCAAAATCTTGTCCACGAAAGTCGCGGCCCGGCGATAGCTCTCGGATATATTCGGGCCATAAGACAACAGACCGCCAGCTTCGATGTACGGACGGTTGAAATAGATTGCTGGCAAGTGCGATTTGGCAGCGAGTTCTACGATACGCATCCGGCGGGCGTTGAAAGTTACATCGGGTGGAACAAGAACTGCATCTACTTTTTCCCTTGTAAACTTGGCAAAGGCTCGCTCCAAATCTTCAACAGTGCGGTAGTCAAATCGCAGCACCGCGAGCGATGCCTTCGTCGCTGCTGCCTGGGTCTCTTGCCATTGGGGCACATGCAGCGGGTTCGTAACATTCACAAGAGCGCCAATGCGGGCAATGTTTGGCAGCAATTCACGGATCAAGTCGAGCTGTTTCGATGCCAGCTCTTCAGCAAAGTTTGTTAGCCCAGTAATGTTGCCACCGGGATGAGACAGACTTTGGACCAAGCCAAAACCGACTGGGTCAGCGCCCGTTGCCATGACGACAGGGATCGTTGAGGTGGCCTGGTGGATTGCGAGGTTAGCTGGCAGCGGTGCTGACACTATAACTTTCGGACCGAGCCGCACGAGCTCTCCAGCCAACCCCGGAAGGCGATCAAGGAAACCGTCGGCATATCGGTATTCCAGTCGAATGTTGCGCCCCTCGACGTAGTCAAGCTGAGCCAAACCACTCCGAAATGCCTCGTGATACCTTTTCGCCGATACAGCAGACCCGGCGTCCAATACACCGATCAGTGGCATTGGCGATTGTTGGGCTAACGCCGACAACGAGTTAAAAGCTGCCGCACCACTGACCAAAGCAATTAAATCGCGCCGCCTCATCGATGCCCCTGAAGGCTTAGACCGGGCATTATATCTACTTGAACCACCATTCTGGAGGGGCAATGTCCGCTTTGGGCCAAGAGCGGACATGGGTCCAAGTGACCCCGATGCCCTACGCCTTCGGAGTAAATTGCTTGAGGTGCAGACGACGAGGCTGTCTAGAGCAGGCCATAAAAGTTTCAGCTTCAGCGATTTTCGCTCGCTCAAGAAAGCAGATTAGAAAAAAGTCCGCAAAAGAAATAAAAAACAAATTAAATCACGCAGGACCGCGCTGCCTGGATCGTTGAAAGTTGGGCGACCGTTAGATCAAAGAGTTCCGGGAGCGACAACTAACCGAAGGAACTCAGGAAGGAGGTGAAACTCATGCGCCCCAAGGTCACCCCCCTTTGGAAGCAGGATGCCGTCGCTCTGATCGCAGTAATTATATACCTAGCTCTAGCCTTCTGCGTGATGCAGTTGTGGAGCATTCTCAGTGATCAAGCCAACGCCTTTGCCAACAACGCAATGCACATGAGTGGCAAGTAGCTGTGGGGCGCGCCGAAGTAGAGCATCGCCGCTCCGCCCACTAAGTCCAATCGCTGCCAGACGGGAAAGGCACGTAAATTTCGCTTAACCTGTTCGGCGCTCTAAAGCGGACATTAGCAGGCGCGCAAAAGTGCGCGGTGCCCGGATTTGCCGAGGATGCTGTAGAGCTTTCCCATGTCCGCTTTACCCCCAAAAGCAGACATGTGCGGCGCAACAGGCGAGGAGCGAGCCCGTGCTGTGATGGCGGGATTCCAAATATCGTCAGATGGGACTACCAATGCGCTTCGGAACCAAGGTTATGGCGGCGCTTGTAAGTAGTCCGCGCCTCATTACTCCTTTTCTTGCCCTTTTGCCCCCCGCGCTGATTGCTGCCTGTTCCAGCACATTGCCGGATGATGCGCCGGCCTGGCCGCCCGCTGATTACCGCAAAATCATCCGCGACTCCGCTGATTACCGCGCAATCATCCGCGACTCTGCTGGTTACCGAAAAATCATCCGCGACTCTAAAGAAGAGATTCCCGATAAAAAAGAGATTCCCGATGAGTTTTCAAAAGGAGTGCAAGTGTCGGAACCGCGTAAGACCATTGCGCCGCAACTTTACGATTGGGTGGTATGTCTCAAGTCGGATACAAAGCCGGCTACGAGCTTTTTCGCGGTGTTCTTCGAAGGCGAAACGATAAGACTGGTCCGGCGGTCAGTGCAGATTGATCAATGCGAAATAGCTGACTATTCCCCACTTACTCCGCCGGTCCCCCCATCGGTGCGAAAGGTGCAAATCAAACGCAAAACTTAGTGGCTTGCGACAATTGGCTGACAAGGATGAATGAAAGCAGCGGGCGCATTTCAAGGCCACCGCCAAAGCTACGCCACAACATGCCGCCGATATATAACAGTTAGTCAGAAACTCAACCGCCCTATTGCCTGACCAAATCGACGTAACGAACCATGCAGGCGTCGTGCGTCTGTCCATGACGCCTGCATATGCAATGTCCGCTTTACCCCCGAAAGCGACATCAAATGCGACATATGGGAATGTCCGCTTTGGGCCAATAGCGGACATTCCGTTGTTCACTCGATCACCAGGTCGGCGCGATCAAGCAGCGTTGGTGGGTACCGTCAGGCCGAGTGCTTTAGCCGTCGTGAGATTGATGGCAAGCTCGAATTTATGGCGCGGTCCGCTTGTAGCGAGAGCCTGGCGGCCAATAGCCCAATTTCTTTTCGCCCACCGATTAGGGCGCCTTACTGAGATGGCGTATCTTTGTCGCAGAAATTGCTTCGGTTGGCTCATCAAGCACAATGCGCTCGACCGCGTAACCAACATCGCGGCCGTAGAATACATTGGTAATATTGGGGAGGGCTACAATTACGAACCGGCCGTCGTAAGCTGACAACGCCGCTTCGATCCGCTGCTTTACCGCGAAGAACGGTAAAGGGTTTTTGTTATCGATTCCATGGGTGTCACGAACGGCGATGCAAACCTGACCAACCCTCTTTAAACCTTCCTCTATCAGGCGCAAATGACCAGCATGGAACGGCTGATAGCGCCCGATAAAAAGTGCAGTCGGTTTTTGCGGTTCAAAAGATGGTCGCAACCGACCCATGATGTGCTCAGCCCAATACTGAGGGGTTCCCTCTGGCGTGACACGTACATCAAAACGCAAAGGTATTACGAACAATCTATTTGTATCTTCGAAACGACCAGCTTCAATACGATCGACCCAAATTGTGTATGCATCGCCGAACGCTTCGCGGGTTTGCGGCGTCGGGCAAATGAAATCAGCAATCACGGTCCCGCCGGCCTCGGCGACTCTGTCGCACATCCAACCCATTCGACGGGCGTGTACTATCCTATCCTCGAGACTGAAACCAAGATCGGGCGAAAGGTTGGAACGGACCGCATCCGCGTTAAACACCACCGCATTCAGTAACGGAGCAAGTGCGTTTGCTAAGGTTGTCTTCCCGGCACCCGGCAATCCCATGATAAGAATTTTTCGCACTGGAAGCCCATCCAATCGCTGTTTTCAGTCACAAAGTCACTTATCAGCTTCACCTCGCAAAGACAGACATCCGGTCACATTCACATCGAGGATGAATATTTAAACCGATCAAAATCCTGCTCGTACGCACGATAAATGCGTTTTGTTAGATCGAATGTGTAATAGTCACGCCAGTTACCGTGCGCTGATTTGTTTAGCGCCATGATTGCATCACGACGTATTTCATTGCGCGCGTTTAAATGGTCGAGCACTCGTAGAAAATCGACATCAAAGGCTTCTACTTTTCCGATGAAGTCCAGTTCCATGCCTGATAGTTTTAAAATGTCGGCTTGAGGCATGAGATGAAAGTCACAACGGGCTTTTTGCCCGCTAGTGGCAAAGTGGACAAACTCACCAAAGGACAGCGTACGACCAGGGCCGACGGGCGAGCGAGCGTCGAGTTCATTTCTCGACGCTAGATAGATGTTGATGAAAAAGTCACCCTCAGTGAGTGGCTTGCCCGCAAACTTGTTAGCCCAGCACGATACCGCGCGAATGTATGGGTTGCGAACAAAGGAAAATCGCAGGGTCTCGGGGTCGGTCGCGAGCTTAAAAAACGAGCCAATGGAAATATTGCGCGGACTATAAGGTCCTCGATACCGTGTTCGCTTTGTTGCTTTAAGGGAACGAGAAAAACGACCCTCAATTCTTGCAAGAGTTTGCCTAATGCGTGTTGAGGCTGCTTTCGGGATCGGAAGGTAGATAGTCTTGTGGTTTGGAAGCACGTTAAGAACGCGGTCCGGTTCAGCGCCGTCTGATAATCTTTTGTAAAATTTCACCGCCTCCGGGTGGCAGATCCGCGCGAAGGCATGGCTGAAAAACCATGGTAATTGTTTGAATGCAATTTCGACCGGCTTGAGCGAATGCATACCTAAACGCCCCCGTCCCCTCTAATGCCCGCCGCTCGCCTACGTCAGCGGGTGGCGGCTCTCGCCGGATTAGGGGTGCCTTACTCCCACAACGTCGGCACGCAATCGACTTGATGTCGGTTGCGGTAAACCGCATATTGTCGCCCATAACGCATTAACGGCCGGCGGGTCGGAAACCTGCGGAGTAAAAAACGGAGCCTTATCAAGTCGCGCGGGGGCATTCAGTATGTTCGACATACTGAGGGCGATGGCGAGAAGATATTTGAAGCCGTCTGCAAGCTTGGACTCGAGGGCATCGTCTCCAAGCGGCTCGGGTCCGCTTACGAATCCAGCCGCTCGAGAACCTGGATCAAAGTCAAAAATAGGAAGTCACCAGCAGCTACGAGAGCAAGGGACGGAACGTTCTAGAAAAAAAGCCCTCAGCTCCCGTGACAAAGCCAAGGGCCGAAGTAGGTCCCGCGCGAAGATCGTGTGCCGCTTTCACGACAGACGGGTGACCGTTTCCACAGCCGACATAGCTTTGGAGCGACAGCGGGTATAAATCCGTCCTGTGCTGGGGGATGCGGCCATGGACAAAATGGATTTTTGGATTCCGCTCGGCGTTTCGTACGTTTGGGCGGCACTTATTGTCACTGGGATTGCCATGTTCGTGGTCGGCATGGGGATAATGCGGTTGATAGATAATCGAAGAAAAGAATTTGCTGAAGATCGGTTCAAGCGAGTGAGCGAACGGGTCGCTAAACAAGACAAATCTGCTCAAGCTCTTTTCAAGAGAGTTGCCAAGCTTGACAAAGCGATGACTGAGGAGCAGCCCCTAAGATCTATCAAACGGGTCGTAAAAGAGTTGGTGACCGATTCAGGTGCGTTGGCTGATTCTACCCGTGTAACATCTGATCTTCTCAGCAGATATTGGACAAAAAAGAGGTAGGCTCCGAGTTCAGGTCCTCTTCGTGCTCGACGAGTGAACCCTTGTGGGAGCGGCCAATCTTAAACGAGCAAAGCGCGAAAAATGAACGCAAAAAAAGAAAACTGGCCCGCGACGGGGGTTAGGTTCGCCACGGGCCAGCGGGCAGTTTATGTTAGTGTGAACCCCTGCATACTGACGCGAGTTGGCAACATTTTTATGACGTAGACGAACTCTTCGACTCCAAATGGTTTGCTAGTCGACCTGTCCTGTGAGAAATGCGGACGCTCGGGCCAATACCGAAAGCAGAAATTGATTGCACGCTACGGTGCCGATATTCGGCTGCCGGATTTGCGGGAGGAGATTGCACAGTGCAGGCGTCATGGACAGATGCACGACGCCTGCATGGTTCGTTACGTTGGTCTTGTGCCGTCGAACTCTTAAATGTCCTTGGGCCAACTCGTGGCGCGTAAGCGAATTGAAATGGCCCGCAACTTTCAGATCGGTTAGCAAACCGTCCAGCATCGGTATGGGTTGCAAACTCGACAGCACCTGGGTGCTACCACGACCGGTGGGACAACCGCCACACCTGGGGCTACTACCACGCCTGGCGCCACTGCAGCGCCACCGTAGTACACGCCTCCGTAGTAACCGTTGCGACGGCATCCGCCATACGGCCCACGGTGAAAGCCAAGTCCACAGCCACCAGCAACGGGAATTGTCACGCTTGTCGGTGCCTGTTCGAGCGGCGCTAGGGGCATGGATTGGGCGGCGGGAACGCAGAAGAAACTGACGCCGATGGCAACTCCGAGGGCAGGGAGCTTTGTCATTCATTCCTCCTTAGTTGTTGCGTGAAGCCGTAGGCGAAGCACGATTCATTTAGCGGGTTGCTTCTGGCGGGGCTTTGAACGGGGCTGGAACGCCGATCCTTTGCGACACAGGGAGCGGCTTCGCTTCGAGCTGGTTGTTCACTAGATGCATCCCGCGAAAGAGGTGGCATTCGCATCGAGGGGCTTTCCAAATTAGGTGCAAGGGGGATATGGCTCGGCCCGCTACAAGAATCTGTGTCCCAAATCACATTTATGGCGAATGTGGATAAAGCCGAGAAATTTCGGTGAGTGCCAAAAGAAAAAACCCGCGACAGGGCTGTCCTGTGAGAAATGCGGACGGTCGGGGCA
>Ga0182038_10001905_pt1 | contig 10856 bp, 10 predicted proteins | sample sta12Can44000108_FD_125976 | JGI IMG/M metagenome (GOLD analysis project Ga0182038, IMG submission 125976) | Lab enrichment of tropical soil microbial communities from Luquillo Experimental Forest, Puerto Rico - statanox.12C.anox.44.000.108 | ecosystem: Environmental > Terrestrial > Soil >...
GCCTGTCGCTACGAACCCGATCTGAACCGCACCTATCACGAACTGGCCATGCACTACGGCGTGGGTGTGTTGCCGGCGCGGCCCTACCGGCCCCGCGACAAGGCCAAAGTGGAAAGTGGTGTGCTGCTGGTCGAGCGCTGGATCGTGGCAGCGCTGCGGCATCGGAAGTTTTTCAGCCTCGCCGAACTCAACCAGGCCATCCGGGAGTTGCTCACCCCCCTCAACCAGCGGCCGTTTCGCAAGCGCCCCGGCTGCCGGGCCAGCTTGTTTCAGGAGCTGGACCGACCAGCCCTGGGACCGCTGCCGCAAGAGCGCTACGAGTTCCATCAGTGGGCCACGGCGCGCGTCAACATCGACTATCACGTCGAGTTCGAGCGCCACTACTACAGCGTGCCCTACACGCTGACGGGGCAGGTGGTGGAGGTCCGGTCGACGATGACCACGGTGGAGATCTTCCACCGAGGTGAGCGCGTGGCATCGCACCTGCGCAGCCCTCAGCTCTACCAAGCCACCACCGTTAACGAGCACCGCCCGAAGAGCCATCAGCAGCACTTGGCGTGGCCGCCCTCGCGCCTGCTCCACTGGGCCGAGACGGTGGGTCCGGCCACGGCGCAGTTGTTCACGGAGATTCTCCAAAACAAGCCGCACCCGGAGATGGGGTACCGCTCCTGCTTGGGTATTCTGCGGCTGGGCACGCGCTATTCGAACCAGCGATTGGAGGCGGCCGCGGCGCGAGCGGTGTCCACCGGAGCCTGTTCCTATCGCAGTGTAAGGTCGATTCTGCAACGCGGGCTGGATCGCCAACCTCTGGAAACGCCGGTCGCTCGGCCACCGCTGGAGCATTCCAACCTGCGTGGCGCTTTCTACTTTGATCCTTCGGAAACGCCGAGGGTGCAATAGAACGGAGGGACTCGTGTTGAATCAGCCGACTCTGGAGAAGCTGCACGCCTTGCGCTTGCACGGTATGGCCGAGGCCTTTCGCGCCCAATCTGAGCAGACGGGGATCGCCGAGCTGAGTTTCGAGGAGCGGTTCGCGTTGCTGGTCGATCAGCAGTGGACCTGGCGCCAGAACCGGGCCCTGGAGCGCCGGCTAGCGGCCTGGACCGCACGCTCCTGCGCTCCCTCACCCAAAGCTCAGCTTGGGTGCGTGAGCATCAGAACATTTTTCTCATCGGCCCGACCGGGATCGGGAAGAGCTTTCTGGCTTGTGCTCTGGCCGAGAAGGCCTGCCGCGATGGGTTCACCGCCTTCTACACCCGGGCCAGCCAACTGTTTCGAGACCTGGCTCTGGCACACGCCGACGGAAGTCTGCGCAGCCTGCTCGCCCGCATGGCCCGCCTTGATCTGCTGGTGGTCGATGACTGGGCGATGGCGCCACTGGCGGACACCGAGCGCCGCAACTTCCTGGAAATCTGTGAGGACCGTTACCAGATCCGATCCATGGTTTTGACCAGCCAACTCCCCGTGGCCAAGTGGCACGAGCAAATTGGTGACCCGACTTTGGCGGATAGCATTCTCGACCGGCTGGTGCATAACGCCCACCGCATCGAGATGCGCGGCGAGTCGATGCGCAAAAAGCGCGGCGGCAAGGAGGCTTGAGCCAATGGGGTGGTACCTTCAGTCGAGGGACGGCGAGATCTTCGTTCCTAGGCCATCCTGGCGCAAGATTTTGGTGAGGGAAGCTTCAGGTTTTGCTCAGGAACGAAAAAAGGGCCAAAGAAGAAAATAACAAGGCGGCGATGAACGCACCCTCGGCGTCGCTGCGCTCCGAGCACCCGCGCTAGGCCGATGCGATATAGGCGCAGCTGCGCGACAACGAATGCGCGATCTGGTCGCCCAAACCGAAATGGTCGTGTGAAATCCAGTCAACGCTCTGCCGCACTATCTTTTGTGGATATGAATCGAGGATTCGGGCCCTAGCCGTCTCTCTAGCTTCGATCATCACCGGATTGTCGGGAGGTATTCATCAGGGCTTGGTCCAGCTCGCCAACGGCTTAATCACCGCAATACCTGACTCCGGATCGATGAACTTCTGAAGGTGCGCAGGACTCTCTGTCAGAACGACTTCGCATGTCGGTCGAACATGCGCCTCCAGCAAGTGACCACCATGCGCAGTGCCATCTTTCCTTCCGACCACTGCATGAGCATGAACGACCGGCTGTCCATCCTTCAGCGCAACATCTCCGATAAGTGATAAGAGCTCAACTTGCTCGTCGAGCGTCACCGAAGGCTCATACGGTTTGCTTTCCCAACTGAGCCACTCGAGTCGCACCGACGAGAGCGCACCGATAGCCTTGAAGCTGGCGGCCGACAGCTTCTGCTCCTTGGCAAACTGAAGTAGCCCTGCCGCGAGCTCGTCTCCGGTTTGAAACACGACAATGAACGTCTTTGACGATTCGTCGATCTTCTTGAAATTCATAGATCCTCCTTAGTCGCGGAAGAAGCTCAGGAGTTCCTGCAGCCTTCTTCCGGTTGCTCTTCTGCAAGATAATGTCCTGCATCACTTTCACAGGCGAGCCCCGGGTGCTGCCGCTAGACTTCGAGAACGTTCCAGAGCCGACCGCGCCTTTGTGCGCGACAATGCGAGCACAGAAGCTTCAATTTTGCGCCCGGCTTTTTCATCCAACTCAGCGCACCCCCTAGCCTCCGGCCCACCGAGATCCTTTGAATAACTTCTTGTACGACACGGCACAAATCACCATCCCAACTGACAATGTGGATCCCGGACTCTTCTCTACGGGAATAGACGTATTCTGATTTGGTATGTGATTCGTTATAATGGCCGGTTTTTCAGAGGGCACCATGAAGTTTGGTGTGTTGGCGCTTGACTACGACGGGACCATCGCTCGGTGTCCTAGATCCGGAGATTAGAACCGCGATCACGGAAGCTCGTGCGCGAGGAATCGTGGTCATCCTCGCCACCGGCCGTATTCTCTCTGACTTGAAGCGGGTAGCTGGGAATCTCGACTTTGTTGATGCGGTGCTAGCCGAAAATGGAGCCGTCCAGTCCTTTCCGAATGGGCAGATCAGGCTCGCTGGTCATCGCCCGCCTCACGTGTTCCTCGACGAGTTGAGCCGCCGTGGGATCCAATTCCAGGTCGGCGAATGCATCGTTGAAAGCGATGCAGCTTCGGCTCCACAGATTCTTGAGGTAATCCGGCAGCTCGAACTGCAGTTCGTGCTGTTGTTCAACCGCAGCCGTCTCATGGTGCTTCCGCCGGCTGTCAGCAAGAGCACCGGCTTGCAAGAGGTCTTGAACGTATTCCGACTTTCGGCGCACAACGCGGTTGGGATTGGCGACGCCGAGAACGATCATGACTTGCTGTCGGCGTGCGAGATTGCTGTTGCGGTCAGTTGGGGTAGTCCGGCACTGCAAAAAGACGCCGATGAAATCGTCCATGGCGATGGTCCTCGCGCTGTGGCCGAATATATTCGGCAGGTCTCCCGACAGATGCGGTTGCCTCAGGTTCGCCCCAGCCGACACCAATGCGTCGTGGGCACGGCGCATGACGGCAGCCCGGTGGCATTTTCAGTACTTGGAAGGAACTTTCTGGTTGTTGGAGATTCCTATGCCGGAAAGTCCTGGGCTACCGGCCTCGTCTGCGAACAGATGATTCTCCAAGGATATTGTGTTTGCGTGATTGATCCAGAGGGCGACTACGGAGGGCTGGAATCGCTGCCTGGCATCGTGATCCTAGGCGGTGCGGACAACCCGCCGGAGTTACCGGATGTTACGCAGGCTCTGCGACATTTCGATCTAAGCGTTGTCATCGACTTGTCTCGTGTCGGCTACGAAGAAAAGCTCAGTTATCTAAAGACATTGCTGCCCATGCTGGCCTCCTTGCGACGCAGCACCGGCTTGCCGCATAGGATCATTGTTGATGAGGCTCATTACTTCTTGTGTGAAGCAGATGTCCGACAGCTTTTGGATTTTGAGTTGGATGCATATACACTCGTCACGTATCGTCCATCCGACCTCCATCCGGATTTGCGAAAAGATCTTCACCTCATCCTTGTTAAGCGCCTAACCGAGCCAAAAGAGGTGCAGGCGCTATTAACTATGGCGGGGAACGAAAACCCGGAAAGCGAGTGGACCAACATTCTTGGAGCGCTAAAGACCGACGAAGCAGCGATTCTGCCGGGACCGGAGGAAGCTCCTGGGACGCTGCAGTGCTTCCGGCTTTTGCCTCGAATGACCCCGCATGTCCGTCATAGGTCTAAGTATTTTGATCAACCACTGTCGACCGGCACGAATTCGTGTTCACTGAGAACGGGAAAATGGCAGGGCTTCCCGCTCGATCCCTAAAGCAGTTTGTGGATTTAGTGGCCCACAAATCGCCCGCTTGTCTAGATGGACACGCGCGCCGAGGAGACTTCTCTCGCTGGATCGGTGATACGTTCCACGATCATCGGCTGGCATCCGACGTGCGAGAGGTCGAACAACGTTACCGTCTCGGTCATGTTGACGATGTGCGTAAATCCATATCGCAACTCGTTCAGGAGCGTTATCAATTTTCTTCTGAAAGTGCCTTGTCCTCGCCAAGGAAGCAATCCCCGTAAAGCAACTGGGCCCGGGAAATGTTTGTGACCGGATGGACGAAGTTCATCACTCAATCGCCCGCAAGGCATTTGAGATATTTGAAGGCAATGGCCGGTGGTCCCGCCACGAACTGGATGATCGGAGTTGCTGCATCCGATGCACCTCGAACTCAAAGAATCGGACAGCAGCCTCAACGTTCGGGCTGAAGTACCCGGCTTCAGCGCCAGGGAACTCGAAATCGATGTCGAGCCCAGGAGATTGGCTTTCGCCGGAAACCGTGAAACGAAAGAAGAAGTCAAGAAAGGCAAGATCGTTTATTCTGAATCGTGTGCCAACGAGGTTCTGCGTGTGATCGATCTACCCGCGGAAATCGATACCTCCAAGGTGAGCGCGACCCTGAAAGATGGTGTCCTCAATATTGAAATGCCGAAGGCCGCACCTCACAAAACCGTCCGGATTGAAGCAAAAAGTAGCTAAATGGAAGAGTCGGCAGACGGGCGAGTCGCTCTGCGAATGTGTCGATCTTCCCATAAGCAAGGGCCGTCCGTAGCAGCCTGAACATTCATAGTAGCAGTCTGGCTTCGCGCTCATCGAAGAGGCAAGAACAATGTCTCAAGCGGGGACCTCTGCCCTTCCAGCTTTACCAAGCCCCTGGCATCCGCTGAGCAACCGGCACTTCCGCGATTTGCTGATCGCAGACTTTGTATCGGATGCGGGCTCTTTCCTGCAGAGTGTCGGTGCAGCTTGGTTGATGACCTCGCTCACCAGCAGTCCTCTTTACATCGCCCTGATCCAAACCGCAGTAGCCCTTCCGTTTTTTTTACTTGCCGTTCCTGCTGGAACGATCGGAGACATTGTCGATCGCCGCAAATTGATACTCGGGACGGAAATGTGGATGTTCGCAATCGCGGCTGTGCTTGCCATCGCGACGCTTGCAGGTACGATGACGCCCTGGTTGCTGCTGCTGTTGACCTTCGCTCTTTCTGCGGGTGACGCCGTCGAAGCCCCTGCATGGCGTGCGACACTTCCTGAAATTGTCACTAAGGCCGATTTACCGGCGGCCCTTTCCCTTAATGGAGTCGAGTTTAATTTGGCGCGGGGCGTGGGGCCTGGGCTCGCCGGCCTGATTGTGTCTGCTCTCGGCGTCGGTATTACGTTCGCGCTGAATACGTTTTCATTCTTGGGAGTGATGTTTGTTGTCGCCAAGTGGAAGAGACCTGCGCGAAAGAGAGAATTGCCAGTTGAGACTTTTTTAGGTGGGATGGCCGCTGCCGTTCGCTATGTGCGCTATTCCCCTGGCATTCGAACGCTTTTGCTGCGATCCGCAATCCTGATGTTTTTGACGAGTTCCTTCTGGGCTCTCCTGCCGACACTGGCCAAGAAATTGAGCGGCAGCCCCATAGCCTACGGCCTTCTCCTTGGATTGTTCGGAGTAGGCGCTGTAATCGGCGCTTTTGTACTCCCGCGCGTCCGAGCGAAATTCTCCGTCGAAAGCATCCTTGCCATCGCCACCCTAGCGTTTGCTGTCGTCCTCATAAGCATGGCGCTATTGGGCAGTCTAGTCGTTCTTTGCTTTCTTATGCTCTTCGGTGGAGCGGCGTGGACCGTGTTCATGTCTGTTTTTAATATTATCGCGCAAGAGCTTGCCCCGGATTGGGTCCGCTCACGGGTGCTCGCATTCTATCTTTTCGTATTTCAAGGAAGCGTTGCAGGTGGCAGCGCCGCGTGGGGCGTTGTGGCGACGCATTCTGATGTGCATCGAACGTTTGCGTTGGCCGGTGCTAGCACTGCTGCCTGCTTGCTGCTACAACCTGTGCTTCGGCTGCCGAGCACCCCAGTGGATCTCCGCGCTTGGAATCATTGGCTGCGACCAACAATGTTTCAGGAACCGGATCCTGATGATGGGCCGGTTCTCGTCACGGTTAAGTATGTAATCGATCCCGCTAAGGCGCACGACTTTCTGCATCACATCTACAGGTATGAACGCATTCGTCGCCGCGATGGAGCAACTCAATGGGGCGTTTTTGCCGATACAGAGACTCCAAACGTCTATGTGGAGAGTTTTCTCGTAGATTCTTGGGCAGAACACGAGCGGCAACACGACCGTTTCACGCAAGCCGACGGTGAAATTGAGAGACGGGTTCGGAGCTTTGCTCTGAAGCCTGTGGAGGTGAAGCACTACATTCACGCGCCTCGAATGAGACGCTCCACGTAGCTTTTCTGTGTACGGCTCAGGTGAGATGTGTCAAGGTGTTGAGGAGGTGCATATATGCGGGACGTTCAGAAATATTCGATTCTTGTACTTGGCAGCGGTGAAGCAGGGAAGTAGCTCGCTTGGACGATGGCGAAGGCAGGCCGGAACACGGCCGTCATCGAGCGTAAGTTGATTGGCGGGTCATGTCCGAATACCGCATGCCTCCCAGCAAGAACGTCATCCACAGCGCTCGAATTGCTGCCTTGTTTCGCCGAAATGCGGAGTTCGGGATTACGTCAGGCTCTATATCAATTGATAGGAGCGGTGTGCGGCGGCGGAGAGGAACATGGTCAATGACCTTCGAGCGGTCCGCCTCAACAATTATCGCGCCAGCGGCGCCGAGTCTATGGCGGAAGGATTAACAGTCCTCTTTGCAAAAGCCCCAGTTGAATGGGAAATTAAGAAGCAGGGTTTCTCTGCATCGGGTTAAAAGCGATATCACGCATCTAGCGAAGCAGCTTCGGTGGTTGAGACGTGAGCGAAGAGCCGGAGATCAATCGTACAGCCAAGATCAAAATCTTCGGAACGGCGGGAGCTGCACGCGGCTACGCCATTCGGGACTTCCTCACCCGGGGCGACGTACCGTTCGAATGGATCGAGTTGACCAATGACCAGCAAGCCCGAGCAATCGGTCTCGAAAGCATCGGGGATCACCGATTGCCGGTCTGCGTTTTCTTGGACGGCACTCGGCTTGAATGTCCTACTATCCGGCAGATTGCTGAAAAACTTGATTGGTATCGTAATCCTTCGCGTTCCGAATACGACTTGGCAATTTACGGCGCCGGACCTGCGGGTCTCAGCGCCGCCGTGTACGGAGCGTCTGAGGGGCTGCGCACTGTTTTGATCGAACGGTATATTGTTGGTGGACAGGCGGGAACGAGCTCAAAGATCGAAAACTACTTGGGCTTTCCCAAGGGCATCCGAGGCGCGGACCTTGCAGAAGCCGCCCGCGAGCAGGCGTGCCGCTTTGGCGCTGAAATCCTGATTTTGCGAGAAGGAGTGCGGGGTGAATTCCACCCAGGCAAAGGTACGGGATATCTCAAGGATGGGACAAAGATTGTGGCACACGCAACAATCTGCGCCACCGGAGTTGCCTATCGGCGTCTAAACCTTCCGAACGAAGATCGGCTTCTGGGAGTCGGCGTGTACTATGGCGCGGGCGCAAGCGAAGCGTCGCTGTGCAGGGGCGATGAGCATGTCTACGTCGTTGGCGGCGGAAACTCAGCTGGGCAAGCAGTAATACACTTTTCCCGTTATGTACCAAAAGTGACGATGGTGATACGGGGAGCTGGCCTGAAAGAAACTCTTTCTCAATATCTTGTCGACCGAATCCTCTCTGCGCGCAATGTGGAAGTCCTGCCAAATGCCGAGGTGACTGCCCTACATGGAGACGGCTTCCTGAGGTCGATTTCCTTGACGAATAATCAAACGCATCGACAGACGATCGTTGATGCGACACGGCTGTTCCTTTGCCTCGGAGGTGTACCCCACACGGAATGGGCGGTCGAGGCAGGAGTTGCCCGCGATGCGGAAGGTTACATTCTGACCGGCCCGGATCTGTCGGAAGTTCCCAATTACCGGGAGAACTGGCCGCTCAAGCGCACTCCCTACTATTTGGAAACGAATAGGCCAGGCCTCTTTGCTGCCGGCGACGTTCGGCATGGATCGGTCAAGCGATGCGCCTCGGCAGTGGGTGAGGGCGCTATGGCCGTTACGTTCGTTCATCGTTATTTGGCAAATTCCTGAGGAAGTGTATGCCTTCCTGCACACATCTCGGTGAAATTCGTAAGGTCAAGCCCCGCACTCGAAGATGTGAGGAGTGCTTAAAAACCGGCGGCAGTTGGGTTCATCTGCGGCTTTGTTTGGAGTGCGGCCATGTGGGTTGCTGCGACTCATCGAAGAACAAACATGCGACCAAGCACTTTCATCATACGAAGCAGAACGGGCAGAGATTGGCCGGTTATGTCGGCTTATCCGAGAAGTGAAACAGGATTCTTATTCCCGGCCAGCCGCACGAGGCGCATCAGTTCAGACAACATTTGCCGTAGCGTAGTCCGAATGCGAGCGGAAGCTCGCTCACCGCTCGATTCGCTGCAAGTCGCTGCTGGTGGGACACTTACTAGCCCAGCTCTGGATTTGTCCTGGTAAGTCGCCTTTCCGGAAACCATCTTTGGCCGCGCGATAGCTGGCGGGCACAAGCCCCTTCCCGCCAACTGAAGGCCGCCGTAAGTCCGAACTTTTCCCCAGCAGCTCTGCACCTGATAGAAGTGCCTTGGGGGCTTGGTGCAGCTGACGATCGGAAAGCCTCCCGGCCGGATTAGTCTCGAAGGCGCACCAGCGAGCGCGCTGATGTTCAACGCATCGTGCGTCTTGAACTGGTTGATGATTCCGATGAACGAGGAGACAAGGTGCGCTCTGTCGATTTCCGCATCGTCGGTGACTCGGGACAATTCGAGTGCTTGCTTTGACGTGTAGTGGCGTTATTTAATTCGTTCTATTTAGTCGGTGGCGGTCCACGATGAGGCATGTCGACTTCAAGCGGCGCAATACCGTTGCAGTGCCTTGAAGCAGAGAGGTGCAATGGAGCGAGGGTCTCCCTTCTGGTACTTGGTGCCGAACAGTTCGGTGCTCAGGTTGCCGGAGTAACCGATGCGATGGAGAGCGGCGGTAACCCGCTCCAGGGGGATCACGCCCTGGCCGGGTGGGATGCGGTCGGGGTCTCTCAGAAGCTCTCGAGGAATTGACCCAGGCACGTCGTGAAAGTGAACGTGCTCAACCTCGCCAGGGCGCAGTTCATCCAAATCCTCCAGCTTGCTGATGCCCGCGAAGAAGTGAAAAGTGTCCAGGCAGAGACCGACGTTGTCCTGACGAGCCTCGCGCATCACCCCAAGAGTAGTCAGCAGCGATCCGAGCAGCGCCGAGCGGGCGAGGAACTCCAACGCGATTCGCACCTTGTACCGCGCTGCCAGCTCCGCCACACGCTGCAAGCGTTCGGCGGCTAAATGGTAGTCATCAGGCCCAACATTGCCCTGGACGTAGGAGAACACCACATAGCGCGGTACTCCGATGGCCCGGGCCAACTCGAAGTTGCGCTCCATTTCTTGCAGGCTAGCTTCGGGAGGTCCCTGCCCTCGCCAAAGTGACCCTTCACTGGCGCAGGCGGAAACGGCTGTAAGCTGGTGACGGCGGAGCAACTCCCGCACTTCGGAAGGCTGCACGCTCTGGCGTCGGAGCTTGTCAAACCACAGCTCGAGATGTTGGAAGCCGGCTTCAGCGTAGGCCGCACAATCGTCTGCAAACGACGCTTCCAGGGTGGTGGCCTCGTTCAGGCAAGGGTCGAATTGCCCTCCGCGGGCGGCGCCACTTGCAGTCAAAGTGACAGCCGCCATCGAAGCTCCCAGGAAGTCACGCCTTTGCATTCGGCTCTCCTCCACAAGCCTCCGGTCTCGTGACGGGCCTCGAGTCCCCACCATCCGCTTTCGGAAAAAATCGCAGCGCTGCCGCCCGCTGTGCGAAAGGGCTCAGCCCTTCCGCAGGGCGGAATTAACAAATAAACTCCTTAGGCTCAGCGCGCGCTGGAACGCCGTAGGCTTTCCGCACAGCGGTGCGGACCGGCGCTAAACTGGTGTTCACTGCTTCGGATCTCCCGTCGCATGGGGGTGGCGGGCTGGCCCACCGCTCGCTTCGCATCCCAGGAATCGATCGAGATAGGTGTTGCCTTTATAATTCAGGTCCTGACGAATTCCGATCTCGGATGTGTAGTAGCCATCGACAGTGATCCGCTTAAGGACGACAAAAAAGCGCTCGATCTCAGTGTGTGGGTCTGATTCACCGGCGGCGGCTTTAGCGAGCGCGTCACCTATCGAGCTGCCCGCGGCCTCGTCACGCATCAGTTTCAGGCCCGTCCTCCACTCTCTTTTTTCGTCTGCATCGCCGCTGGAAACCATCCGGTCCGCGAAGAGGCTTACCTGTGCCGCGCTCGCGCCGGGTGAGTGCTCTTCCGCAGGGATAATCATCTCCATGAGCTGGTCGAGAAAGTGGTTCTCTTCCTCGCTGAAGAAC
>Ga0182038_10001907_pt1 | contig 10852 bp, 10 predicted proteins | sample sta12Can44000108_FD_125976 | JGI IMG/M metagenome (GOLD analysis project Ga0182038, IMG submission 125976) | Lab enrichment of tropical soil microbial communities from Luquillo Experimental Forest, Puerto Rico - statanox.12C.anox.44.000.108 | ecosystem: Environmental > Terrestrial > Soil >...
CGCACTCTTCATCGCTGTCGAATCGTTCTCGGCACCGCTGCCGATCAACCAGAACTCGGCCGACTACAAGCGGCCGGGTCTTGCGGCGCTGCCGACGCTTCAACGAGAGGTGCCGGCAGTCTATGGATACATCGCGTCGTTGGCGCCAGCCGACGTTATCGTCGAGCTTCCACTCGGTGAGCCCGCGTTTGATGTTCGATACATGTATGCCTCGACGCATCATTGGCGACGCCTCGTGAATGGCTATACCGGCGGCCAGCCGGCTGAGTACGAGCTCCTCGATCTAACGCTTCAGGAGATTCAGCGTCGGACGGCACCTCCTGTGAGGTTTGAAGCTCCGGAGGCCTCTACGGCCGAGCCTGTTTCCCGTGAGGAGTTGGCGTGGGGCGTGCTCCGCAGTACACGCGCGACGCATGCCGTCGTCCACGAAGCGTATTACGCCGGCGATCTCGGCCAGAAGGTCAGCGAGTGGCTGCGAGCACACGGCGCGAAAGAGATCGCCGTTTTCGGCGGCGATCACGTTTTCCGGATGCCATAGATCGACGTGCAAGGGCGAAGCAGGAACCATCCCACACACCTCTACCGTCAGTGACGCGCCGTTCTGGGCGCGCCATGCCGGCGAACGCGGTAACGGACGAGCGCAAAACTGGCGCTAGCGAGCAAACGTGATCGGCGAACTGCGACCCTCGCCTGCCCCGTCTACGGCACTGACCGTGGCCTCATACGTCCCAGGCGCCAGCGCCGCGAGGAACGCGGTGCAATCCGCACTGATAACGCCCGAGCCGTCGGGGGCTGGCTTGCCGAGATCGGAAGAGGCCAACGGCGGCGCCGTATTGGGATCATCGCCGACGTTGAAGATGTCCAGCCGGTAACTCGTCACCAGCGTCGCATCGTCCGCCGAGGCTTGAAAAATCGCGAACCTTGGCGGACTCCCGACGGCCGCGACCGTGATCGTCACCGGAGCCGATGTTGTACTGAGACCGGCCGCGTCGAAGGCGACCGCGGTCAACGAGTACGTGCCCGCTGGTACTGCCGGCCAGGTCATCGTGAATGGTGCCGTGGTCAGGCTGGCGATCCGAGTTCCGTTCGAATAGAACTCCACGCGGACCAACTGGTTCTGGGGGTCGGCGGCGTTAGCGCTCACGACGATGTCCGCCGGCGCGGTGAATTGTGACCCGGGCGAAGGGGCGGTCAGCGCGACTGTAGGTGGCTGTGGGAGGCCGGGCTGAGTGATTGTGAGTTGATCGATGACCGCGGTCGTCGTCTGCGTGGTGCTGCGACTCGTGACGGCGAGGCCGACATACAGCGCGTCCGCCATGGGTACGGTCTCGGCGCCCATCGACGTCCAACTCGAGCCGTCTGCCGACAGGAACGCCTCAATAGTCGAACCGGTTCGGACCAACCGTACCCAGGCAGGCGGGGCCCCACCACCGCCTGACCACCGGTTGGTCAGGCCGCCGGGATCGAGTCGCGATTGGAAGGCGTAGCCGCGTCCCGCTGAAATCAGAGCCATCGCGTTGCGCGCATGGGGATCGAGCGACTCGCGGATCATCACCCCGGCTTTGGCCGAGAGGCTGCCGCCTTGGATCGAGTCGACGCGAGCCGAAATGTCGACGTCACCGGTCACAGCCTGAAAAACGAACCTGAATTGATCAGAGGGCCCCCCGATGTTGGCGCCGCTTGCGGTGATCGTGTAGACGCCCTGGCCGTAGGTCGTCGACCCTGGGATCGGCGGGGATCCAATGTCCGCTGACTGCTGGCTGGTCCGAAGCGAGAGCGGAGTCACCCTCACCTGAGAGACGGTCGCCTGGGCGGTCGCGACGGAATTGTGGCTCGTCATGGCAATGCCGACGTAAGCCGAGTCTCCGAGCGCGATCGTCGCGCTCCCCATCATCAGCCACGATGCGCCGTCGACTGACGAGTATCCGGTGACGGTTGTGCCGACGCGCGTGAGGCGAACCCACTGCGGGGCGCCCGCTGGCTCACCTGCGATCGAGTCGGTGGTCCCGCCGGGCACGGGCCGGCTCTGAAACGCCAGTCCCATGGCGCCCGTCACCGTCGCGAACGCATTGGCCGCGTCAGGGGTCACATCGCTCCGAATCATGACCCCGATCTTCGACCACGGGTCCGCCGGCGAGAGGCTGTCGATGCTGGCTTGGATGTCGACGTCGCCAGAGACCTGTTCATAAATGAAATGAAATTGATCGGACACGTTCCAGATATCAGCGCCCCCGACGGAAAGGGCAAAGCTTCCACTGTCGAATGATGCAAAGCCCGTGGGCGACGGGTTGCCGATATCGCCACCGACCCACGGACTCGGTAATTGATCGGTTTGGGCAGCGATCCGGATCGGCCAACCCACGCTGATCAAACCTGCGAGCACACACACCCCTACCCACTCGACACATCGCTGTCGCATGCGCCTACGCTCCCTGTTTTGTGATCGGCCGAGCCCTAGGCAATTTGCTTGCCGAAAGAATCGCGGAAGGCGCGCGAGAAGCTGACAAAACAGGAAACTGCTCAGATGCGTGCTGATGCAGTGAGGTATGTAAGCGTGTCAGTTTTTACAGCCCATCTATATCATTTCTACCAGCTCATTTGTACCAGCGCATCTCTGACAGCTTCGCCTGTGAGTACACCAGCCCACGGCGTTCATCATGCGATCGCCACCATCTTGGCGGTCGTCTCAACGCAGCCGGTCAGACTCGACGTGATTTCCCGGAGAGAATTATCGGGTCGCGAGGCGAGATTCGATCCGAGGCAGCGCGGCGACGAGCGTGTCGCCGACGATCTGAAGACTCCGCGCGCTCACGGCATCAAGCGTGTCGCCGGCTGTGTGCCAAGGCGGGTAGTCGAGGTCGATGATGTCAACCGACGGCACTCCGGCAGCCAGGAACGGCAGATGATCGTCCTCTACCCTGGTCGACTCCGACATGAACGCCGCGCCGCCGTTGACGCCTCTTGCCGCCGACCAGATCGCATCGGTGAGCCACGGCGTCGAGTTGGTCTCGCGGCGAATGGTCAGGTTGCGGTCGCCAATCATGTCGACGAGGATCATCGCTCTCGTCAATGCCAGCGAACCGTCCCTGCTTGCGGCCATGATGTAGTGCCGGCTGCCGTACGTGTTATCGGTGCCGCTCCAATCGGGCAGGCGCGCCTCCTCGCCATCGAGAAACAGCAGCTGGACAGCGAAGGCGTTCCTTCGAGCCTTCAGCACGCGGCCGAGCTCGAGCAGAAACGCCGCGCTCGACCCCCCGTCGCTTGCGCCGACGAACCTGAACTCCCTGTACAACTTGGTGTCGTAATGGCCGGCTACGATCAGCTGCTCCTTGCGCGCGCCCGGAATGGTGGCCATCACGTTGACCATCTTGACTTGATCGATTGGCGTCGGCTGGTCCCACGTCTGCTCGACGACAGGAATCCCAATGGCCGTCAATTGATCCTTGATGTACTTGCGCGTCTGGTCGATGGCCGGTGATCCCGATGGCCGGGGCCCGATGGCGACGATCTGCCGCAGGTGATCCCACGCCCGGCTCGAGTCGAAGGCCGGCACCGCCGATCCCTGAAACCCGAACACGGCCGCGGCGAGCTCAAACAGAAGCAGACAGCCGACAACAGGCAGAAAACCGGCCGACCGTACAGGCAGACTCATGATTTACCGACGCTGATCGCGCGGCACATGATCCCGTTTCGGAGGTCCTACGTAGACTTGCCGCGGCCGAGCGATCTTTTGCTCCGGATCCAGCAGCATCTCCTCCCACTGGGCGACCCACCCGGCAGTACGCGGAATCGCAAACAGCACGGGGAACATCTCGACTGGAAAGCCCATCGCCTGATAGATGAGGCCGGAATAGAAATCCACGTTGGGATAGAGCTTGCGGCTGACGAAGTATTCGTCCTCGAGCGCAATCCGCTCCAGCTCGAGGGCAATCTCGAGGAGCGGATTCTTGCCCGTCACCGTGAACACGAGATCGGCGATCCGTTTGATGGCCTTGGCGCGGGGGTCGTACGACTTGTAGACCCGGTGGCCAAAGCCCATGAGACGTTCCTTGCCTTCGCCTGACTTCACTTTCTTGATGAACTCGGGGACTTTGCTGACCGACCCGATCTCGCTGAGCATCCGGAGCACGGCTTCGTTCGCGCCGCCGTGCAGCGGCCCGTAGAGCGCGGCGGCCGCGCCGGCCAGCGCGCAGTACGGGTCAACGTGGGAGCTGCCGATGTTCCGCATGGTCGCCGTGCTGCAGTTCTGCTCGTGGTCCGCGTGGAGGATGAAGAGGACGTCGAGCGCGCGCTCGAGCACCGGGTTCGGCTGGTATTTGAGCTCCGTCATCTTGAAGAGCATGTTCAGGAAGTTCCCGGTGAAGCTCAAGTCATTGTCCGGATAGTTGTACCCTCGGCCGATGCTGTGCCGGAAGGCGTACGCGGCGATCCCCGGCACTTTGGCGATGAGTCGCCGCGTCTGAAGAATCCGCGAGTTGCGGTCGAAGATGTTCTTGGCGTCGGGGTTGAGCGTCGACAGCGCGCCCACGGTGCTGATGAAAATGCCCATGGGATGGGCGTCGTAGCGGAAGCCCTCCATGAACTTCTTGATGTTCTCGTGGAGCATCGTGTGCAGCGTGATCTCGCGCGTCCACGACTGCAGCTCGGCTTCCGTCGGCAGATTGCCGAACAAGATCAGATACGCTGTCTCGAGATAGTTGCTGTTCTCCGCGAGCTGCTCAATCGGGTAGCCGCGATAGAGCAGGACGCCTTTGTCGCCGTCGATGTAGGTGATGGCGCTCCGGCAATTGGCCGTGTTCAGGAACGCCGGGTCGTATGTCATCAACCCGAAATCGTCCGGGGCATTCCTGATTTGGCGCAGGTCCATCGCCCGAATCGTGCCGTCATAAATCGGCAGGTCGTATTTCTTGCCCGTGCGGTTGTCGACGATCGTCAGGCTCTCGCTCATAGGTCGTGAGGCTTCAGTCCTGGGGCGTGTCGTTCTCGGGCGTTTCAGGGCGTTTCATGGCGTCGCCGGCGACCCGATAGCTGCCATCGACCCAACGCGCCAGATCGAGCAGCTTGCAGCGCTCGCTGCAGAAGGGGCGCCAGTCCGGGTCGATCGGGCGCGCCCGGCAGCATACGCACATGGCCGGCGCTTCAGCCATCCGGCTATTTTATACCGGGGATTGCGTCTGATCGGTGACGGCTACCCGCTCTCGGAAGCGTGATGCCGGACGTCCCTGGCAGAGACCATGAAGATGACGTCCTCCGCGATGTTCGTCGCGTGGTCGCCAATGCGCTCCAGATGGCGCGAGATCAGGATCAGATCGAGGGCCGGTTCGATCGTCGCCGGATCCTGGAGCATATAGGTCAAGAGCTCGCGGAAGATCTGCGTCTTCAGCGCGTCGAGCGTATCGTCCTCGTTGAGCACGCCCTGCGCGAGATCGGTATCGCGGCGTACGAACGCGTCGAGCGCGTCCCGCAGCATGCGCTGGGCCACGGTAGCCATGCGAGGGATGTCGATAAGCCTCTTGACGGGCAGATGGCTCGAGTACTGACGCGCGGCCTCGGCGATGTTGATGGCGAGGTCGCCCACACGCTCCAGGTCGGTGTTGATCTTGACGGCCGCGACGATAGCGCGAAGGTCGACGGCCATCGGCTGATAAAGCGCCAATAACGTGAAGCAGCGGCTGTCAATCTCGATGTGCAGCGCGTTGAGCGGCTCGTCGCTGACAAGCACCCGGTCGATCAGGTCGCGGTCCCGCTCGACGAGGCCCTTGACCGCCAGGCGTACCTGCTCCTCGGCCAGCCCGCCCATCTCGAGCAGCCTGGCCTTGAGCTGTTCCAGCTCCTCCTGGAAATGCCTGACGCCGTGCTCTGACGCCATCAGCCGAACCTTCCGGTGACGTAGTCCTCCGTCAGCTTCTGGGTCGGCGCCGTGAAGATCTTGTTGGTTCGATCGGACTCGATCAACTTGCCGAGCCAGAAAAAAGCGGTCACGTCGGAGACGCGCGCAGCCTGCTGCATGTTGTGCGTGACGATGACTATGGTATAGCGGACCTTGAGCTGATAGATCAATTCCTCGATCCGTTGCGTGGCGATCGGGTCGAGCGCGGACGCCGGCTCATCCATGAGAAGGATTTCGGGCTCCACCGCCAGCGCGCGCGCGATGCACAGGCGCTGCTGCTGCCCGCCGGAGAGGGCAAGCGCTGACGTGTGCAGCCTGTCCTTCACTTCCTCCCAGAGCGCGGCCGCCTTGAGGCTCGACTCGACGCGCCCGCCAAGCTCCTCGCGCGAGCGCGTCAGCCGATTGATTCGAAGACCGTAGGCGACGTTGTCGAAAATGGACTTCGGGAACGGGTTCGATTTCTGGAACACCATCCCCACGCGCCGGCGCAGATCGACGACATCGACCGAGGACGCGTAGATGTCGCGCCCGTCGATGCTGACCGAGCCTTCCACGCGCGCGCCGGGGACGATGTCGTTCATCCTGTTCAGTGAGCGGAGGAACGTCGATTTGCCGCACCCGGACGGCCCGATGAGTGCGGTGACCTCGTTCGGGCGGATCTTGAGATGAATCTGCTCCAGGACTCGGCGTGGGCCGTAGTAGAAGTTGAGCTGGTCGACGTCGATCTTCGCGGGCGCTTCGATGGTCTGATGGACTCCAGCGGGCGGAACGGAGGGCGTTACCGGCGGCTGTGGCCGCACTGGGGCCGTCGTGGACATTACGCCACGATAGCGAACGGGCCAGGCGCCAACATTTCGGCTGGGTAAAATGCTTGACAGCGGTGAGCAGTAAGCATACACTTACCGTTAGTGATTACTGACCGAGAAGATGCCACAAGGTACCACAACGCTCAGATGGATGCGCTGGGCGATCCCACCAGACGGGCGATTCTCGAACGGCTGCTCAATGGCCCGGTCGCCGTGGGTGAGTTGGCGCGCGACTTTCCTGTCAGCCGGCCGGCGATCTCGCAACACCTGAAGATCCTCAAAAACGCGCACCTCGTGCTCGATACGCCCGCGGGCACGAGGCGCCTGTACCAGGTCGATCCGGCCGGGATTGACACGCTTCGTCGGTATTTTGATCGCTTCTGGACGGAAGCTCTGACCGCGTTCAAGAAGGCCGCGGAACAACGGGGCAGCGATCGCGAGTAACGCCAGCAATCAGCAAGTCAGGCTCGAAACGCTGAGAGCCGCCAGCTGACCGCCATAAAGGAGACGCCGATGACGACAGTCGATTCCGTAAGCGTGACGCCGGTTCGCAAGAGCGTAACGGTGAAGGTGCCTGCCGAGAAGGCTTTCGACGTGTTTACGAACGGGTTCGATACGTGGTGGCCGCGGAGTCACCATATCGGCAAGTCGCCCATGAAGAGGGCGGTTGTCGAGGGGAGAGTCGGAGGCCGCTGCTACACGGAGCAGGTCGACGGCACGGACTGCGATTGGGGCAGCGTGCTCGACTGGGAACCTCCCAAGCGCGTGCTGATTGCCTGGCAAATCACACCCGACTGGCAGTACGAGCCAGACCCCGCGAAAGCCAGCGAAGTCGAAATCACCTTCACACCGCAACCTGACGGATCGACCCGCGTCGACCTCGAGCATCGCCACTTCGAGCGTCACGGCGCAGGTGCCGCGGCTATGAAAGCCGGCGTCGACTCGGCGGGAGGATGGGGCAGCCTGCTCGAACTGTACGCGGAGGCGGCTCAGCGTTAGAAGGTCCTTGGTTCTTCGTGCTTGGTCCGTCCCAGGTCCTGTGTCCTTGGTCCTTGGGGTCCTTGGTCCTCGGTCCTCACGGACCAAGCACGGCGGAGATGCCGGCTCCCTCGGTGTAGGATCGACACTTCTGAACAGGAGCCGGCATGACGACGACGCACAATCCCGTTACGGCGCCGCTTGTGATGATCTTCGACGTCAACAACGTCCTGATCACACGTGCACTCAACGGCCTGAGCGAGGACGAGCTGAGACGGCGTCCTTCGGATCATTCGAACTCGATGTTCTGGCTGCTCGGCCACATCGTCCACACTCGCGGCGGCCTGCTTCGGCTGTTGGGCGAGGACTATCGGACCGGCTGGGGCGACGTGTTTCGGCGGGGAGCGTCCGAGGTCGATCGCCAACAGTACCCGATGCTCTCCTCGATCGAGCAGGTGCGTGAGGACGTCATCGGCCGCGTGCGCGCGCGGCTCGCTTCGGTTGACGATGATCAGTTGTCGAAGCCCGCGCCTACATCACCGGCGCCGAACATCAAGACGGTTCGGGACCTGATCGCTTTTCTCGCCATGCACGAGGCCTACCACGTCGGTCAGCTTGGATTCATTCGAAAGCTGATGGGGCACTCGGCGATCGCGGGATGATTGCGCCCGGGGCGGGCGGCCCTCCTCGCCACCACGCGTTCCTTCGGCTTCCGGCTTTTTGCCAGGAACGAGCTCCATTCTCCCTCGATGGGGGGGCTGTGAGCTTGATCGTCCCGCCGCTTCGCTGCGACCTGCTTGCCGGGACGCCCGCGCAGGCGGGTGAAGCTGCTCGCCGTAGACTTGCGTCGACTCGATCCGCACCGGCTTGCCTGTCAGGCGCTCGAACGGGGCGGCATGGCGCGCCGCGGACCAGAGCTCGAGCTCCGCATCGCCGTTTGCGCGGACCTGAAGGAGGTCGTCGTCTCCGCGATCGTGCAGCTCGACGCCGTTGACGACCTGCGCGTGGCTGCGGTCGAGGCTCTCCGCGAGGCGGAGAATGGCGGCGAGCGTGCGGACGGTCCGCCGCGCGCCTCGCCTCAACTCGCCGAAGCCCTCATGCGTTCGCTTCGGTGTGGCTTGCCGATGATAGCGTGCGACAAGGGCGATCGCCTCGATCTCTTCCGGCTCGAACCCGCGCAGCTGACCATTCTTGATCAGGTAGTACGAATGCTTGTGGTGACGATCGTAACTGATGTGGACGCCAACGTCATGGAGGATTGATGCGTACTCGAGCCACTCCCGCTCGCGGTCGGTCAAGCCGTGAATCGCGCGCGTCTGGTCGAACAGGGCGACGCTCAGCCGCGCGACCTGCTGCGCGTGCTCCGGCCAGTAGTTGCAGCGCTCGGCCAGCTCGTAGACGCTTCGTCTCCGGACGTCGGGATATCGATCGGCCTGTGCGATTTCCTTCCGATGGCGTGCGATGTAGTCGAGGATCAGACCCTCTCGGAGGGACAGATCGCACAACGTAATGTCGGCGGCACCGAGTCGCCGCACGATCTCATCCAGCAGGATCGCGCCTGCGACAGCGAGATCCGCTCGGCGTGGCTCCAGTCCGGGCACGCGCAAGCGTTGCTCGAGGTTCAGCGACGCCAACTCCTTCCGCACGCGCCGCAGGTACTTGGCCGGAATCCGGCGATTCCGCAGCGTCGTGCCGGGCGGGCGGCCGCCGGCCGCCGCGACGACGGCGCCAAGGCTGAGAATCGTCCCTGACGTGCCGATCAAGCGGTCGAACCCGGCGCGGGCAATCTGATCCAGGTACCTCCCGATTTCGGCATCGATACGGCGCGTGAGCTTCCGTTCATCCTTGCCGTCGAGTGGGTCGCTCTTGACGAAACGCTCCGTGAGTCGAATGACGCCCAGCTTGAAACTGCGGCCGACGTCGACGGTCGTGCCCGACCCTCGCGTGACCTCGACGCTTCCGCCCCCGATATCGATGACGACGACGGTGTCACCGGGCAGGCTGACGCCGTACACTGCCGCCTGGTGGATCAGGCGCGCTTCTTCCGTACCGGAAATGACTCGGGGGCGGATCCCAATCTGCTGAGTGATGGAGCGCAGGAATTCTCCGCCGTTTTCGGCCTCGCGTGTGGCGCTCGTCGCAACCGCGATCACTTCATCCACCTGATGGGACTCGGCAAGGCGACGGAACTTGGAGAGGACTTGAAGGGCCGCGTGCGTGGCCTCCGGCGTCAGGGCCCGGCCGTCGAGTCCGCCTGCGCCAAGGCGGACCATCTCCTTCTCCCGGTCGATGACGCCGAACGAGAAATCGGGCCGTATCTCCACTACTATCATGTGGATGGAGTTGGTGCCGATGTCGATGGCTGCTACCCGCATGTACTATAATGGCTCCTTTCCGGCTGTCTCCCGACGATGTCAGGATTCGTTCCTCGCTCCAACCTCCTCAAGCACTGTCTCGGCCGCTTCACTCGCGTTCTTTCCGGCGTGGAGAGCGGCGACGAACGGTCGCTCCACCGCGCCCGCGTCGCATCGCGGCGCCTGCGGGAGCTGGTACCCGTGCTTCAACTCGATTCGGAAGCGACGCACAAGCTGAGCCGCCGACTTCGAAAAGTGACGAAACGGCTCGGGACTGTTCGAGAGCTCGACGTGATGTTGGCGTTGGTCGACGAGCTGCAGGAGTCGCAACCCGTTCACCATGACGCCTTGAGACGTGTGAGGGCGGCCGTTGCCGAAGCGCGAGAGGACGCGAGGAAGCGTCTGTTGGATAACCTGCCCGCCGCCGAAATGAGGCGAACCGCCGGCAAGCTCAGCCGCGTGCTGGACGAGCTTCGTCTTGCTGAAGAGGCACGATCGATGCGGCGACATCCGGTTCATGCGAAAACAGCGGCGTGGGCGATCGACGCCCGAGTCACCAACCGCGCGACGCGGCTTGCTGCGGCCGTTCAGGAAGCCGGTGCCGTGTATTTGCCGGAGCGCTTGCACGTGGTGCGGATCGCAGGCAAGAAGCTGCGCTACGCACTCGAGTTGGCGATTGCAGCCGGTCGGAATGAGGAGAAGATGCCGGCTGCCGGAGTCTTGAAATCGCGTAAGTCGTCTCTTCGAACGCTGAAGCGCGTCCAGGAGACGCTCGGCCGGATGCACGACATGCAAGTGCTGATCGACCATGTCAGAGAAACCCA
>Ga0182038_10001911_pt1 | contig 10840 bp, 10 predicted proteins | sample sta12Can44000108_FD_125976 | JGI IMG/M metagenome (GOLD analysis project Ga0182038, IMG submission 125976) | Lab enrichment of tropical soil microbial communities from Luquillo Experimental Forest, Puerto Rico - statanox.12C.anox.44.000.108 | ecosystem: Environmental > Terrestrial > Soil >...
AGTGGTCCTTTGAGCGCTAAGCGAGTGCGTCGAATACTGTCCAAAGTAATTTGAGGAAGAGGGTCGCCAAGCGCTTCCAATCCTGACATCCCTGCCTTGTGCGTTTCCCAGGCAAACGGGGCATTCAAAGCATCGAGTACCGTAATCGTCGCCTCGACGATTTCGGGACCGATGCCGTCACCGGCAATCAATGTAGCTGGGATCGATTTCTCTGCGTCGAATTGCACTTTTGGTACTCCATTTATGGCCGTTCTGTCCTTGGTTGAACACCGCTTGAATTGGCTTCACTTACCTGGGGGAGAGCTGCGCGGCGAGAGCTGGTACTTTTCGGCTAAGGCCTTCCGGACTGCGAGCAATTGGCCGGCCGATCCAAGTTTCTCGCTCTTCCGGGCGATGAACTTTGCGTACTCGGCCACGAATGTCTTGCCTGGGGGCCTGAAATCAAACTGCTCAGGGTTATCACGGAAAAACTCCCGGTGCACCCGCGTCCACACCAATCGTCCATCGGTGTCGATGTTGATCTTGGTCACCCCCAGCCGTGCGGCAGGCAGGTACTCCTCATCGTTCACCCCTCGCGCGCTAGGGTCCAGTTTGCCCCCGGCCGCATTGATTCGACGCACCTCCTCTTCGGGCACACTCGAACTGCCGTGCATGACGATCGGCGTGCCGGGCAACAACTGTTGAATCTGCCGGATGACCTCGAAGTGCAGGCTCTGCTTGCCTTTGAACTTGTAGGGCCCGTGGCTGGTGCCGATGGCCGCCGCCAGAGAATCGCAGCCGGTCTCCTTGACGAACTCGACGGCCTCCTTCGGGTCGGTCAGGAACGCACTGCACTCGTCGACCTGCACGTCCTCTTCCACGCCGCCCAGCCGGCCCAGTTCGGCCTCCACGCTGACGCCTTTCGCGTGCGCCCGCTTGACCACCCGCTTGGTGACCTCCACGTTCCCCTCAAAGGGCTCATGGCTGGCGTCGATCATCACTGAGCTGTAAAAGCCCGACTCGATGCAATCATAACACGTCACTTCATCGCCGTGATCGAGATGCACGGCAAAGATCGCTTCGGACCAGATGTCCGTGGCCGTTCGGATCAGGGATTCCAACATGCGTTTGTCAGCGTACTGGCGTGCGCCTCTCGACAGTTGGATGATGAAGGGCGCCTGCGAATCGATACAACCGCGAAACAATCCTAAGATTTGTTCCAGGTTATTAACGTTGTAAGCTCCGATTGCATATTTGCCGTACGCGATTTCGTAGAGGTCAGCGGAGGGGACGATCATAAGCTTTACTAGGCACTTAGAGTTGATTATTGACCCGCTTCTCTGGCGCGGTTGAATGAAAGCAAACTCGGAAAATGCAATGAGATGCGCTCATGAAGGTACCAGATTTTCCGCACGCTTTTGGACCGTACGTTCGTGACCGTTATAACGCGCGCCTGCCCTCCCCAGACTCAAAATGGCGCTCGTGATCTCGTTGATCACTTTCACTGGAGCTTGCGTCGCATCAATGGTGGTGAGTTTATCACGATAGAACTCCAAAACCGGCGCAGTTTCCGATTCATAAGTCTCTAACCTACGGCGAATCACCGTACCATTGGCGTCGTCTAGCCGGTTGTCATGCAATGCCCGATTACCCAAGCGCTGGATCAATTTTTCACTGTCCCGGCAGAAAAGGTGAAAAGCATGCCTAACTTCAATCAGGCCCTCCATAAGTTGAGCCTGGCGCAAGTTGCGCGGGATCCCGTCCAAAATCAAAGTATCAATGTCAGGTTGAAAGGCCTTGCCATAAACTTGGGCCTCGATGGTCGTTTGCCAGAGTTCGATCGTGAGTTCATCAGGAACTAACAACCCCTTACCCGAAAATTCGGCGAATTGGCGTCCTAATGGCGTGCGTAAATCCAGCGCACGAAACACGTCGCCACACGCGCAGTGGAAAAAGCGTGGGATGGTGCCCAGGATCTTGCCTTGGGTACCCTTGCCAGCACCGGGTGAACCAATGAGCAGATAGCAGATGTACCGATTCATAAATGAAACTCTAAGAGCGTTTCCCGTCTCTATGCACCTTCGTGCGCCTCGTTTCTGCCGTTTGACCGTTCGTTTCCCTGGCAGTTGGGGGCGCGCGGTGTGGTCGGTGCCAGCGCCGCGCGCCCCTGTTCCCCCCAGAACAGTTTAGCCAAACCGTGCAGCATCGTTTGGAAGACCGATGTCTTACGTGGCCTAACGTCTCGAAGCTTTCTCGACTTAACCGAGAACAGCTCGCACGAATGCGCAGGCCACGAAATAATCCTTGCGCCGACACTCCCCCATCCTCGCTTTCCCGACCTGGTTTTGTCCTTCAATCTATACATCGACCCTCCAGCTTCTGGCTCCTTTGCAGGTCTTCTTCCTTTTTGGCGATTCGTGCACCTTTACACGTTCTCCGCCTAGGTCCGCATCCTACCTTTTCCCTCGGTGACGCAAGAGATCTCCGAGTATCGCGATCAATACGATCGCCCCGACGACGACTCGCGCCCAATACGCCGAAACGTTCATAAGAGATAATCCATTCGCGAGCACAGCCGTCAGGAGGGTACCAAAAACGGTTCCGAGAATCGTACCTTGTCCACCTTTCAGTGATGTACCGCCGAGGATCGCCGCAGTAATGGCCTTCATGAGCCAGCCCTCGCCTACAGATGGCTGACCTGCATCCATCCGGCTCGCGTACATAATGCCCGCTAGCGCCGCGAACATGCCGGCCAGCGCATAGACGAGCAGTTCAACCCGAACGACCGGTATACCTACTAGGACAGCCGCATCCCGGTTTCCGCCGAGTGCGTAAAGATTTCGCCCGAATCGCGTCTTAGAAAGCACCCAAACGAGAATCACGGATGCAACGAGGAAAAGCAGAACCGGTCCTGGGAGGCCAAAAATCTCGCCCTGTCCGAATACTGTAAAAGCCGGTCCCAACGGACGGATGGGGTAGCCTTTGGTAATGACAAGCGTCATCCCGGCGAAGATTTCCCACATCGCCAGGGTCACAATAAACGGGTTTAGTTTGAGCACGGAAATAAAGAAACCATTAATAGACCCGATGCAGATACCGAACAGAGCTGTAGCGGGAATCACTAGCAATGGAGGTACTCCAAAGCTCTTTAAAAAGAGGCATCCTACGATGGCTGAGAGGCCGGCAGCTGCGCCCACCGAAAGGTCAATTCCGCCCAAAAGCAACACCAGAGTCTGTCCCAGGGCGACGAGCCCTACAAAGGAGGCCTCTCGTATAACCACCGTCAAATTAAATGGCGTGAGAAAATTGGGTGAAGCAATCGCGAGAATCGCGCACAATACAATCAGGGCTACCAATACCCCACTCGCTTCCCATCGGAAAAGCGCTTTGACTATCTCACCAGGACCTCCGGCTTTGGCTTCCGGCTGGTCTGTCGTTAACGGGGCATTTTCCGTGCCGATTGAGAGATTATTCTTTGTGCTCATAACTTTGAACTCGACATTTCTACTAAAGTGACTCTGCAGTTATCATCGATGCGCCGGTATCGTGATCCCGTGGTATCGTCTGACCTTTGTTCATTGCGACCAAGTACCGCAGAGTCCAATAACCGATGTCCCACTGACGCTGCACCTTGGTTACTAGGATCACCCCGTGCTTGACGAACTCCAGCGTCTCGGGAAGATTGTCCATCCCCGCGATCAGGATCTTTCCCTCTTTTCCAGCATTCTTAACGGCCCGCGCCGCTCCGATCGGGTTGCTTGCGTTGCAGCACAAAATTCCATTGAGATCCGGATGCGCTTGTAAAGCGTTTTCGGTGAGCGACACTGCCGTCCCAAGATCGTCGTTGTCTGGCTGTTCAAATACGATTTTGATGTCTCGATACTCTGATAACGCTTTTTTGAATCCTTGGACGCGCCCCGCGTGCTCTGGAGCCGTCAGACTTCCCGACAGAATGGCCACATTACCTTTCCCTCCCAACTTATCGGCCAGGTACTTCGCAAGATCATACCCATCGTCGGCATCGTCGTGCCGGCCGACAAAGGGAAACTCGGATCCGGCAAAGGCGCCAAACGTCAATAGATTGAGCTTTGCCTTAAGGGCCTTGGTCAGCATTTGCGAGTTACTCGCCGGGTCCAATGCTGCAACACAGAGCCCATCGGGTTGACGAGAAATGGCGGCTTCGATCTTCCTATTCTCTTCATCGATGTCGGCACGAGCCGGCGCATCCCAAACGTACTCAACGTCGACTCCTTCTTTCTTTATTTCCTGGATGCCATATTCTATCCCTTCTCTTACCTCGTCATACCAGGGATGGTCCAGTTTCGGAATATAGATGAACGTGAGCTTCTTTGTGATCGGCTTAATGAACGAGCGACTGAGGTCTGCATCTACACTCATCGCTATGCCTAACAAGCCTTCTTGCGTTGCCTGGTCTGCATCCACTATTCCCTTGACCTTACCTAGATGCATCACCATGATGCGATCCGACACCTCGAGCACTTCCTCCATTTCTGAGGAAATATAGATGATGGACAAACCTTCCTTCGTGAGCTCTCGTAAAAACGATTGGATCTCGAATTTCGCCCTCACATCGATGCCCCGCGTAGGTTCATCGAGAATCAGGGTACGGCACTTTTTCAAAAGCCAGCGGGCGATAATGACTTTCTGCTGATTGCCACCGCTTAAGTTTTTAATCGGCGTCTCGGTGCGCGAAGTCTTGATGCCGATCAGACGAATGTATTCCTTCGTGCTAACAACCATTTGACCTCGATCTAAGCCGTTAACTTGTTTAAAGTGGTCAAAGGCGGCAATGCAAAGATTTTCTCGCACGCTCAAGAGAGGAAATATTCCTTCCTTCTTCCGCTCCTCCGGAAGATACACTAAACCGTTTCTAATGGAATCGGCGGGACCACGATGAACCACTTCCCGCCCATCGATGAAAATCTGACCTCGATCCGCCTTGGTCAGGCCGAAAAGGCACTTTCCTACTTCCGTCCGACCGGATCCGATCAAACCTGATACCCCGAGAATCTCACCGCGCCGAAGTTCAAAGCTGACACCGTCAAACTCGCGTTTTCGAGCGAGATCTTGCACTTTCAAGACGATTTCACTTGGGTTGCCACGTTTTGCGCCGGCTCTCAGATCAGATTTGCTGAATTGGCGCCCCGCCATGTGACGGACCATCTCGTCTTTATTCGTCCGACGCGGATCGAGCTCAGTGATGTAGGCGCCGTCACGGAGCACCGAAATGCGATCCCCGTATTCGAGTATTTCATCCAGACGATGAGAGATATAAAAAATGGCTCCGCCTCGTTCTCTAAAACGTGTGATGAATTGGAAGAGACTTTTGGCTTCGCGATCGGTTAGCGCCGCCGTTGGCTCATCAAAGATCAAGATATCAGCACGGGTTGCCGCCGCTCTGGTAATCTGTACCAATTGCTGAGCCGCCGCGCTTAGATCTCCAACTTTGCTCTTCGGATCAATTCTGTCGTCAATCTCAGCAAGATGTTCCTCTGCTACACGCTGGGTCGCCTTCCGATCGATGCCAATCGCTCCGACAATTTGATTCCCGAGTACGATGTTTTCTGCTACCGACAACTGCGGGCACAGATTCAACTCCTGGGGGGCCATCGCGATGCCGGCACGATGGGCATCCATGGGCGAGCGGAAGTTTAGCACTTTGCCATTTCGCGCGAGCTCACCGTTGCTTGGCTGCAGCTTGCCACAGATAATGTTCATGAGCGTGCTTTTACCCGCTCCATTCTCACCGATGATCGAATGGACTTCTCCGGCGCGAACGTTCAAACTGACATTTTTGAGGGCGTGCGTACCCGAAAAATTCTTGGAAATGTTACGCACCTCAAAAAATAATTCTTCTTTGCTTTGCGAATCCTGCATATTAGTCGTTTGATTTATTTCACTTGCGTTCGCGCCGTCCCATTCGCTTGCTTTGCGAGTTTTACTCGCGCCGCTAAACTTGGCCTGGTGGACTACTTGGCAGCAGTCTGTTTAAGTGACTCGGCAGTTACCAACAATGCGCCGGTATCGTGATCCTGGGGGATCGTCTGCCCTCTGTTCATTGCCACCAGATACCGCAGAGTCCAATAGCCGATCTCCCACTGGCGCTGCGCCATGGTCGCCAGAATCGTCCCATCCTTAACAAACTCCAGCGTCTCCGGGAGATTATCAAATCCTCCAATCACGATCTTGCCCGCTTTGCCAGCATTTTTGACAGCTCGCGCCGCGCCAATCGGATTGCTCGCGTTGCAGGCCAAAATGGCAGTGAGATCAGGATGCGCCTGCAGAGCACTCTCGGTGACCGATACAGCCTGCTCGAGATTATCATTGTCGGGTTGCTCAAACACGAGCTTCATGTTCGGATACTCCGCTAATGCCTTTTTGAATCCCTGGACGCGTCCCTGATGCTCTGGAGCGGTCAGGCTTCCCAAAAGAATGGCTACATTACCTTTCTTACCCACATGTTCCGCCACGTACTTCGCAAGGATATAACCATCCTCAACGTCTTTGTTTCTGCCGACAAAGGGATATTTTGGACCGGCAGTTGCGTTGAATGTCAGGACATTGAGGCCTGCCTTGAGGGCCTCATCTAGCATCTGGGCATTCGTAGCCGGGTCCAAACTCGAAACGCACAGCCCATCTGGTTTGCGGGAAATGGCTGCTTCAATTTTCTTGTTCTCTTCATCGACATCGGCTTGAGCTGGCGCATCCCAGATGTAGTCAACGTCGATGCCTTCTTTCTTTACTTCCTGGATACCAAATTCGACGCCCCGTTTCACTTCCTCATACCAGGGGTGAACGAGTTTCGGGATGTAGATGACGGTCAGCTTCCTCGTGATCGGCTTGAGCGGCGCCGCTGGCTGGGCTTGGTCTGCTGCGATTCCCGCGGTACAAACAACAACACCCGCGATAGCTAGCAGGCATGGAATTAATTTTATTGCTTTCATGATACGGACTTAGTTAGGGGGGTTCGATTACTGCGTTTTAGTCATTTCTGTTTTGATTAAAATTGATTAAAATAAAGCCAGCGAGCGTGTCATGTAGCCCACTCACCGCCGGACCTGAGCGGTGGGCCTCAAGACATCACGAGCCCTCCGTCTACGTTTACCGACTGTCCGGTAATGTATGAGGCGTCATCGGACGCGAGAAACGCGACCAGCCCCGCGATGTCTTTTGGGTTACCTGCACGTTTAAGCGGAACGCCCTGAATCCATTCTTTCATCAACTCTCCGGGTTGATAGTTCCCAAGAAGCTTCCCCCAATGCTCGTCATTGTAGGCCCACATATCCGATCCAATGATTCCAGGGCAAATGGCATTCACCGTTATGCCGTGGGGTGCCAACTCCTTCGCAAGACTTTGGGTAAGTCCGATCACGGCAAATTTGCTTGCCGCATAATGCGGGGTATATATAAATCCTTGCCGCCCCTGTGCTGACGAGCTATTAATCAGGCGTCCGCTGCCTTGATTGATCATATATTTAGCGGCGGCTTGACAGCATAAGAACACTCCGGTCGTGTTAACGGCCAACACTCTGTTCCAGTCCGCTTCGGTAAGGTCTTCAAGCTTGTTGATCGTGATAATGCCGGCGTTCTGAATGGAAATATCAACGGTCCCAAACTGCCCTGCCGCTCGCTTATAGAGGTCTTCGACCTCGGCTTTGTTCGTGACGTCGCAGACCGCCGGCAGGGCGCCGACCCCAAAGGTTTTGATTGTAGCGGCGGCTTCTTCTACTCGTGGATCTCTATCCGCCAAAACGAGGTTCGCGCCTTCTTCCGCGAAGCGCTCCGCGATACCCAGCCCGATACCGCGACTGGCGCCGGTTACCACCACCGTTTTGCCTGTAAAACGTTTTATGATCATAGTGTTGCTATAGTTAAGGCCTATCACATGCATTCATTTATTGTGCCAGTCGATGGATTAGCTCCAACACTTTGACGTCAGGGATCTTGGTTCTCCCAGCCACTTCGCTCAGCGGAACCGTGCTGACCTTTCCAGCCGTCCATCCAACCAGAATGCCGCATTCACCTTCGATCAGTCGACCTGCGGCGTGAGCTCCTAATTCGCTGCCAAGGATGCGGTCGAATGCTCCCGGCGTACCGCCCCGTTGGATGTGTCCTAAGGTGGTCAGCCGCACCTCAAGCCCGACCTTGTGTGTTAGGTTCTGAAGATACTTTTCTAACTTAATCCCGTTGTACTCCGCGCCTTCGGCCACTACAGCGATTGCATATTCCTTACCTCTTTCAAAAGCATCCTTCAGGCGTGCCATCACGTCGGCGGGATCTACCTTTACCTCCGGTATGACCACGGTTTCCGCTCCCCCCGCAAGACCCGCCATCAACGCCAGGTACCCGCAGTTTCTTCCCATGACCTCGACGAGAGACACCTTTCGGTGAGAGGACGCCGTGACCCGTAATCGATCGATGGCTTCCATCGCAGCGTTAAGTGCCGTATCGACCCCGATTGCTATCTCGGTCCCACACAGGTCGTTGTCTATCGTGGACGCCACTCCCACCACCGGATAGCCTTTCCCTGAAAGGCAAGCGGCACCCGTTTGGGAGCCGTTGCCCCCGATGACAACCAACCCTTCGATCTCATGTGCACTGAGGTTACGAACCGCTTCCTCCAGGCCCGCATCGAGGCTGAATCTCTGGCTCCTCGCGCTGCCGAGAATGGTTCCGCCGTGGTGAATAATGCCCCCAACGGTACGCGCGGTAAGTTCAACTGCCTTCCAAGCGAGCACGCCGGCGTACCCATGCGAAATGCCTGTCACGCGTACGCCCCGCGCCATTGCCTCCCTTGTCACGGCCCGGATCGCCGCATTCATCCCAGGGGCGTCTCCTCCACTCGTCAGCACTCCGAGGTGTTTCATAGGGAAGTTCTGCGCTCGTTGAGTGCGTGCTTGTCGTCTCGCCGCGCGACCCGCGTTTCTGCCTTGCGCTCCGCCAGGAGGCTTCGACAAATTAATCCGTTAAACTCCGCGTTACGCCGAACGCCTGCCACCTTTCGTAAGTAGCTCGACAGTTGGGTGGGGTCTAACGGAACGCCGTTCAACATCACAAAAACCAAATCTTCCTCTCCCCACGAGGGATGGAGTCTTCGCCAGGCAAAGATGTAAAGGGTGCGCAGCCGCATCCCTTCAGAGTCTAGGGACAATCCCATCAACTCCTTCATGCTTGCTTGGGCCATCCACTCTGGCTTCTGCCCCACGCCAAGCAGATAGCGCATCAGTAGCTCCTGTCTCCGTTCGAAGGCTTTGCCGAGAAACTTCTGGCGGATGAGCTGAAGGTCGTCGTCGGTTTCGCCAGGGAACGCATCTCGGAATTCCTGCTTCAAAGCGACGCCTCGGTTTATCAACTCGGCACTAAAGTGATCCAGAAGCTTGACCGCAACGCCGTTGACCCAATCTAATTCTGCCACCGCATCCCGCATGTCGCTCGCCATCAGAAACGCAAAATTCGGTGCGCACCAATAGGTCGGGAGCCTAAACTCAATGCTGACAGCATTGTTAGCATCCACAGCCATGCTGCTTACAAATTCCAGCACCGTCACGGACTCATCGATTTCCGGATCTGTCACCGTGCCGAGCGCGGCCCATACTTCATCCAAGCGGTGTGACTGGTTCATCATGCGGCTTTTTGCTATTCTCTAGCCAACGCCCACGCCGAGGTCCTTACCCGCTGGCTCCGCGACTGCAGGCAAGCCCAGCCGAACGCATTGTTTCGCGATGTCGATGTCGTAGAGTCGAGCGCAGTTTTCCGCCATGATCTTCTTCTTAATTTCCATGGTAAGGGTGTGATTAGCCTCAGCGACGAGGTCCTCTGGGAGCTCTAAATCCATAAACTGCTCGATGATCCATTTGGGCTGCCAAATGGCGTAGTCGCTTCCGAAGAGGATACGGTCAGCCCCTAACCAGTACAGTAGCTCAGTTATGATTTCCAAAAAATAGCGCCTGCGCGTGTGGATCAGGGCGCTCGCCACCGCAAGGCCTGCATACACGTTGGGTTCCTGCGTCGCGATCCAGCAGAAGTCATCCAGGCGCGGTAAGCCCACATGCTCCACAATAAAGTTGAGATCCGGAAAGCTGCTCGCCGCGTCATCGACGTCGGCAACATCGAACGCGTCCCGATTCAGTGGAAGAATCGTCGGTCCCTTGTGCACGTGAATGTTCTTGATCCCCAGCTCGACGCACTTGTCTAGGTAACGTTGCGCCCATGGGTCAGAAAGTTTGTAGCCTTTAGAGTTCCCATTCCAGTCGGCGGTGTAGAGCTTAACCCCTTTCAGCTTGTACATTTCCGCCTCCTTTTCTAGCTGTACCAAACCCATTTCACCGTTGCGCGGGTCCCACCAGCCATTCGCGATCAGGCGGTCGGGATGCTTCTGCGTCAGCTCCCAGTTTCTCTTCAAGTTCCCAAACCCATCTTTGTAGAACTCTCCTAGGTATGCCGGTTGAAAGATCGCCATGTCCACATAACCATCTTCAAAAAGGTCCTTCATCAAATCGGCTTCGTCGTACTTCTCGAATTTCTCCCTTGGCCAGTAATACTCCTTTGGGCTGATTTTGTGGTAGTTATAAAAACAGTTAATGAATTCTTCCCCATGACGATTGCGTTGGTTAGCAGGGCTCGCATCCCACAGGGCGACGTGACCATCGATCACGAAGATCTGCTCTCCGCTTTTGGTAGTAAACATGATAAGACTCTCTGTATTCTTTCTAAACTCTTTGCTTCACGGGATCAGCACGGCGCGTCCCTTAACCTTACCTGCATTAAGGTCATGCAGCGCCTGATTGGCTTCGCTCAGTTTGTAATACTTCGTCGCTAGGTGGACCTTGCCCTTGTCAGC
>Ga0182038_10001913_pt1 | contig 10839 bp, 7 predicted proteins | sample sta12Can44000108_FD_125976 | JGI IMG/M metagenome (GOLD analysis project Ga0182038, IMG submission 125976) | Lab enrichment of tropical soil microbial communities from Luquillo Experimental Forest, Puerto Rico - statanox.12C.anox.44.000.108 | ecosystem: Environmental > Terrestrial > Soil >...
AGTTGGATTGCCGCGACTGTCAAGGATTTGTCTGGCATGAACTTCTACAATGTAACTCATGATTTGGTTTTTTGAGTTTATAATAATTTTTTAAAAACTGTTGACTCACTATATTTCGAGGTGCAAAAGTAATACAAGATATTTTGATAAAGTGATGATTGTTGTCAATTTTCAGATGTTAATGATTTAAAAATACGTTCTAAGCTTTGCTTATCGGTTTGAAGGGAAATAATGTTTAAATTTTGATTTAAAGCCAGTTCCAGTAATTGTTTACGAATTGTTTCAGGCTGAGTACCCTTTAAACAATACATGAACTGTGGCAAAACATCGACAAATTTTACTGTCGGGATGTTTTTAAGCCAATCTTCGTTTATTGCTTGGTCAAACTGTACGGTTACGGCTTGTATGTCTGATTGATGTTGCAAATTATCTACGGTATCATCCGCCACAATTCGCCCTTTATTAATGATGATTACCCTATTGCAAACAGCTTGCACTTCCTGTAAAATATGCGTAGAAAACAATACCGTTTTATTGGCACCTTGTTGTTTAATTACATTTCTGATTTCTATGATTTGATTGGGGTCTAAACCGGTTGTAGGTTCATCCAATATCAATACTTCGGGATGATGAATTAATGCAGCAGCCAATCCAACTCTTTGTTTATATCCTTTTGAAAGCTGACCGATTTTTTTCTTTTGTTCCACCTGCAAACCTGTTAATTCAATAACACTTGAGATTTGAGATTTGAGGTTTGAGATTTGATGCACCCTTCCAACAAAATTCAAATATTCTTTTACATACATTTCGTAATACAAAGGATTTGATTCGGACAGATAACCAATTTTTCTTTTCACAGCAATTGGATCTGCTGCAACATCAATCCCGCAAACTCTCGATACGCCTGCATCTTGCGTAAGGTAGCCTGTAATAATTTTCATGGTGGTACTTTTACCGGCACCATTCGGCCCTAAAAAACCAACAATCTCTCCTTTATGAATGTTGAAAGAAATATCGTTCACAGCTTTTTGCTGATCGTATTGTTTTAATAAATGCGAAACTTCTATTGACATGAAGATGTTCTAAAATTTTCCCGAAAATACTACTAAAAACAAAAGTGAGCTTTGTATTTGCTCACAAACAAAATACAAAACTCACTTACAAAATCCTTTAAACAAATATTATTTAAACGCATTGCCAATTTTCCTTTCAATCAACCTTTCTTTTACCTCATCTAAAATAGTTGGATCGTCTATAGTTGAAGGAACGGTGTAAGCAGCACCATCAGCCATTAATCGCATTGTTTTTCTTAAAATTTTTCCACTGCGTGTTTTAGGTAATCTCTTTACCAGAATTGCATTTCTAAAATAAGCAACAGCGCCAATTTGATCTCTCACTAACTGAATTAATTCGTCTTCTAATTCTGCTTCTTCATTATGATGATTATCTTTCATTACAAAAAAGCCTAGTGGCCTTTGGCCACGTAGTTCATCGGCAATACCAACTACAGCACATTCTGCAATTGCCGGATGACGAGAAATAATTTCTTCCATTTCACCCGTACTTAGTCTATGGCCTGCAACATTAATTACATCATCAATTCTTCCCATAATAAAGAAATATCCATCTGCATCTTTATGTCCGCCATCACCGGTTAAATAATATCCCGGAAATTGAAATAAATAAGATTGTTTAAAGCCATCTGCATTGTTCCATAAAGTAGATAAACATCCCGGAGGCAATGGTAATTTAACTGCAACAAAACCTTCTTCCTGGTTTGTAATAACAGTTCCATCATCCTCTAAAATTTCTACATCAAATCCCGGAATTGGTTTACCCGCACTTCCCGCTCTTGCAGGGAATGGTTCAACACCCATCATTATTCCTAACATTGGCCAACCGCTTTCGGTTTGCCACCAATGATCTATTACAGATTTTTGCAATAAATCATTCACCCAATGATACGTTGCAGGATCGCATCTTTCGCCTGCGAGAAATAATATTTTAAGATTAGACAAATCTTTATGCTTCATTAACAAACCTTCCGGGTCTTCTTTTTTAATGGCACGAATTGCAGTGGGTGCGGTAAACATAGATTTAACTTTATATTCTGCTGCAACACGCCAGAATTCGCCTGCATCGGGTGTTTTAACAGGTTTCCCTTCAAACAAGATTGTAGTGCAACCGTGTATTAACGGTGCATATACAATATAGCTATGGCCAACAACCCAACCTACATCGCTTGCTGCCCAGAATACATCGCCGGCTTCTACATTGTAAATATTTTTCATGCTGTATTTTAATGCAACAGCATAACCACCTGTATCACGAACAATACCTTTTGGTTTGCCTGTTGTACCCGATGTATACAAAACGTATAATGGGTCTGTTGCATCAACCGGTGTATATGTTATGGGTGTACTGCTTTGCATTAATTCATCCATATCAACATCTCTTGCATCCAAATCAAGAGGCATTCCTTCTCTCTGATAAATAATGACTTTGCCGGGTTTATGATATGCTTCCATAATTGCATGATCTACCAATGGCTTATATGCAATTCGTTTATCAATTTCAATTCCATAAGATGCAGTGATGATTGCTTTTGGTTCTGCATCATCAATTCTGATAGATAATTCATGCGGTGCAAACCCACCAAATACCACACTATGAATAGCACCAATTCTTGCACAGGCCAACATTGCAATTACTGCCTGCGGAATCATCGGCATATAAATAACAACAGTATCGCCCTTTGCAATACCTAATTTTTTCAAACCGCCTGCAAGTTTTGCAACTTCATCACGCAGCTCAATAAAATTATATTTGCGAACGGTTTTTGTTACAGGAGAATCATAAATTAAAGCAGTTTGTTCCCCACGCCCTTCCTCAATATGATAATCTAAACAGAGATAAGACATGTTTAATTTGCCGCCTGCAAACCATCTGTATAAATTATCTCTGTCTTTGCTTAAAATGGTATCCGGGAACTCGAACCATTTAATATGACGTGCCTGAGTTTTCCAGAATTCCTGTGGGTTATCAATACTTTTATCATACTCTGCCTGGTATGCAGGTTTATGGTTGGGCCCTTTTGAAGTACTTAATAAATCCTGTACCTGCTGCATTAAATTTCTTGTACTGAAAGGCTTGCTGATATACAATTCGGCGCCCAAATCGTAGCCACGTTTTATATCGGCTTCTTTTGTTTTTGCGGAAAGAAATACAACTTTACAATGTTCAATTTCAGGTGTACGTTTAATGTATTCGCAAATGGCATAACCATCTACATCGGGCATCATAATATCCAGCAAAATCAAATCAGGAATATTTTGATTGATGGCACTTAATGCTTCAGTACCATTGCGTGCAATGATAACATCGTAGCCACTTTTTTTCATCAAAAACTCCAACGACATAAGTATATATGGATCATCGTCCACTACCAAAACTTTATGTTGACCGGTATTCATAGCAAATCGTTTTACGGATGAATAGTATTTATTTGATATGGAATTTCTACAATAAACTCCGATCCATTTCCTTCTTCACTTTCAACCCAAATTTTACCATTGTGCATTTCGATAATTTTTTTACAAATCGCCAAACCCAGTCCGCTACCTTCAGGTTTTTTTAATGTTTGATTTTTCGCCTGAAAAAATTTATCGAAAATGAGTTCGTGCACTTCTGTAGCAATACCCGGGCCATCATCTTTTACAGAAATGCGAAATATGTTATTGTTGAATGACGCATGAATTACTAATTCGTTTTTCGCATATTTTATCGCATTGGAAGTAAGATTATAAAATACCTGATTCAATAAATCCTTATCACCTCTTGTATGCGGTAAATCTGCTTGAAATTGCTGATGCAGTTGTAATTTTTTTTCTTTCAATAATGGTTTTGCACTCGCAGCCGTGTCCGTTAATAATGATGCAAAATCAATATCACTATAATTTAATTTCGTTCTGCCGCTTTCATATCTTTCTAAATTTAAAACCTGCGTAATTAAATGGCTTAAGCGAATTGTTTCTTTCATAATGGCAGAGAGATATTCGCTTTTTTGTTCTTCAGGCAAATCAGGATTATCATGAACAATTTCGCTCAAAGCCCTAACAGAAGTTAGCGGCGTTCTCAATTCGTGTGTAACGGTATACAAAAATTCATCCTTCATTTCATCCATCTGCTTCAATTGTTCGTTTACTTTTTTAAGTTCTTCCGTAGCTTTACTTAATTCTGCAGATTTTCTTCGCAACTCTTTATTGGTTTCTTTCATCAACTGGCTTTCTCGAAGAATATTCAGTACTTCATCAATACTTAAATCTTCTTCTTTCACTACACTTTTAACCATAATTCGTGCTGATGCCGAACCAATAGAACCCGCTAAAATTCTTTCAGCAAAATTTACCATTGCAGGTTCTGCTTTGCCCGATTCGTTCCAACCGATATTTCTTCTTTTGGCATAATTCTGTAACAATTGAACTGCCCTTTGTTCACCAATAAAATTGCTTAATAATGTTTTTAAATCGGGTATGTAGGCAGTACCTTTCCAAACCACAGAACCTTCAGCAGAAATAACGGAATGTTTAAATGCTTCTACAAACATTTCTGCCTGATAAATCTCTTGCGATTTTCTTTCGGTGAATAATGAAATGCCTATAAATGTTGCAGTATTCAAAAAGAAACTCCAGAAAAACCCATGCGTAATAGTATCAAAACCCTCTAATCCGAATAATGAGTTGGGACGAAGAAATGAAATGTGAAAAAGCCCGTCTTCCATCAATGATTTATCCAGTAAACCTGCACCGATAATGGATGGAACTACCAAAGTATAAAACCAAACCAAGAAGCCAGTTAATATCCCGAACAATGCTGCAGATTTTGTTGCTTTCTTCCAATAAATTCCACCGATAATTGAAGGTGCAAATTGTGCAACCGCTGCAAATGAAACCATACCTATTGAAACCAAAGAGTATTTTTCTGCAACGGTTCTGTCGTACAGGTAAGCCAGGAAAATAATAACGACGATACTGATACGTCTACTTCCAATTACAAAGCTGCTGAGATTATTACCAAGTTTTTCTTTTACCGATTCGAGTGATAATAATAATGGCATTACAATATTGTTGCTGATCATGGTGCTTAATGCTATCGTTTCAACAATAATCATACTGCTTGCTGCAGAAAACCCTCCGATGTAAACCATCATGGTTATCCAATGGTTTTGTGCATACATGGGTAGTGCTAAAACATACGTATCTGCATTGATATTTTCCGGAAGAAGAATTGTTCCACCAAATGCAATAGGAATAACAAACAAGTTAATGATAAACAGGTACAGCGGAAAAAGCCACACCGCTTTATTTAAGTGATGCTCCTGTACATTCTCCACTACCGCAACCTGAAACTGCCTTGGCAAAAACAATACTGCCAGCATAGATAAAAGCATGGTAGAAAATATTTGAACATAAGTATTTTCGTTTTGTATGGTGAATAATTTTTTTAATGATGGAATTGCAGAAGCCCTGCTCATTATATCACCAAAACCATTGAATAAAATATAGGTAACAAAAACACCTGCAATAATAAATGCAATAATTTTTATAATTGATTCAAATGCAATGGCAGCAACCATTCCCTCGTGCTTTTCTGTTGCATCTACACTGCGGGTTCCAAAAAAAATAACGAATACGGAAAGGCCGACTGCAATATACAATGTGCTGTCTTTTAAGATATGATACACAGCATTGTTCGCATGGCTATTTCCTGCCACAACATCAATGCTACTACTAATTGCTTTTAACTGGATGGCGATATATGGAATGATACCAATAACACATAACAGTGTTACAATAATTCCCAATGAAATATTTTTTCCATAACGTGTAGAAATAAAATCTGCAATACTGGTAATACGTTGTGTTTTAGAAATACGGATAATTTTTCGTAGCACTACCCAAAACAATGGAGCCATTACGGTTGGCCCTAAATAATTATACAAATATTCCGCACCAGTAATGGTTGCCCTGCCTACACTTCCGTAAAAAGTCCATGCAGTGCAATAAACGGCTAATGATAGTGCATAGATGTAAGGATTATTGATTAAACTCTTTTTTTGAGATGAGCGCATTTCTGCATAATACCCCACAGCAAAAAGCAGTAAGAGATATAAAACAGAGCTTATTATAATTAAATAGCTACTCATTATTTTTCTGTTTCAGGTTCTTTTTCCTGGAGTCGGCAATGATTAATGTAATTGCAATAGCTAAAAACCAAACAAGAAAAAGGTAGAAATAGAATAACGGAATACCTGCAACGAATACATTTTTGCTGGCCATCTTTAAAAAAGGAAAGCTAAACAGCATCATAAATAATATGCTGATGAAAAACAATTTTTGTTGTTTCTGTTTTTCCTTCATAGCATTAAAAAGACAATACCGGTTACGCAAATAAGTAATGATAACCATCATCTGCCTGCCAATGGCATAACCGGCTTATCGTATTTTAAAACAAACTATAATGGTTTGGTTTCGTAATCTTCTTCCAGTTCTTCGCTGCTGGCCGGTATATGATCGTAGTTACCTTCTAAAGCATACAATCCAAACAAAATAAAGCCAATTGCTATCGGATAGAAAACGCCGATAAATACACCCCATTGTATGTGTGTATCGATGCCCGGTTTTTTTGCAATTTCACTGCCGGCTGTCTGCAAAAGATAGTGTATGGCTAATGGCCCTAAAATAACCCATATAATACCGGCATATTTTTTTACTGCATTCATATTTTAATTTTTTTATGTAATTCAATTTTGTTAACGATCAACTTCCGGATCAATTCTGTTACTGATATAAACCGCACCTATTATCATACAAATTACTGCAATAATGATCGGGTACATTAACCCTACAATTTTATTATCTACATAAATTGTAGTAAGTAATGTTGCGATGAACGGAGTTAATCCACCAAATACACCGTTCCCAATGTGATACGGTAAAGACATGGATGTATAACGGATTTTAGTTGGAAACAATTCTACAAGAAATGCAGCAATCGGCCCGTATACCATTGTTACATATAAAATCAAAATGAAAACAATTGCTACCATCTTCCAATAATCGTTGCTGCCAATGGTTTTTGCAGTTGCAATTAATGGTTTTTTTGTTGTTTTACCCGGGGTTGAATAGGCCGTATCTGTTTTTGTTTGCACCATACTCATTCCATCAGCATAAAAAGTTTTGGTGGCAACTTTACGAAGTGTATCGGTTGTGTTGGCAATTAATGTTACTGTTGTTTTTATTTCTTTCTTTTCAACTACTTCTGTTTTATTTTTCGGATCAACAATATTATACAAATTTGTAAACAGATAATTATAAGAAATAACTGCCAATAACATACCAATAATCATTATCCATTTTCTGCCAATTTTATCACTTAATGACGCAAAAACAACAAAAAACGGCGTAGCAAATAATATAGCCCAGATAAGGATTGTACGTGATTGATCGAACTCAACTTTACAAACATTTTCAATAAATGATTGTGCGTAGAATTGGCCTGTGTACCATACAACTCCTTGCCCCATTGTTGCACCAAACAATGCCAATAAAACCATTTTTAAATTTGCTTTATGCCCAAAACTTTCTTTCAGAGGATTAACAGAAGTTTTCCCTTCAGATTTTAGCTTTGAATACAAAGGAGATTCTGCCATTTTCAATCTGATGTAAATAGAAACAATTACCAAAAGAATGGAAATAAGGAATGGAATTCGCCATCCCCAATCGTTAAACTTTGCAATTGATTTTGCAGGGTCTGCATCTAACATGTGGCGTGTTAATAATATCACACCTAAAGAAATAAATAAACCTAATGTAGCTGTTGTTTGAATCCAGGAAGTAAAATAACCCCTTTTATGGGCAGGAGAATGTTCTGCAACATAGGTAGCAGCTCCGCCATATTCTCCACCTAATGCAAGCCCTTGTATTAAACGAAGAACTAATACAAGGATAGGTGCCATGAACCCGATACTTTCATAATTAGGAATACAGCCAATTGCAAAAGTAGATCCGCCCATTAATACCAATGTTAGTAAAAATGTATATTTACGGCCAACTAAATCGCCCAATCTGCCAAATACCAATGCACCAAATGGGCGAACAATAAACCCTGCGGCGAATGTTGCTAAGGTTGACAGCAAAGCTGCTGTAGGATTGGCTTTTGGGAAGAATTGGTTTGCAATTACAACAGCAAGGCTGCCGAAAATGTAAAAGTCGTACCATTCAATTAAGGTACCTAAAGATGATGCGCCGATCACCTTCCAGATACCTTTGGTTTCCGAATTTGAGTTACTCATGTTTGGCAAGTTTTGGTTAGATTTTAAAAATACTGTTCAAAAGGAATACGAGGTAATAAATAAAAGTCTTGTATTGGTAACACTGTTTGTTGTACCTGTAACTTTTCCATCGGTTCCTGCGGTACCGTAAGCAGCGGTGGTTACTTCAATTTCGGTTCCTAATCTAAACCTGCCTGAAATCACTTCTAATCTTGGAGATACACGCAGTATATTATCTAAAGATGCTTTTCCGGCAGTTACACCCCGTGTATAAGAAGCTACAGCGGCAGTTACATCGGCACCATTGTTTTTGGTATATCCGAAAAACATTCCCGGAACCACTTTTTTTCCTGTACCAGATATATCGAGCCAAAAAGAATTTAATTTGGTTGGTTTATACGTAACATTAGGAGCTGCACCATAAGCCAGGTAACCGCCAATCATCAACTGATCGTAAAGATTCTGACCGTTTACGTATTCAATTTTTGCCACCACTTCTTTAGTGGTTAATTTTGCATAAGCTTCTAACGATACACTTTTCACATGTTCGTTTGTTGATATACTTGTTGCAACGCCCGGAGCGGAAGCCACACTTAAAGCAGGACGTAACTCTTTATAGTCGATAGCAGCTCCCAGTAAAACCGATTTTCCTTTGTATTGTAATTGTGCATGTAAATTAGGAATTACCGCGTCGCTGATATAATTTGAACCTGATGTTGCTGCTGCCAAAGCTACACTGCCTACCGGCCCGGGGCTGACAAAGGCCTCTATTTGAGAAACTGCAGCAAGAATCAGATTTACTTCTTTACCCAATTTTTGAGTTAATCTTATTTGCGGATTTCTTGCAAACGGTTGAAAGGGAATACCTGTATTAAAACTAAGTACACCGGGATAACAATCTGTTACAAACAAAGGATGCCAATACTGGCCAAAGCCTAATTGGGTGTTTTTCCAATCTAATTTTGCATACGCATGGCGCAACCTTAAAACATTTTCGTTACCGTTTGCATTACCAAAAAATTCACCTTCAATTATCCCTGAAGTTTTCGCACCGAATGCATCTGGCCCGCTAATCGTTCCGGTTAAACGTGATGCAATAGACAACATGGTTAAAGATGAAGAAGCATTTATATCAGTACCATTTACATCGTTCAAAACATTAGCCGGATATAATAATAAATCGCCCTGCAATGCCGGGCGGGCAGAAACTATCTGCCTCGAATCATAATAAATATCATTTCTCACAAATCCTGAAAACTTAATCCCCCATGATGACGAAGGGTCTGCTTTTTTTTCAGTGGGTTTAATATTGATGGTTGTTTGTGCCAAAGCAATATTAGCTGCTATAAGCACAGTAATTAAGGGTAATAAGCGTTTTTCCATAGCAAGCATAATTAAGAAGATTTTTTAAAAATCTATGCCGAACCTAATCATAATGATCTCAAAACTTTGCTTGCAAGGTATATTTACGGTAATGCTATATTAATTCAGTTTCAAATTTTCAATAAATTTAAGTTCGATATTATACGTTTTTTAATCGCTCCCATTTTATCATCATATACTTATCACCTAACTCTGTTATCATCATTCCTGAGTTTTTTAAATTTATCGGATTAGCCATAAAAGCAGATAGTTCCGTTAGCGTTAGCACTTTATAAGTAGGGTGATAATCGTAATTTTCGGGAGCTTTTATTTTATACTTTTTTACCCAGTTCATTACACTCACATGACTTACTCCTAAAATTCTTTCAATTTCACGGTAGGTTACGCCTTCTATATGTAACTGTAAAGCTTTGATAACATAATAAGGATCTATACTTTTCCCTTCCTTTTCTACCGTAAAATGATACCTGCAAGCTTTACAACGAAAACGCTGCCTTTCTTTAACAATACCGCTTTTAGTAATATTATCGCTTTTGCAACGTGGGCAATACCTTATTTTCATACAGTCGAATAAAAGTTGATATACCAAATTAGCAATTATATATCAAATTAGCAAACTATACTTATTTTTTATTGATATTACCAAAAAACTGCCTTTACTTCGGGTTGCCATAAATAACCTATTGCTATGTCATATCCTTATCAAATTACCAGCTACGAACAATATCAAAAAGAATATAACCGTAGCATTAAAGATCCATCCGGCTTTTGGTCAGATATAGCCGAACAGTTTACCTGGAAGAAAAAATGGGATTCCGTTTTGGAGTGGAATTTCAAAGAACCCAAAGTTGAATGGTTTAAAGGAGCTAAACTTAATATCACAGAGAACTGCCTCGATCGCCATCTGGAAAAAGATGGAGATACACCTGCTCTCATCTGGGAACCCAACGATCCCGACGAACATCACCGCATATTAACCTATAAAAAACTCTATGAAAAAGTTTGCCAGTTTGCACATGTATTAAAAAATAATGGTGTTAAAAAAGGTGATCGTGTTTGTATTTACATGGGAATGATCCCTGAATTGGCAATAGCCGTTTTAGCCACTGCAAGAATTGGTGCCG